>Ga0308164_10000668_pt1 | contig 49647 bp, 42 predicted proteins | sample PhyTR2_FD_201031 | JGI IMG/M metagenome (GOLD analysis project Ga0308164, IMG submission 201031) | Phyllosphere microbial communities from UC Gill Tract Community Farm, Albany, California, United States - DLSLT.R2 | ecosystem: Host-associated > Plants > Phyllosphere > Unclassified | place: USA...
TGGGCGGCATGGTCTATAAAGGTTCGGTGCGCGTGGGTGGCGACAAGTTCGACGAAGCGATCGTCAACTACATCCGCCGCAACTACGGCATGCTGATCGGCGAGCAAACCGCCGAGGCCATCAAGAAGGCCATCGGTTCGGCGTTCCCGGGTTCGGAAGTGAAGGAAATGGAAGTCAAGGGCCGCAACCTGTCCGAAGGCATTCCACGTTCGTTTACCATTTCGTCGAACGAAATCCTCGAAGCGCTGACCGACCCGCTCAACAACATCGTCTCGGCCGTGAAAAACGCGCTGGAACAAACCCCGCCCGAACTGGGCGCCGACATTGCCGAAAAAGGCATGATGCTGACCGGCGGCGGCGCGCTGCTGCGCGACCTCGACCGCCTGTTGATGGAAGAAACCGGCCTGCCGGTGCTGGTGGCGGAAGATCCGCTCACCTGCGTGGTGCGCGGCTCGGGCATGGCGCTCGAGCGCATGGACCAGCTGGGGTCGATCTTCTCCTACGAGTGATCCGATCATGAAAAACGGGGCCGCTAAGCGGCCCCGGTTCATTGGATGTTGACAGTCTGGTTGGCGCGGGAGCGCCGGATTATTGAAAGTCATGGAATACAGTCCTCCGCCACTTTTCAAGCAAGGCGCTTCGGCTCGGGTCAAGATGACGGTGTTCGCGTGCATATCGATCGCGCTGCTGCTCGTCGATTCGCAGATGCGCACCTTGTCCACCGTGCGCCAGGTTGTCGGCACCGTGCTGCACCCGCTGCAGATGGTAGCGCTGCTGCCGCGCGACGCCATCTATGGCGCCGGCGATTATTTTTCCTCGCTGGCCGAGATGAAAACCCAGGTCGATGAGCTCAAACGCCAGCAGATCGCCGATGCCCAGGCGCTGCAGCAGGCGCAATTGCGTACGGCCGAAAACAACCAGCTGCGCCGCCTGATGGGCGCACGCGAGCAGGTGCCCACCAAGTCGATGCTGGCCGAGGTGCTGTACGACGCGCGCGACGCCAACAGCCGCAAGATTATCCTCGATCGCGGCTCCAACAGCGACGTGGCCCTGGGCCTGCCCGTGATCGACAACCAGGGCGTGGTGGGGCAGGTCACGCGGGTGTTTCCGTTCACGTCGGAAGTGACGCTGCTCACCGACAAGGACCAGGCCATCCCCGTGCAATTGCTGCGCAATGGCCTGCGCAGCGTGGCCTATGGCCGCGGCAAAATCGGTTCGCTGGAACTGCGCTTCACCGCCCCCAACGCCGACATCAAGGTGGGCGACATCGTCGTCACGTCGGGCCTCGATGGCGTGTACCCGGCCGGCCTGGCCGTGGCGCGCGTGACGCAGGTGGACAGCAACGCCAACGGCGCGTTCGGCGGCGTGATCTGCCAGCCGCTGGCCGGCATCCAGAACAACCGCCAGTTGCTGATCTTGATGGGCACCCCGGAAATGCCGCCCCGTCCGCCCGATGAAGAGCCGCGCGTGCCGCGCAAGGGTAACAACCGCATGGCGCCGATCAAGGACACGCCGAAGGAAGAGGCGCCCGCCGCTGCTGCTGCTGCCACAGGTGCTGCCGGATCGGACCTGATACCGAAGCCGCCTGCCGCTGCACCGGCTGCCGCCGCCGCCGCACCTGCCGCACCGGCTGCCACACCCGCCGCGCCGGCCGCCACGCCCACCAAGGAGCCGGCACGATGAATCGTCCCCAATATATTCTGCTGCCGGTCAGTCCGCTGTTTATCGCGTTCAGCCTGTTCTGCGCATTCCTGCTCAACCTGCTGCCGTGGGGCCACCTGATCGGCGTGCCCGATTTCGTCGCGCTGGCGCTGGTGTTCTGGGGCGTGCACCAGCCGCGCCGGGTGGGCATCGGCACCGCGTTTTTCCTTGGCCTGCTGATGGACGTGCATGACTCCACGCTGCTGGGCGAGAATGCGCTGTCGTACACCCTGCTGTCGTATTTTGCCATCATGCTGCACCGGCGCGTGACGTGGTTCCCGCTCATCACGCAGGCGATGCACGTGTTCCCGCTGCTGGTGATGGCGCAAACGGTGCAGCTGGTGGTGCGCTTTTTCGTCTCCGGTAAATTCCCGGCCTGGTACTTCTTCCTGGAGAGCGTGGTGGCGGTGTGCCTGTGGCCCGTGGCGTCGTGGCTGCTGCTGGCGCCGCAACGCCGGGCGGTGGACCGCGACCATACCCGGCCCATTTGACCGGCAGCTGGCGGCATGACTGAGCTCAAGGACAACCAGCTGGAATTGCACAAGTTCCGCCTGCGCCTGACGGTGCTGGGCGGGCTGGTGTTCGTCTGCTTTTGCCTGCTGCTGTCGCGGTTCATCTGGCTGCAGGTGATCAAGCACGAGGACTACGCGGTCAAGGCCGAAGAAAACCGCATCGTGCTGCTGCCGATCCAGCCCAACCGCGGCCTGATCGTCGACCGCAACGGCGTGGTCCTGGCCCGCAACTACTCGGCCTACACGCTCGAAATCACGCCGTCAAAACTCAACGCCACCATCGACGAGACGGTGGATGCGCTGTCCAAGCTGGTGGCGATCGACATCAAGGACCGCAAGCGCTTCCGCCACCTGCTGGAAGACTCGAAAAGTTTCGAGAGCGTGCCGCTGCGCACCCGCCTCACCGACGAGGAAGTGGCGCGCTTTTCGGCCCAGCACTTCCGCTTTCCCGGCGTGGAAATCCAGGCACGCCTGTTCCGCCAGTACCCGCTGGGCGAGGTGGCCTCGCACGTGATCGGCTTTATCGGCCGCGTCAACCAGGCCGAGGCGAGGAATCTGGCGAACAGCGACGACGCCGCCAACTACAACGGCGCCGACCATATCGGCAAGGAGGGCCTGGAAAAAAGCTACGAGAAGCAGCTGCACGGCACCACCGGCTACGAGGAAGTGGAAAAGACGGCCGGTGGGCGCGCGGTGCGCACGCTGTCGCGCAAGCCCGCCACGGCGGGCAGCAATCTGATCCTGTCGATCGACATCGAACTGCAAAAAGTGGTGGAAGAAGCGTTCGGCGAATGGCGCGGCGCGCTGGTGGCGATCGAACCGGAGACCGGGGACATCCTGGCGTACGTGTCGCGCCCCGGCTATGACCCCAACCTGTTCGTCGATGGCATCGATTCCCAGAGCTGGAATGAGCTCAATACGTCGCTCGACCGGCCGATGGTGAACCGGCCGCTGTCCGGCACCTATCCGCCCGGGTCCACCTTCAAGCCGTTCATGGCGCTCGCTGCCCTGGAACGCGGCTACCGTACGCCGAACCAGAGCATCCACGACGCCGGCTTCTTCACGCTGGGCGGCCACCGCTTCCGCGACGACAAGCCGGGCGGCCACGGCACGGTGGACATGTTCAAGTCGATCACCGATTCGTGCGATACCTATTACTACATCCTCGGCAACGAGATGGGCATCGATACTATCAGCGAGTTCATGAAACCCTTCGGCTTCGGCCAGCTGACCGGGATCGACCTCGAACATGAAAAGCAGGGCGTGCTGCCGTCCAAGGAGTGGAAGCGCAACCGCTTCAAAAAGAACGCGGCGGCGCAGCGCTGGCAGGGCGGCGACACGATTTCGATCAGCATCGGCAACGGCTACAACAACTACACGCCGCTGCAGATGGCGCACGCGGTGGCCAACCTGGCCAACAACGGCGTGGTGATGAAGCCGCACCTGGTCAAGATTCTGGAAGACGGCAACACCCATGCACGCCAGCTCACGGTGCCGCACGAAAGCTATCGCATTCCGCTCAAGCAGGCCAACGTCGATTTCATCAAGAGCGCGATGGTGGGCGTGACCACCGGCGGCACCGCCAGCCGCGTGTTTGCGGGCGCCGGCTATACCTCGGGCGGCAAGACCGGCACCGCGCAGCTGTTCGCCATCAAGAAGAACGAAAAGTACAACGCCAAGCTGGTGGCCGCACACCTGCGCGACAACGCGCTGTACACCGCGTTCGCTCCTGCCGACAAGCCGCGCATCGCGATTGCGGTGGTGGTGGAAAACGGCGGCTTCGGCGCCACCATCGCCGCGCCCATCGTGCGCAAGGCGCTCGACTTTTACCTGCTGGGCAAACGCCCCCACGGGAGTGACGCCAAGGACACCACGCCGGTGCCGAAAGAGGACGCCGTGCTGCGCACGGTGGACGATATCGAGGCCGAACATGGCGTGGTCGAACCCAAGCCGGGTGTGGACACCCCGGGCAATACCGAATAAGGAACCACCATGCGTATTCACGAAAGGCGCTCGCTGGGGCGTCGCCTGCGCCCGTACTTCACCGTGTTCGACGGACCGCTCACCGCCATCATCGTGGCGCTGCTCACGGTCAGCATGATCACGCTGTACTCGGCCAGCATCGGCATTCCCGGCAAGATGGAAGACCAGGTACGTAACATCCTGCTGTCGTTCCTGGTGATGTGGGTGGCGGCCAATATCTCGCCGCAGACCATGATGCGCATCGCGGTGCCGGCCTATGCTGCCGGCATGGTGCTGCTGCTCGGGGTGGCGCTGTTCGGCATCATCAAGCTCGGTGCGCGCCGCTGGCTGCACGTGGGGATCGATATCCAGCCGTCGGAATTCATGAAGATCGTCACACCCATGATGCTGGCGTGGTTCTTCCAGCAGCGCGTGGGCCAGTTGCGCTGGCATTCGTACCTGCTGGCGGCCGTGCTGCTGATGGCGCCGGTGCTGTTCATCGTGCGTCAGCCCGACCTGGGCACGGCGCTGCTGGTGGTGGCTGCCGGCTTTACCGTAATCTTCCTGGCCGGCCTGGCGTGGAAGGCGATCGCCGGCCTGCTGGTGCTGTTTGCCGCCAGCCTGCCCGTGATCTGGACCCTGCTGCACGATTACCAGCGTGAACGCGTGATGACACTGATCGATCCCACGTCCGACCCGCTGGGCAAGGGCTTCCACATCATCCAGTCGACGATTGCGGTCGGCTCGGGCGGCATGACCGGCAAGGGCTGGACCCACGGCACCCAGGCCCACCTGGAATTCGTCCCCGAACGCACCACCGACTTCATTTTTGCCGTGTACTCGGAGGAGTTCGGCCTGGTCGGCAACCTGGTGCTGATGCTGCTCTACCTGCTGCTGGTGGGGCGCGGCCTGATGATCGCCGGGAACGCGGCCAACCTGTTCAGCCGCTTGCTGGCCGGCGCCATGACCATGATTTACTTCGCCTACGCGTTTGTGAACATGGGCATGGTCAGCGGCATCCTGCCGGTGGTGGGCGTGCCGCTGCCGTACATGAGTTACGGCGGCACCGCGCTGCTCACGCTGGGCCTGGCCGGCGGCATCCTGATGAGCATCCAGCGCCACCGCAAGCTGGTGCAGACCTGATGGCGGCCGCATGCAACTGAATCACGGGCGCTCCCTGCTGCAGCGCGTGCGTCCCTACGTGGCCGTGTTCGACCTGCCGCTGGCGCTGATCATCCTGCTGCTGCTGTCGGTGGGACTGGTCACGCTGTATTCGGCCGGTCTCGCCATTCCAGGCAAGGTCACCGACCAGCTGCGCAATATCGGCGCCGCCTTTGTCGTCATGTGGCTGGCCGCAAACACGCCGCCGCAAACCCTGATGCGGCTGGCCGCGCCGGTGTACGCGGTCGCCGTGCTGCTGCTGACGGCAGTGGCGCTGTTCGGCACCATCAAGGGCGGTTCGCGCCGCTGGATTACCATCGGCGTGCAGATCCAGCCGTCCGAATTCATGAAGATCGCCATGCCGCTGATGCTGGCCTGGTACTTCCAGCTGCAGGCCGGGCGCCTGCGCTGGCACACCTACGCGGCGGCGGCAGCGCTGCTGGCGGTGCCGACCCTGCTGATCGCGCGCCAGCCCGACCTGGGCACGGCTCTTCTGGTGGTGGCTGCCGGCGGCGCCGTGATCTACCTTGCCGGCCTGGCGTGGAAGGCGCTGGCCACGCTGGCGCTGGTGGGGTGTGCAGCGGTGCCGGTACTGTGGACCATGTTGCATGACTACCAGCGCGAGCGCGTGTACACGCTGCTCGATCCGTACCACGATCCGCTGGGGCAGGGCTTTCACATCATCCAGTCGATGATCGCCATCGGCTCCGGTGGCGCCGGCGGCAAGGGCTGGACCCACGGCACCCAGGCCCACCTGGAATTCATCCCCGAGCGCACCACCGACTTTATCTTTGCCGTGTTCTCCGAGGAGTTCGGCCTGGCCGGCAACGTGGTGCTGATGGTGCTGTACCTGCTGCTGATCTGGCGCGCCACGTCGATTGCGCTCAATGCGCCCACTTTTTTCACGCGCCTGCTCGCCGGCGCCATCACCATGATTTACTTTACCTACGCCTTTGTGAACATGGGCATGGTCAGCGGCATCGTGCCGGTGGTCGGCGTGCCGCTGCCGTTCATGAGCTATGGCGGCACCGCGCTGTTTACCCTCGGTATCGGCGCCGGCATCCTGATGAGCATCGCGCATTTCACCCGCACCGTGCGCCACGGCGCCGGCGGTAGCGCCCCTGCCTGGGGAGCGACGGCATGATCGAAATGAAGGATACCGAGCGCGAGCTGCGCGAGTTCCGCACCCGCATCGCGGTCCTGGTCGGCGTGGTGTTCCTGTGCTTTGCGCTGCTGCTGGCGCGGCTGATCTGGCTGCAGGTGATCAAGCATGACGACTTTGCCGTCAAGGCAGAAGAGAACCGCATCGCCATCGTGCCGATTGCGCCCAACCGGGGCCTGATCTACGACCGCAATGGCGTGGTGCTGGCAAATAACTATTCGGCGTATACGCTGGAAATCACGCCGTCGAAACTCACTGCCACGCTGGATGACACCATCGAGGAACTGTCCAAGCTGGTGGAGATCGAAGTGAAGGACCGCCGCCGCTTCAAGAAGCTGATGGAAGAGTCGAAGCGTTTCGAAAGCGTGCCGCTGCGCACCCGCCTCACCGACGAGGAGGTGGCACGCTTTTCGGCGCAGCGCTTCCGCTTTCCCGGCGTGGAAGTGCAGGCGCGCCTGTTCCGCCAGTACCCGCTGGGCGAGACGGCGTCGCACGTGATCGGCTACATCGGCCGCATCAACCGCGCTGATGCCGACGCCATCGACGAACGCGAAGACACCGCCAACTATCGCGGCACCGACCATATCGGCAAGGAAGGGCTGGAGAAAAGCTACGAAGCGCAGCTGCATGGCCGCACCGGTTACGAGGAAGTGGAAGTATCGGCCGGCGGCCGGGCCATCCGCACGCTGTCGCGCAAGCCGGCCACGCCGGGCCACAACCTGATCCTGTCGATCGATATCGAACTGCAGAAAGTGGTGGAAGATGCGTTCGGCGAACGCCGTGGCGCGCTGGTCGCCATCGAGCCGGAAACGGGCGACATCCTGGCCTATGTATCGCGCCCCGGTTTCGACCCCAACCTGTTCGTCGACGGCATCGACACCCAGAGCTGGAACGAACTCAATACCTCGCTCGACCGGCCGATGGTCAACCGGCCGCTGTCCGGCACCTACGCGCCCGGTTCCACCTTCAAGCCGTTCATGGCGCTGGCGGCGCTGGAGACGGGCAAGCGCACCACCAGCTACGCCACGTACGATCCCGGCTTCTACATGCTGGGCGGGCACCGCTTCAACGACGACGTGGTGGGCGGCCATGGTTCGGTGGCCATGCACAAGTCGATCGTGGTGTCATGTAATACCTATTACTACGAGCTCGGGCACGACATGGGCATCGACATGATCCACGACTTCATGAAGCCGTTCGGCTTCGGCCAGAAGACCGGCATCGATCTGATCGGCGAAAAAATCGGTGTGCTGCCGTCGCAGGAATGGAAGCGCAAGCGCTTTAAGGGTTCGGCCGGACGCTGGGTCGGAGGGGACACGATCTCGATCAGTAACGGCTCGGGCTACAACGCCTATACGCCGCTGCAGATAGCCCACGCAGTGGCCAACCTGGCCAACAACGGCGTGGTGATGAAGCCGCACCTGGTCAAGATCCTGGAAGACGGCGGCACCCGCCAGCGCACGCTCACCGTGTCGAAGGAAAGCTACCGGATTCCGCTCAAGCAGGAGAACATCGATTTCATCAAGAACGCCATGGTGGGCGTGACGACCGAAGCCGGTGGCACCGGCGTGCGCGCATTTACCGGTGCGCAGTACACGGTGGGCGGCAAGACTGGCACCGCCCAGGTGATCACGATCAAAAAGGGCGAGAAGTACAATGCCGCCAGACTGGCCGAGCGCCTGCGCGACAATGCGCTGTTTACCGCGTTCGCCCCTGCCGACAAGCCGCGCATCGCAATTGCCCTGGTGGTGGAAAACGCGGGCAAGGGCGGCCTGGAAGCCGCGCCGATTGCGCGCAAGGCCATCGACTACTACCTGCTGGGCAAACGCCCGGCCGGCAAGGACACCACCAAGGTGGAAAAGGAAGACGCCGAAGAGATACTGCCGGTGGAAGGCCAGACGCTGGAAGAGCAGGCTGCCGCCGCGCGGCTCGAAGCTGCCGGCGAGCAGGCGCCGGGACTGATGCCCACGGCACCTGCGCCGGGCACCGTGCCGGCCCAGGCACCAGCGCCCACCCAGGCGCCGCCGCCAGCGCCAGCGCCAACGCCAGCGCCAGCGGCTCCCGTACCCGCCACGCCCGCCGCACAGCCTGCGCCGGCGACGCGCAAGAACTGAAAGGATGACGACATGAGGCCAGGCTTCACTCCCACGCCCGCCCCCATGGGCGAGGACTACGCGAACAAACTACCGCTGCTGGTGCCGCTGCTGCTGGCGGCCCTGCTGGCCGGTTGCGGCAGCGCGCCGCAGAATGAAGAACGCACGCCGCGCCCGCCGCGCGTGACCGGCCCGGTGATCAAGGCGCCGTCCACGACCAAACCGTCGAACGGGCTGCCGGTGCTGCCGCCCGCCAACTCGGGGCGCGGCGGCTATTACCAGGACGACGGCCCCGGCGACAACCCGCCCGACAACCTGGCCGCCGTGCCGGACGCCGAAGTGCGCAACGATCCGCTGCTGCCGCGCTCCAACCGGCCCTACGTGGTGCTGGGCAAAACCTATACGCCCATCACCGACAACGAGCCGTTCACGCAAGTGGGACTTGGCACCTGGTACGGCAAGAAATTCCACGGCCAGCGCACGTCGTCCGGAGAACTGTACGATATGTACAAGATGACGGCCGCCCATCCCACGCTGCCGATTCCGTCCTATGCGCGGGTGACCAATATGCTCAGCGGCGCCACCGTGGTGGTGCGCATCAACGATCGCGGCCCGTTTCACTCCACGCGCGTGATCGACGTGTCATACACGGCGGCACTGAAACTCGGTTTGCTCAACAAGGGCAGTCACGAACTGAAGGTGGACCGCATTCTGCCGGCCGAAATCGACCGCATGCTGGCTACGCGCGGCGGCGTCTCCACGTCGACCGGGCCGCGCCTGGCGTCGTACAAGGGGGACGATGACAAGCCGGCGCTGGTGCTCGCGCCACGGGCGCCGGCCAATGCCGAGATCGAGGCACTGATGCTGGGCGACCGTGCCACGGCTGCTGTCACTGCAGTGGCCAACCCGGCGGTTGCAGCACCGGCGATTGCCACCACCGCCGATGATGCGCTGGCCGGCGGCTACTACCTGCAACTGGGCGCGTACTCGCGTCCCGAAGGCGCGCAGCAGTTGCGCGGCCAGCTGGCCGGCGCCGCACTGGCGGCATTGCAGGTGGTGCAGAGCGGTCCGGTGTTCCGCCTGTTCAGCGGACCGTTTGCCAGCCGCCAGGAAGCGCAGGACGCGATACGCGGCCTGCCGTCGGCATTGAAACTCAAGCCGCTGGTGATCCAGCGCTAATTGTCACTTGCAGGTGCGCACGTCGGCGTTGGGGAAGTCGGCGCGGATTTTATCGAGGCTGGCGCGGGTGCCTGGCGTGACGTCGCGGAACTGGAACGCCAGCTGGCGGCTGCCGCTCATGCGTGGCGTGATGCGCGCCGAGCGCACGCCCTGCTTGACCAGCATGGCCAGCTGGTTCTGCGCCGCGCCCTCGGATTTGAACACGCCCAGCGACACGCCGTAGCGCAGCGGCGAATTATCGGAAATGACGTAGTAATTGGTGATGCCCAGGCCGCGCAGTTCGGCCGCCTTGCGGTCCGCGCCTTCCTTGCTGCCCTGCGGCGGAATATGCACGATGTAGCTCGAAATCTCGGTGCCCGGCAGGTTGCGGCGCGACTGGCGGTCGCCCAGTTCCAGGGACGCTACGCGCGCTTCGAAACGGCGCGCGTCCGCCAGCACGAAGGCGCCGATTTCCAGGCAGGCCAGTGGCGCGACCGGTTTCGATTCGGCTGCCGGCGCCGGCGCTTCCGCACTGGCAGCCGCGGCAGCCAGCGTCGCTGCCTGCGCGCTGTGGGCCTGTTCCGCCGATATCAGCTTGAGCTGGTTCACGTTGAGCTGGCGTTGCAGGCGCTGCGGCTCGCGTTCGTTGCCGCTGAAGTGGCCGAGGTAACCCTGGCCGTACGCGAACAGCGCGGCATTCACGGCCAACAGCGAAAAAAAGATAAATTTCAGCACGGGCTTTCTCGCTCGCCATCGGCGCCGGCCGCCACGTGCAGGCCGACCAGCACGATGTTGTCCACCATTCGGTACGGCACCGTGAGCAGCGGCGCAATGGACGGCGCGGCGCCGCCGGACAGGATGCAGACAGCCGCGCCGTGCTGCGCGAACGCGTGTTCGATGGCGCCACTTTGCGCCACCATGCAGCCGCTCAGGATGGCGTCGTCGGTATTGTCGGCAAAGCCGTCGGGCAGCTTGCCGTCCTGCGCAATCTGCGGCAGCTGCGCGGTGTTGCGCGCCAGCGCACCGGCCATCAGGGCCAGTCCAGGCACGATCATCCCGCCCAGGAAAAAGCCGTCGGCGGTGATGGCGTCGATGGTGGTGGCAGTGCCGCAGTTGGCCACGATGATGGGCACACCGGGGGCCAGCGTATGGCCGCCGATGGCGGCGGCAAAGCGGTCGCACCCGAGTTGCGCCGGATTGCGGTAACCGTTGGTGACGCCGGCCTGCGCCGGCACGGATGCAAACCAGGTGATGGCCTGTTCCAGGTCCAGGTCTGGAAATGCACGCTGCAATACGTATTCGAGCTGCACCCGTAGTGCGTTGCCGGCCACGTTGGCGACCAGGATACGGCCCACGCCGTGGCGGGCCACGGCTTCGCTCCAGGCCAGTTCCAGCTGCGGCAGGTCGGCGTGGGTGACGGCGCCGTGGGCCAGCCATGCGCCGGGGGCGGCATGGTTGTCGGCCAGCGCCCATTTGACGCGGGTATTGCCGGCATCGATCAGGAGCATGACGGGCCTCCTTCGACAACAGCGGCAGGCGACAGTCGCAACGAAACGTCGCCGGACAACACTGCCACCCGGCCGGCGGCGGTGTCGAGCAGCAGGCGTCCGAGGGCGTCCACGCCGACGGCGCGGCCCTGTTGCAGTACCTGGCCGTCGTCGAGCAGCACCACGTCCTTGCCATGCCATGCGTGCAGCGCATTCCAGCGGTCGACAAACGGCGCGAAGCCGGTGTCGTCGAACTCCGCCAGCACGGCGGCCAGGCGGCTCAGCAGCGCCGCCAGCAGTGCATTGCGGTCCATTTGCGCCAGCCATGGCGCGGACGCCACGCTGCGGCCGATCTGCTGTTCCAGCGCATCGGGTATCAAGAGGTTCAGGCCCACGCCAATCACCGCCCAGATCGACCCATCGGTGCGCGCAGTGTGGGTTTCGACCAGGATGCCGGCCAGTTTATCGCCATCCTTCAGCAGGTCGTTGGGCCACTTGATCTGGACTGGCACACCCAAAGAAGCGATGGTCTCCGCCAGCGCCACGCCCACGGCCATCGGCAGGCCACTCATGCGGTGCAGCGGTCCCTGGAAACGCCAGGCCAGCGAGAACATCAGCGCGGCGCCGGGCTCGGACAGCCAGCTGCGGCCAGCGCGGCCCCGGCCGGCGGTTTGATTGTCAGCCACCCGCAGCACCGGTCCGGCCAGGTTTTCCACGCGCGCCAGCAGGTCGGCATTGGTGGAGCCGGTTTCACCCACCGCCTCGATGGTCACGTGGCTGGCGCTGGTGGCGCACAGCGCGGAAATCGCAGCGGCGGATACAAGAGTCGATGATGCGGTCATGATGATGCTTTACGGGGTTTGTGCGGCGCCTTGCCGAAGGCGAAATCGTAGACGGTGTTGGGCAGCAGGCGCAGCGCCTTGGCTACCACGCCCATCTGCCATGGGATCACCGTGTAGCTGGCGCCGGCGGCAATCACGCGCGCGGCGCGTGCGGCGAATTTGTCGGGCGCCATCAGGAACGGCATCGGGTACGGATTAATGCGCGTCATCGGCGTGTCGATGTAGCCGGGGCACAGCGTGACGACCTTGATGCCGTACGGTTTGAGCTCCAGCCGCAGCGATTCGCAGTAGCTGATCACGGCGGCTTTCGACGCGCTGTACGCTTCGGCGCCGGGCAGGCCGCGGATGCCGGCCACGCTGCCGATGCCCACCAGCCGCGCCGGAGCGCGCTGCGCCTTCATGGTGGCGATGAAGGGCGCAAAGGTGGCGGCGGTGGCGGTGAGGTTGGTGGCGACAATGTCTTCGAAAACGGGCAGGTCTTCGGCAAATTCGGTGAGTGTGCCCACCGAAATGCCGGCATTGGCGATGACCACGTCGATGCCGCCGGTGTACCCGATGAAGTCTTGCGCGGCGGCGGCAATGGCGGCGTGGTCGCGCACATCGACCGTGTAGAGGCGATGAGGTGTGGACTCGGAGTGGGGCAGGGTGGCGATCAATGCTTCGAGTGCGGCGCCGCGCCGGGCCAGCAGGCCCAGGGTGGCGCCCTGCAAGGCGTATTGCGTGGCCAGCGCGGCGCCGATACCGCTCGACGCGCCGGTAATGAACACGCGCTGGTGCGTGAGGCCGTGGGACATGGCGCCCCCGTCAGCGCGGTTCGATGCGGACATTTATTTCTTTTCCGCTTTCGCCTTGGCGACCAGCACGTCCATCACCTGGAAGCCCTTGACGTGCAATTGCTCTTCGGTGGTGGCGGTTTTTTCGGCGGCATCGGCCATGACCGGCGAGGTGACGAACTTGCCGTCGATGGCGAACATGGGCCACGAATCGACGCCGTAGGCGTCCATCATCGAGGTGGCCTTGCGCACATGACCCTGCACGCCGAAGCCGCGATAGGTATCGATGAACTTCTGGCGGTCGATGCCCTGCTTGGCGACGAAGTCGAAAGCCAGTTCATCGCGGTTCATGCGGTTGCCGTTGACGTGCATCTCGGTAAAGATCTTGGTGTTGAGCGCATCGGTCATCAGGCCCATCGCTTCAAGCGTATAAAACATTTTTTGCTGCGGCAGGTCGGTGCCGGTGCGCGAAATGTGTACGCGCTTGAAGATGATGTTGGCGCCCTGTTTTTTCACCCACGCCTGCAGCGCCGGATCGAGCTTGTAGCAGTGCGGGCAGGCGTAGTCGAAGAACTCGATCACTTCCACCTTCTTGGCGTCCGCCTGCTGCGGCGTGGCCAGCGCGCGGTATTCGACGCCGTTTTTCGGGTCGGTAGGGGAGGCCGATGCCGACAGGACCACGGCGCCCATCAGCATGGCGCTTACTGCGTATTTCAGAACTCGCATCATTACTCCTTGAACTATTTTTGATTGCGGACGACGGCCACGTCGATGCCGTTCTCGGACAATTTGCTGCGCACCTTGTTCATCGCCTCCACCTGGTGGAACGGGCCGATGCGCACCCGGTGCAGCACGCCGGTATCGGTGGTGCGGTCCGACAGCGTGGCTTCGAAGCCGAGCAACGCCAGTTTGCCGCGCGCACTTTCGGCGTCGGCCACTTCGCGGAACGCGCCAGCCTGCAGATAATAAATGTATTTCTCATCGCCCGCAGCCGCAGTCGCACCAGCAGCCGTCGTGGCAGGGACCTTGCCCGTAGGCGTAGGCGTGACGTTCGATGCAGATGGCGTCGCCGGCGCCTTGGGCTTGTCGGCTGGCGTGCCCTGGATGCGGTCCACTACCGCCTGCAGCGGGTCGGCGGCGGGCGCTGGCGCCGGTGCCGGAGCGGCTGGCGCCGATGGTGGTTCGCGGCCCAGGTCCTTGGCGGCGGCGCGTGCCGCTTCCTTGTTGCCGTACATGGGTTTGTTCGGATCGGCAGCCTGTCCCGCAGTGGTTTCCGCCGATTTGCTGGTACGGCCCTTGTCGGTGAACGGGCTGGCGCCCTTGTTGATCACCAGCGCCACGACCACGGCTACCGCCAGGCCGATGACCAGGCCGATGACGATGCCAACAAACGTATTACCCTGTTGACGTGGGGAGAAGCGGAACTGCGGGGTGCGGAAAGTCATTGTGCGGGAAGTCCTGGTCATTACATTTTGTTGGGAGCCGAAACGCCGATCAGCGCCAGGCCGTTGCGCAGCACCTGGCGGGTAGCGACCATGAGGGCGATACGGGCAGCCTTGAGCGCCTCGTCGTCCACCAGCACGCGTTCGGCAAAGTAGAAGCTGTGCAGGTTGGCGGCCAGATCGCGCAGGTAGAACGCGATCTGGTGCGGGCCCAGCTCCGCCTGCGCGCGCGCCAGCGTTTCCGGGTAGGCAGCCAGGGTGGCCAGCAGCGTGGCCTCGGTAGGCGCCGTCAGCGGCGACAGGTCCACATTGGCCAGCGCTGCTTCGTCGCCGGTCCATTGTTCCAGCATGCGGCAGATGCGCGCGTGCGCGTACTGCACATAATAGACCGGGTTTTCGTCCGAAGTCTTGAGCGCGACGTCGACGTCGAACACGAATTCGGTATCGGCCTTGCGCGAGATGAGGAAGAAGCGCACGGCGTCGCGGCCCTTGGTGATGTCGCCGCCGCCCGACCATTCGATCAGGTCGCGCACGGTAACGTACGAACCGGCGCGCTTGGAGATTTTGACTTCCTCGCCGCCCTTCATGACGGTGACCATTTTATGCAGCACGTAGTCGGGGAAGCCTTGCGGAATGCCCAGGCCCACGGCCTGCAGGCCGGCGCGCACGCGGGCAATGGTGCCGTGGTGGTCGGAACCCTGGACGTTGATGGCCTGGTTGTAGCCGCGCTGGAACTTGACGATGTGGTACGCGACGTCGGGCACGAAGTACGTGTAGGTGCCGTCGGTCTTGCGCATCACGCGGTTCTTGTCGTCGCCGTAGTCTTCCGTGCGCAGCCACAGCGCGCCTTCTTCTTCGTAGGTTTTGCCGGACTTGTTGAGCATGTCCACGGCAGCATCGACCTTGCCGTCCTTGTACAGCGACGATTCGAGGTAATAATTGTCGAACTTGACGCCGAACGCCTGCAGGTCGATGTCCTGCTCGTTGCGCAGGTACGTGACGGCAAACGCGCGGATCGATTCGATGTCGTCCACGTCGCCCGAGGCAGTGGCCGGCGCGCCGTCGGAAGCCGACACGGTTTTTTGCGCGGTGAAGTCGGCGGCGATGTCGGCGATGTAGTCGCCGTTGTAGGCCGACTCGGGCCAGGCGGCGTCGCCCGGCTTGTGGCCGCGCAGGCGCGCCTGCACCGAGTTGGCCAGCGTCTGGATTTGCACGCCGGCGTCGTTGTAATAGAACTCGCGGGTGACGTCGTAGCCCTGGCTGCCGAACAGCGACGACAGCGCATCGCCCAGTGCCGCCTGGCGGCCATGGCCCACGTGCAGCGGGCCGGTAGGGTTGGCCGAGACGAATTCGATGATCACGCGCTGGCCGGTGCCGGTGCTGCTGCCGAACGAGGCGCCTTGCGCCAGCACGGCCTTGACCACGGCCTGCTTGGCGGCAGCGGTCACGCGCAGGTTGATGAAGCCGGGACCGGCGATATCGACAGCCTCGACCAGGCCGGAGGCGGCTGGATCGGCGCGGAGCGCATCGACCAGGCGGGTGGCCAGTTCGCGCGGGTTCATTTTGAGCTGCTTGGCCAGTTGCATGGCGATGTTGCAGGCGACGTCGCCGTGCGACGGATCGCGCGGACGCTCGAGCACCACGTTGGCGGAGACTTCCGTACCAGCGAGGATGGGAGCGAGGGCGGCCTGGAACAGGGCGGTGATATCTTGTTTTTGTTGGGCGAGCATGAGCAGGGTGGCGGCGGGGCCGCGCTAAATAATCATCAAATTGCGAAATGTCCGGTACCGGGGTATTGCTGTGCCGCGAAGCGGCAGGCGCGTGGGGGTACAGGTCAAACTGCAAATATTATACTGGTTTGACCGGCCCCGGTCACCGCGCGTCGGTATCTGAAACGAGATTTACACTGTGCGCTGTCGTCATATCATCGCCTTATGAAAGGGGCTGCTGTATACTGCCCGATCACGGCTGCCGGCCGCATTCTGGAATTAGCATATGAACAAGCAGCGACCGACACTTTCCCTGAAGTCCCCCGCCCAGCCGGCCGCGCCCAAGCTGCGCGCCAGCCATGCGCGCGACCTCAAGCCGGCGCTGCAAACCGGTTTCAACACCGGCCTGAAAGCCGATTCCCTTGCCTACAGCCTGATCGGCGCGGCGCAGGCCGTGGCGCTGGTGCGCACCGGTACCAACCTGCCGCAGGCGCTGGTGCAGGTGTGGGCCCGGTTGGGCAGTGGCGTCACGCCGCAGGCGCGCGGCGCCATGCAGGACATCAGCTACCGCTGCATGCGCCAGCTGGGACAGAGCGAAACCCTGGTCGGCCTGATGGCGCCCAAGGCGCCCGAGCCGCTGGTGGCCGCCTTGCTGGCGTGCGCGCTGGCGCTGATCAACGCCCCCGACGAGACCGCCCCGTACGAAGAATTCACCGTGGTCGATCAAACCGTCACCGCCGCCGAAGCGCACCCCGACACCGCGCGCGCCAAGGGCATGGTCAACGCCGTGCTGCGCCGCTTCCTGCGCGAGCGCCAGAACCTGCTCGATACCGCCTCGCTGCAGCCGCTGGCGCGCTGGAACTACCCGCAGTGGTGGATCGACGCCGTGCGCGCGGCCTGGCCGCAGGACTGGCAGGGCGTGCTCGCCACCGGCAACACGGCGCCGCCGCTCACCTTGCGCGTGAACGTGCGCAAAAGCTCGGTGGAAGACTATCTCGCCACGCTGGACGCGGCCGGGATGGCCGCCACCCGCATCGGCCCGTCGGCCGTGCGCCTGGCCAAACCGGTGGCCGTGGGCCTGATTCCGGGCTTTAACGATGGCGTGGTATCGGTGCAGGATGCCGGTGCCCAGCTGGCCGCGCCGCTGCTCGACGTGGCCGCCGGCATGCGCGTGCTCGATGCCTGCGCGGCGCCGGGCGGCAAGACCTGCCACATCCTGGAACTGACCGACGTTCACGTCACCGCGCTCGATGCCGACGCCAAGCGCCTGGCGCGCGTGGGCGAAAACCTCGAGCGCCTGCAGTTGGAGGCCGAACTGAAGGCCGCGCCGGCCGAAACGTCCGACTGGTGGGACGGTCAGCAGTTCGACCGCATCCTGGCCGACGTGCCGTGCACGGCGTCGGGCATCGTGCGCCGTCACCCGGACATCCGCTGGTTGCGGCGCAAGGGCGACACGCTCCAACTTGCAACACTTTCGGCCAAAATCCTCGACAATCTTTGGCAGATGCTTGCCCCCGGTGGTAAATTGCTGTTCGTGACATGTTCCTTGTGGCCGCAGGAATCCGAGGCGCAGGCGGCCGCTTTTGCAGTACGCAATGGCGCCGTGCGACTCGCGGCGCCGGGCCAATTGCTTCCCGCCGGTGGCGACGGGCAGGATCACGATGGTTTGTTCTACGCGCTTTTCCAGAAAAATGCGTGACCGTTTTGCCCCTTATTTAGCCACCTCGTACCTGTTGAGCACCGTGACCCTTCGATTTTTGCGCCTGTTGATCGGCCCCTTGCTGCTATTGCTCGCCTGCGCCATGCCGCAGGCGGCACGCGCTGCCGACGGCGTGGAAATCAAGCGCGCCTTCGTGGAAGCCACCGAAGACGGCTACCGGCTGTCGGCCACCTATGGCTTCGATCTCAATCACGGCCTGGAAGACGCGCTGCAGTACGGCGTGCCGCTGTACTTCACCACCACCATCGAATTTTCGCGCCCGCGCTGGTACTGGTTCGACGAAAAAGCCATCGTCGCGCGCCAGACCGCCAAGATCTGGTTCAACGTGCTCACCCGCCAGTACACGGTGGGCACCACCGGCAGCGTGGCGCAAAGCTATTCGTCGCTTGACGATGCGCTGTTCCAGATCCGCCGTCCCAATCGCTGGATCGTGGCGCCGCGCGGCGCGCTCAAAGTGGGCGAGACCTATACCGTCAAGCTGTCGATGGGGCTCGATCCCAACTACCTGCCCAAGCCGATCCAGATCAACGCCCTCAACAACAATGAATGGCGCCTGGCGTCGGACAAGAAATCCTTCCTCTACAGGGCCGAATAAGTGACCAGGATGCTGCGGTATTTTGCCGTCATCGGCGGCGCCTTTGTCAGTATCCTGCTGTTCCTGCTGGCATCCGCCTCCGACAACTCCGGCTTTTTCGACCGCTACTATGCCTGGCTGCTGGGCCTGAACGCGGCGGTGGCCGGCGCCTTGCTGCTGCTGGTGGCGGTGTCGCTGTTCCGCCTGTATGGCCGTTACAAGGATGGCAAGTTCGGCTCCAAGCTGATGGCGCGGCTGGTGCTGCTGTTTGCCGCCATCGGCGTGTTGCCGGGGCTGGTGATCTTCCTGGTCTCGGTGCAGTTCGTTTCGCATTCGATCGATTCCTGGTTCAATGTACCGGTCGAGGATGCGCTGGAGGCCGGCATCAACCTGAGCCGGGCCGGGCTCGATACCGCGCTGGGCGAGCTGACCGTGACCGCCACCCGCACCGCCGAGCAGCTGGCGCTGGAGCCGCAGGGCACCGAGCGCCAGATCCTGGCCGACCTGGTCAAGCGCCAGCCCGGCATGCAGAACGCCATCATCGTCGATGCCGAAGGCGGGCTGGTGATCAGCGCCCGCGCCAGCGGTACCGGCAACCTCAGCGCCGACCTGCCCACCAGCAAGATGATGGCCGAGGCCAAGAGCGAGGTGGCCTATGGCGCGCCCGAGGGCGGTAACGAGCTGCGCAGCAACCTGGTCGATACGCCGGTGACGCCGGCGCTGGCACCGCAGGATCCCGCCAACCAGCTGCGCCTGCGCGTGGTGATGGCGATTCCCGACCCGGTACGGCCCAACGGTTTCCACCTGGCGCCGCGCTACCTGCAGCTGATCCAGCTGGCGCCGCCGCAATTGGCAGCCAATGGCGAAACCATCCGCAGCGCCTATTCCAACTATAAGGAGCGGTTTGTCGCGCGCGTGGGCTTGCGCAAGATGTACATCGTGACGCTGACGTTGACCCTGCTGCTGGCCGTGTTCGGCGCGATTGCCAGCGCGTTCCTGATCGCGCGCGACCTGGCGCAGCCGCTGCTGCTGCTGGCCGAGGGCACGCGCGCGGTGGCCGAGGGCGATTTGTCGCCACGGCCCATCGTGGCCACGTCCGACGAACTGGGTACGCTCACGCAGTCGTTCAACACGATGACGCGGCAGTTGTCGGACGCCCGCAGCGCCGTCGAGCGCAACCGCACCGCGCTGCAAAATGCCAAGGCCCACCTGGAATCGGTGCTGGCCAATATGTCGGCCGGGGTGATGGTGCTGGACCAGGATTTCCACCTGACCAGTTTTAACGATTCGGTCGAGCGCATCCTGCAGTTGCCCGGCATGACCATGATCGGCCGCAAGCTCGACGAGGTGGACGGCATGCAGGAGTTCGGCGCTGCCATCGTCGCGGCATTTGCCGCCCAGAGCGCGCAGTCGGCCGCCGGCCGCAGCGGCCAGCGCACCCACTGGCAGCGTCAGATCGAAGTGCCACGGCGCACGGCCAGCATCGACGACCACGACCTGACGCTGCTCACGCGCGGCTCGCGCCTGCCCATCGAAGGCGGCAGCGGCTACCTGGTGGTGTTCGACGATATCTCGGACGTGATTTCCGCCCAGCGCTCGATTGCCTGGGGCGAGGTGGCGCGCCGGCTGGCGCACGAAATCAAGAACCCGCTCACGCCGATCCAGTTGTCCGCCGAGCGCCTGCAAATGAAGCTGGAAAGCAAGCTGACGTCGCCCGATACCGAGCTGCTCAACAAGAGCACGGCCACCATCGTCAACCAGGTGGCGGCCATGAAGCGCATGGTGGACGACTTCCGCGATTACGCCAAGACGCCGCCGGCGGTGCTGCACACGCTGGACCTGAACGCGCTGGTGGAAGAAATCCTGCACCTGTACATGACGGGCGAGGGCGACGACATCATCCACCCGCAACTGGCCGCCGAGTTGCCGCCCGTGATGGGCGACGAAACCCAGCTGCGGCAAGTGATCCATAATCTGCTGCAGAACGCCCAGGATGCGATGGCCGAACTGCCCCCGGGCGCGCCGGCGCCGCGAATTGACGTGGTGACCGAAGTTATTCATTATCGGGGCGCGGACGGCAGCGAGCGGATGGCGGTGCGGCTGTCGATCAGCGACAATGGCCCCGGTTTCGCACCGAAAATCCTGGCCCGCGCATTCGAACCGTACGTCACGTCGAAGGCCCGCGGCACCGGTCTGGGGCTGGCGATGGTGAAGAAGATTATCGACGAACACGGCGGCCGGATCGATATCCAGAATCACACTGAAAGAAGTGGCGCGTCCATATTGATTTTGCTGTTAAAGTTAGCGCCAACGATACAAAATGTTTAAGTTACGTAGTACAAAATTATTGCCGCATAACGGCGAAATGTAGAAGGCGAGGGAAGATGGCAAACATACTGGTAGTGGACGATGAGATGGGCATCCGCGAGTTGCTCTCGGAAATCCTCAGCGATGAAGGACACGCAATTCAACTGGCGGAAAACGCCCAGCAGGCACGCGAGGCGCGCGCCGCCGGCGCCCCCGACCTGGTGCTGCTCGATATCTGGATGCCCGATACTGACGGCGTCACGCTGCTCAAGGAATGGCAGCGCGACGGCTTGTTGACCATGCCGGTCATCATGATGTCGGGCCACGCAACGATCGACACGGCGGTGGAAGCCACGCGCATCGGCGCCCTCAACTTCCTGGAAAAGCCGATTGCGCTGCAAAAGCTGCTCAAGGCAGTGCAGGCGGGTCTGACGCGCGCCCAGGAAACGGTGCGTGCGCCGGCCCTGGCGCCGCGTCCGGTCGCACCGGTCCAGCCCGAGGAAGCGCCTGGCGTGGCCTTCAGCGCACCGAACGCGGCGGCGGCAATTGCCGTGCGCGGCGGCGCCACCGTGGCCGGCGCCGACAACCACTCGTTCAGCCTGTCGTTCGACTTGCCGCTGCGCGAGGCGCGCGACGCGTTCGAGCGCATGTACTTCGAGCACCACCTGGGGCGCGAAGGCGGCAGCATGACGCGTGTGGCCGAGAAAACCGGCCTCGAACGTACCCACCTGTATCGCAAGCTCAAGCAATTGGGCGTGGAGCCGGGCAAACTCGCAAAAAAGGCCGTCTCAGCCCGTGATTGATGTCAAGGCCACTGCTGCTGCCGCCGCCCCCCGGGCGCCGGTGCCGACGTGGCTGGTCACGGGCCCTCGCGCTGGCGCGCGCGAGACTGCCATTGCTGCACTCCTGCAACCGGGAGTGCCCAGCGCCATCATTCTCGAGGGCCTGTCCGACGGCGGATCGGCCCTCGTGTTTGAAGATTCCTCCGACAACACCGCGCAAAAACTTTCTCCCAATGTTATCCGGATCGCACCCGGCTGTCTTCATTGCAGCGGTAATCTGATTTTGCGGGTAACATTGAATCGTGTACTGCGCCATCCCCCCGCGCAGCTCTACATCAGCCTGGCCTCGGCCGAGCACTTGCTACAGCTACGGGAGTGGCTGTCCGGTGCGCCGTACGATGCCTTGCTGGCATTGCAGTCCGACATCGCGGCCTAAGCTCAGCCGGCAGATCGGGTCTTGATCTACAGCAAGCCTTGAATCGTCCATGTTCAGCCCCATTTCAAGTGCTGAAGGTGAAACCAAGCAGGCCCCCTGGAGAAAGGAAGCAATATGAATCTCATCTATAACAGCGAGCAGTACAGCGTTGTCGAGTTTGGCGCCGACCGCACTCTGGACGCCTTGCGCTTTGGCGGCTACGAAATCGTCGACAAGGGTGGCAAGCGCGAAATTTTCATCAATGGTGTGCTGGCGCAGAATTTCCGTCGCGACGTCAATGAATTGATCGCCAACGAGCCTACCATGGCCGAAATCGATGAATTTTTGGGCAGTTACGATGAGCTCATGAGTCAACCGGTGCTATTGCATTAATTTGCACTGAGAAAACTCGGTACACAGGGTGCGCAGCAGTAGCCGATTCGGTTACGATGCGCACGCCTGCGTATTTATAAGAGATAAACATGTGTCAACTTCTGGGGATGAACTGCAATGTGCCAACCGACATTGTGTTCAGCTTTACCGGCTTCGCCATGCGCGGCGGCCGCACCGATCACCACCATGACGGCTGGGGCATCGCCTTTTTCGAGGGCGCCGGCGTGCGTCACTTCGTCGACCACCAGGCCGCGATCGCGTCCCCGATTGCCGAGCTGATCAAAAACTACCCGATCAAATCCACCAATGTGATTGCCCATATTCGCAAGGCAACGCAAGGCCATGTTGCGCTGGAAAATTGCCATCCGTTCGTGCGCGAGCTGTGGGGGCAATATTGGGTATTCGCTCACAATGGCGATCTGAAAGAATTCAACCCGCTGCTCAATGGCGCTTTCCGGCCCGTGGGCACCACCGACAGCGAACGGGCGTTTTGCTATATTTTGCAGCAATTGCGGGCCCGTTTCGGCGAGCAGCGGCCCACGCGCGATGATTTGCACGCGGCATTGGCGCCGCTGGTGGCGGAAATCGCCACCCACGGCACGTTCAACATGCTGCTGTCGTCGGGCGGCGAGCTGTACGCGCATTGCTCCACGCGCCTGTTTTACCTGGTGCGCCAGCACCCGTTCGATACTGCCATCCTGTCCGACGAAGATGTCACCGTCGATTTCGCCCAGGTTACCACGCCCGACGACCGGGTCGCGGTGATCGTCACCGAGCCGCTGACCACCAACGAGCAGTGGATACCGTTCGCTCCAGGCGAGCTGAAGCTGTTTATTGATGGCGCCCCGCAACAAACCGCCTGAAGCGGACAAACGCCCGCGACAGTTGCGGGCATTGCTGTCAAAATGACGGCCAGGCCGCTAACTTCCAAGACTGAAGCACATGATCGATCTCTCCGCCAACGACGACGGCGCGCGCGCATTGCGCGTGCGTGAATTTTACCTGGGACGCCAGCCTATCCTGGACCGTAACCAGACGCTGTTCGGCTACGAGTTGCTGTTCCGCAATGAACCGGTGGGCCCGGCGCTGGTGGTCAATGAACTGTCGGCCACGGCGGCCGTGATTGCCCATGCGTCGCAACTGGGCATGGAGCGCACCATAGGCGATGCGCTCGGCTTCGTCAATGTCGATGCCGACGTGTTGATGACCGATATCTTTTCTTTCCTGCCGCGCGAGCGCGTGGTGCTGGAAATTGCCGATGCGCTGCCATTGACACCGGAGTTGCTGGCGCGCATGCAGGAACTGGGCAGCCACGGCTTCCAGTTTGCCCTGCATGGCGCGGCCGAAGGCGAGCATACCGAAGCGCTGTTGCCACTGGTGCAATACGTCAAGCTGGACGCGCATCACACGCCGCTGTCCACCCTGATGCGCCAGGCGCCGCGTTTCCACCAGCTGCGCAAGAAGCTGGTGGCCGAAAAAGTGGAGTCGCGCGAAGACTTCAAGAACGCGCTCGATCTCGGCTTTGATTATTTCCAGGGCTATTATTTTTCCAAGCCCGTGATCATGAGCGGCAAAAAGCTGTCGCCGTCGCAACTGGCGGTGATGGAGCTGATGACCCTGGTCACGTCCGACGCCGACAACCCCGAAATCGAACGCGCCATCAAGCGCGACGTCTCGCTGGCGCTGAATCTGCTGCGGCTGGTGAACACGCCGGCCGTGGGCGCGCGCCAGCGCATCGATTCGCTGAGCCAGGCGTTGAACTTGCTGGGCCGGCGCCAGCTGCAACGCTGGCTGCAAATCATGCTGTACGCCGAACCGAGCAAGCGGGGCCACAGCATGACGCCGCTCCTGATGCTGGCGACCACCCGTGGCCGCCTGCTGGAACTGCTGGCCACCAAGCTGCGTCCCAGCGACCGCCATGCGGCCGACGTTGCCTTCACGGTGGGCATCATGTCGCTGATGGATACGCTGTTCGGCATGCCGATGCACGAAATCCTGGGCCAGATCCCGGTCATCGACACGGTGGCGGCCGCCTTGCTCGACCGCACCGGTTTCTATGGCGAGCTCCTGAAACTGGCCGAGTCGCTGGAGCGGATCGAGGAACTCGACCACCAGATCGTCCCCACGCTGCGCGCACTGGCCATGACCTCCGGCGAACTGGTCGAGCTGGAACTGGCCGCGTTCGAATGGAGCGATAACGTCGTCCGCTACGCTTTATGAGGGGGCCTCGAATAACCTACTGCGCGTCATGCTATCGCCCCTGTGTTGCTCAGCGTACCTCCGTACGCTTGCGCTACTCGGAACGATAGCAAGCCGCTCGCTACGGTTCTTCGAGCCCTTTTACACCTGTTGTAATCCTGCATAAAAAATCAAGATTGCCGATTTGTAACTTGCTGCACAGATAGCAAAACGCTATGCTCGTTGGTTATTCAAACAGCAAGGATGGCCATGACTTCGGTATTGCTTCAGGTGGATGGCATCAGCAAATCGTATGGGGACCGGCGCGCGGTGAACGGCGTCTCGTTCCAGGTGCGGCACGGCCAGACCGTGGGCCTGATCGGTCCCAATGGCGCCGGCAAATCGACCACGGTTGCCATGATCTGCGGCCTGCTGCGCCCGGACAGCGGCGCCATTACCCTCGCTGGCGCACCGGTGGGCCAGGGCGCCAGCGCCGCCAAGGCGCAGATCGGCTACGTGCCGCAAGACCTGGCGCTGTACGAAGACCTGCCCGCCATAGAAAACCTCAAGCTGTTCGGCGCCCTGTATGGCTTGAAGGGGGCGCTGTTAAGGCAGCGCTGCGACGCGGTGCTGGCGCTGGTCAACCTGGCCGACCGCGCCAAGGACAAGCCGGCGTCGTTCTCGGGCGGCATGAAGCGGCGCCTGAACATTGCCGCCGCGCTGCTGCACGATCCGCAGCTGCTGATACTCGACGAACCCACGGTGGGCGTCGATCCGCAAAGCCGCAACGCCATCTTCGACACGCTCGAAGCCTTGCAGGCGCAGGGCCGGGCGCTGATCTACACCAGCCATTACATGGAAGAAGTGGAGCGGCTGGCCGACCATCTCGTCATCATCGACCATGGAAAAGTGCTGGCCGACGAAACCCCGGCGGCGCTGTACCAGCGCCTGCCCGCGCAGGCGGCGCTGCACATCGAACTGGCGTCGGTGCCGTCGGCGCATCTGCTGGACGGCCTGCGCGCGCAACCCGGCGTGGCCGCCGTGCGCCACGCTGACCAGAACCTCGACATCGACCTGGCCGCCAGCGAACAGGCAGCGCCGGTGCTGGCGTGGCTGGTCGCGCAGGGCAACCCGGTGCTGCACTTCGCCACCGCCCGCACATCGCTGGAAAACATCTTCCTCAACCTTACCGGCCGCAGCCTGCGCGACTGACGGGAACCACCATGACCGCATTGTTAGCCCTGGTCCGCAAGGACCTGATACTGTATGTGAACGACAAGCGCGCGCTGTTGCTGCACTTGCTGATGCCGGTGGTGCTGGCGGCGTTTTTCGGCTCGCTGTTCGGCGGTGCGTCCAGCGAGCGCACCAGCAAGATCGACGTGGGCCTGGTGCTGCTCGACCAGTCGGCCAGCGGCCAGAAAATCGCCGCCGGCCTGAAGGCGGACGACGCGCTGCGCATCGTCGAGTTGAGCGAGCTCGAAGCGCAGCAGCGGGTACGCGCCGGCAAGCTGCCGGTGGCGGTGGTGATCCCGGCCGGCTTTGGCACTGCCGCCGACGGCGCGCTGTTTGGCGGCCCGAAAGGAGAGCGGCCCGAGCTGCCGCTGTATTACGACCCGTCGCAATCGACGGTCCTGGCCATGGTCAAGGGACTGCTTACCCAGCACGTGATGCAGACCACCAGCGCGGCCATGATGGGCAGTGCCGGCGCCGCCACCACCGCCAAGTACCTGGACCAGCTGCACGCGTCCCGGCGCACCGATCCGGAAGCGGCGCAGCTGAGCGACTTCCTGACCGGCGTTAAAAAATTCCAGGACCAGCGCCTGGCCGCCGAAGCCGGCAAGCCGGCGGCGCAGGAAAGCGGCGGCATGACGGTGCCGTACACCACGCGCGACGAGGCGCTCAGCAGCGGTCCCAAATACAACGGCTATGCCCACTCGTTCGCGGGCATGGGCGTGCAGTTCATCCTGTTCATGGGAATCGACCTGGGCATCGGCGTGCTGACCGCGCGCCGGCTCGGCATCTGGGGCCGGCTGCTGGCGGCGCCGGTGTCGCTGGCCACGGTGCTGCTGGCACGCGCGGTATCGGGCACGGTGATCGCACTGGGGCTGATTTGCGCGCTGTTTGCGTGCGCGGCGCTGATTTTCAAGGTGCAGATCGGCAGCCTGCCCGGCTTTCTCGGCATCGCGCTGTGCTTCTCCCTGATGACGGCGGCGTTCGGCCTGTTCATCGCAGCGTTCGGCAAAACGCCCGAAGCGGCGCGCGGCATCGCCGTGTTTGCCACGCTGATCATGGTAATGCTGGGCGGCGCGTGGGTGCCGTCGTTCGTGTTCCCGGAATGGGTGCAGCAGGCCACGCTGGTGGTGCCCACGCGCTGGGCCATCGACGGATTCGATGCCGTCACCTGGCGCGGCCTGGGGCTCGATGGCGCGCTGCTGCCGATGGCGGTGCAACTCGGGTTTGCAGTCGTCTTCGGCGGTCTGGCGATCTATAAATTCCTGCGCGACCAGGCGCGCGGGTAAGGATCCCGGCTTAGCTCAGGTTGGGCGCCAGCCAGCGCTCCAGCTCCGTCTTGTCCACGCCACGGCGCGCGGCCATGTCGTTCACCTGGTCGTCGCCGATTTTACCCACCACGAAGTACTTCGATTCCGGGTGCGCAAAGTAGAAGCCGGAGACGGCGGCGCCCGGGTACATGGCGTACGATTCGGTCAGCTCCATGCCGATGTCTGCCGCCTGCATGGTGTTGAACATCTCGCGCTTGACCGTGTGTTCCGGGTTGGCCGGGTAGCCGGGCGCCGGACGGATGCCCAGGTATTTTTCGCCGATCATCTCGTCGTTGGTGAGCGCCTCGTCGGGCGCATAGCCCCACAAGTCCTTGCGCACGCGTTCGTGCAAATACTCGGCAAATGCTTCGGCCAGGCGGTCGGCCAGCGACTTGAGCATGATCGACGAGTAGTCGTCGTGCGCATCCTCGAAGCGCTTTTCGTACTTCTCGATGCCCAGGCCGGACGTCACCGCGAACATGCCGATGTAGTCCTTGATGCCGGATTCTTTCGGGGCGATGAAGTCGGACAGGCACTGGTTCGGGCGCTGCACGCCATCGACCACCGGTTTCACGCCCTGCTGGCGCAGGCCGTAATACGTGAAGTCCACGGTGCTGCGGGTGTCGTCGGTATAGATTTCGATGTCGTCGTCGCGCACGGTATTGGCCGGCAGCAGCGAGATCACGCCATTGGCGGTGAGCCAGCGGCCGTCGATCAGTTTTTTCAGCATCGCCTGGCCTTCCTCGAACACCTTGGTGGCCGCTTCGCCGACCACCTCATCGGTGAGGATGGCGGGGAACGGACCGGCCAGGTCCCAGGTCTGGAAGAACGGACCCCAGTCGATGTACCGCGCGATCAACGCCAGGTCGACGTTGCGGAACTCGCGGCGGCCGATGAACTTCGGTTTCACGGGGGCGCTGGCGCCTTCGAACGACAGCTTCATCTTGTTGGCGCGCGCATCCTTGATGGACAGGATCGGCAGCGCCTTCTTGTTGGCGTGCTGCTCGCGGATGCGCTGGTAGTCGTCGGTGATCTCCTGGATGTACTGGTCGCGGCTCTCGGGCGTGAGCAGCGACTGCGCCACCGAGACGGAACGCGACGCATCGGGCACGTACACCACCGGACCTTCGTAGTTATGCGCGATTTTCACGGCCGTGTGGGCGCGGCTGGTGGTGGCGCCGCCGATCAGGAGCGGAATCTTCAGCATGCGGAAGTGGTCGTCGCGCTGCATCTCTTTCGCCACGTAGGCCATTTCTTCCAGTGACGGCGTGATCAGGCCCGAGAGACCAATGATGTCGGCGTTTTCCAGCTTGGCACGCGCCAGGATTTCGGAGCAGGGCACCATCACGCCCATGTTCACCACCTCGAAGTTATTACACTGCAGGACGACGGTGACGATGTTCTTGCCGATGTCGTGCACGTCGCCTTTTACCGTGGCCATGACGATCTTGCCCTTCGGTTTGGCGACGATGCCGGTGCGCTTTTCCTCGGCCAGCTTTTCTTCTTCGATGTACGGAATCAGGTGGGCCACGGCCTGCTTCATCACGCGCGCCGATTTGACCACCTGCGGCAGGAACATCTTGCCCTGGCCGAACAGGTCGCCGACGATGTTCATGCCGTCCATCAGCGGACCTTCGATCACGTGGATCGGGCGGCCGTTGGCAGCGAGCACCTGCTGGCGCATTTCTTCCGTGTCGTCGGTGATGAACTGGGTGATGCCGTGCACCAGCGCGTGCGCCAGGCGTTTTTCCACGGGCGCGTCGCGCCATTCGAGGTTTTGTGCATCCTGCTTGCCAGCGCCGGCCTTCAGCGTGCCGGCAATGTCGATCATGCGTTCGGTGGCGTCGTCGCGGCGATTGAGCACCACGTCTTCCACGCGTTCGCGCAGCTCGGCCGGCAGGTCGTCGTACACGCCCACCATGCCGGCGTTGACGATGCCCATGGTCATGCCGGCCTTGATCGCGTGGTACAGGAACACGGTGTGGATCGCTTCGCGCGCCGGGTCGTTGCCGCGGAACGAGAACGACACGTTCGATACGCCGCCCGAGATTTTCGCGTACGGCAGATTGTCCTTGATCCAGCGCGTGGCGTTGATGAAGTCCACCGCGTAGTTGTTGTGCTCTTCGATACCGGTGGCGACCGCAAAAATGTTCGGGTCAAAAATGATGTCTTCGGGCGGGAAGCCCACGCGGTCCACCAGCAGCCGGTAGGCGCGTTCGCAGATTTCGATCTTGCGCTCGAAGGTGTCGGCCTGGCCCTTCTCGTCGAACGCCATCACGATCACGGCGGCGCCGTAGGCCAGGCACAGCTTGGCCTGGCGGATGAATTCTTCCTCGCCTTCCTTCATCGAGATCGAGTTGACGATCGACTTGCCCTGCACGCATTTCAGGCCTGCCTCGATCACCGACCATTTCGATGAGTCGATCATGATCGGCACGCGCGAGATATCGGGTTCGGACGCGATCAGGTTCAAAAAGCGCGTCATGGCCGCCAGCGAATCGAGCATCGCTTCGTCCATGTTGATGTCGATGACCTGGGCGCCGTTTTCCACCTGCTGGCGCGCCACCGACAACGCTTCATCGTACTGCTCGTTGAGAATCATGCGCGCAAACGCCTTCGATCCCGTGACGTTGGTACGCTCACCAACGTTGACGAACAGCGAGCTGTCGTCGATGGTGAACGGTTCCAGTCCCGACAGGCGCTGCGCCACCGGGACGACCGGCACGGTGCGCGGCTCGGTCTTCGACAAAATCTCGCCGATGGCGGCAATGTGGTCGGGCGTGGTGCCGCAGCAGCCGCCGGCGATGTTAATAAAACCTGCTTCGGCAAACTCGCGCAGCAGCGCCGAGGTGTCGGCCGGCAGTTCGTCGAAGCCGGTGTCGCTCATCGGGTTGGGCAGGCCGGCGTTCGGATAGATGCACACGAAGGTATCGGCAATTTGCGACAGCTCCTGCGCATAGGGGCGCATCAGCGCCGCGCCGAGCGCGCAATTGAGGCCGATGGTGAGCGGGCGCGCGTGGCGCACCGAGTTCCAGAATGCGGGCACGGTCTGGCCGGACAGGATGCGGCCCGAGGCGTCGGTGACGGTCCCGGAGATCATCAGCGGCAGTCGTTCCTGGGCCGGATGCTCGTCGTAGAATTTTTCGATGGCGAACAGCGCGGCCTTGCAGTTCAGGGTATCGAAAATGGTTTCGACCAGCAGCACATCGACGCCGCCCGCCACCAGTGCGCGGGTTTGCTCGTGGTACGCAGCGACCAGCTGATCGAACGTGACGTTGCGCGCGGCAGGGTCGTTCACGTCGGGCGAAATCGACGCGGTTTTCGGCGTGGGACCGAGCGCGCCGGCCACGAAGCGCGGCTTGTCGGCGCTGCTGTACTTGTCGCACGCGGCGCGCGCCAGTTTGGCCGCTTCCAGATTCATCTCGTAGGCCAGGTGGCCCATGTGATAGTCGTCCTGCGCGATCGACGTGGCGCCGAAGGTATTGGTTTCGATCAGGTCGGCGCCGGCGGCCAGGTAGCGCTCGTGGATTTCCTGGATGATGTGCGGCTGGGTGAGCGTGAGCAGCTCGTTGTTCCCCTTGACGAACAGCTCGCGTGCGCCGCTGTCGGCGGGCGCCGCGAAGTCGATGTATTTGCCTTGCGGGCCGCCGCGATACGCCACTTCATCGAGCTTGTACTGCTGGATGATGGTGCCCATCGCGCCGTCGAGGATCATGATGCGGCGCGCGAGAATCTCGCGCAGCTGGGCATCGGCCTTGGACATGACGGGACGGGACACGTTGTTATTCATTTGGTACTTTCTGAGAACGGAGGGGCGGCGCGCGCGTTGACATCGCGGGTCTGAAATTATACGGCATTGCTGAATAAGCTTCAGCCGACCGCAGCGTTGGAACAACAATCTCCTGTTTTGCCGAGGTTGCCGTTGGCGTATACTTCGGGTTCGCTACCAACAGATGCAAGGGAAGTCCGATGTCTATTTCTACCGTATTCCGCCTGGCCGCCGTGGCAGGCGTGGCTGCTTTTGCGTTGACCGCGCATACTGCCCGTGCCGAGAGTTTCGTCTCGTCGGCATCGAGCGCCGGTTCCGCGTCGAGCGGCAGCGTGTCCGATTCGCTGTCCGATTCCAGCAATAGCTCGGGCGGCGACAAGCGCAAGGTGGCCGATGGTAATTACCGCATCATCGAGATCGGCATCACCCCGGACCGCGCAGACCGCACCCGCATCACCATGCAGCTCGATGGCGCCCAGCCGCAGCGCGTGGTGCTGGACCTGCCGCAGGCGACGTTCGCCCAGCAAAAGCTGGCCACCGGCGACGCGCTGTATGCGCAGAACCGCGTGTATGGCATCGAGTTCGGTCGCACCGACAACCGCCAGCCGTTTTACCTGGTGCTGGCTGACGAATGGTATGGCGAACTGGCGTCGCGTCCCGTCACCCTGTGAGTGTGCCGCGCCTGCTGCTAGCGCTGGCCTGCCTGCTGTGGGCGGGCCTCACACACGCTGGTGGTAGTTCGTCAGGCAGCGCGCGCTACTGCGACCGCACGCAGGAACTGACGGCCGCCGAACAAAGCCGCCTGCTGCGCTTTGCCGGCGTGCTGCGCGAGGAGTTGGCTGGTGAGGTCGCGGGAGACGCCGGCAGCATAGCGCTGGTTTCCCGCTCGGGACTGGACCTGTCGCGCTTTGGCATCCGCTATTCGCATGCGGCGCTGGCGTGGCGGTCCGACGCCGGCGTATGGGCCGCGCGCCAGCTCTATTACGCGTGCGACGAACGCCGTCCACGCATCTTCGACCAGGGCCTGGCCGGTTTCGCGATGGGCGTCGACGATCCTCAGCTCGGCTATCTGAGCATCGTGCGGCTGCCGCCGGAAGCGGTGCTGGCATTGCGCCCGGCCTTGCTGGACCGGCCGCGCGTGCAGCACCTGCTGGCGGCGCAGTACAGCGCCAATGCCTATGCGTTCAGCACGCGCTATCAGAATTGTAATCAGTGGGTGGCGGAGATGCTGGCCGCCGGCTGGGGCGATCTGCCTGATGGCGACAACTTGCGGGAACAGGCGCAGGACTGGCTGCGTGAGGCGCGCTATACGCCGGCGCCGGTATTGGTGCCTTCCTGGTGGCTGATGCAGGCGGGCCGTTTTGTGCCGCTGCTGCACCTGGACGACCACCCGGGCCACGACCGTGCGGCGCGCCAGCTGGTCATCAGTTTGCCGGCGTCGGTGGAAAACTTCGTGCGCCGGCGGTTTCCGGCCAGTGAGCGGGTGGAACTGTGCCACGATGGCGACCGTATCGTGGTGCGGCACGGCTGGACCCCGATCGCCGACGGCTGCGTGCCGGACGCAGGGCAGGGCGACCGGGTGGTGTCCTTGCGCGATTAGATCTCGGAGACGACCTTGTCGAGCGGACGGCGCACTTTTTTCAGGCCGGCCAGCCAGTCGCCTTCCGCTTCGCGGTAGCCGAGCGGCAGGATCACCACGCTTTTCAGCTTGCGGTCCGCCAGCGACAGGATTTCATCGACGGCAGCGGGATTGAACCCTTCCATCGGCGTGCTGTCCACGCCTTCGTAGGCGGCAGCCACCATGGCCACGCCCAGCGCAATATACGCCTGGCGTGCAGCCGCTTCGGCGTTGGCCTGGTCGCCACGGGCAGCCACGATGCCTTTCAATTGCTTGCGGTACGCTTCCCAGCCTTCGTTGATGAAGCCGCGCTGTTCGTTGGTCAGGTCGAACATCATGTCGATGCGTTCTTCGGTGATGTTGTCCCAGGCCGCGAATACCAGCAGGTGCGACGCTTCGGTCACGCCCGACTGGTTCCACGCCACTTCGCGGATCTTGGCGCGCAGCCCGGGGTTTTTCACGACCAGCACTTCGAACGGCTGCAAGCCGGACGAGGTGGGCGCCAGGCGGATCGCCTCTAAAATGCGATCGAGCTTGTCTTGTTCCAGGGCTTTGGCGGGATTGTATTTCTTGGTGGCGTAGCGCCAGTTCAGTTTGTCGATCAGGTCGGACATGCGAGGACTCCGGTAGGGGAAAAATGGATAACCATCTTAAGCCAACTTGGACATCCGCGCATGAGCCGGCTAAAAACCGTCAGGCGAAGGTCTGTCCTTCGAGGGGGAAGCTCTTCATGAACTCGGAGGCGGGCAGGCGCTTGCCGCCCGGTTTTTGCAACGTGGTCAAACGCAGCGCGCCGGCGCCGCAGGCCACCACGATGCCCTGCGCATCGGCCGACAATACCTGGCCCGGCGCACCCTGGCCATCGGCCAGTTCGGCCGACCACAGCTTGACGACCACGCCATTGACCGTGCCATGCGCACCGGGGAACGGATTGAAGGCGCGAATCTTGCGGTCCAGTTCCACGGCCGGCTGGGTAAAATCGAGCGCCGCTTCTTCCTTGCTGATTTTCGCTGCGTAGTTCACGCCTTCTTCCGGCTGCACCACGGCTTCCAGCTGGCCATGCTGCATCTTGCGCAGCGCCTCGACAATCATCTTGCCGCCCAGTGCCGCCAGCTTGTCGTGGACGATGCCGGTGGTGTCGTGCGGGCCGATCGCCACGGTTTCCGTCAGCAGCATGGGGCCGGTGTCGAGGCCTTCTTCCATTTCCATGATGGTGATGCCGGTTTCAAGATCGCCGGCTTCGATGGCGCGGTGGATCGGCGCGGCGCCGCGCCAGCGCGGCAGCAGCGAACCGTGAATATTCAGGCACGGCTTGATGTCGAGCGTGGCGCGCGGCAGGATCAGGCCGTAGGCAGCCACCACCATCACGTCGTAGGGCGTGGACAGCAGGCGCGCGTGCGCGGCCAGCGCTTGCTCGGCACGCACCGGGTCTTTGCTGTCGGTGCGCAGCGACAGCGGCTGCAACACGTCGATGCCATGCGCCACCGCGTACTGCTTGACGGCGGACGGTTGCAACTGCATGCCGCGCCCGGCCGGCCGGTCGGGCTGGGTGAGCACGAGCGGAATCTCGAAACCCGCTTCGTGCAGGGCTTGCAGGGCGACGGCGGCAAACTCCGGGGTGCCGGCAAAAACGACTTTCATCAGTAACGACGTCCTTGGGCGCGCAGCGCCGCTTCGCGTTCCATGCCGCGCTCTTCTTTTTGCAGCTTGGCCTTGATGCGGTTGCGCTTCAGTGGCGACAGGTATTCGACGAACACTTTGCCTTTCAGGTGGTCCATCTCGTGCTGGATGCACACGGCCAGCAGGCCCTCGGCGTCCACTTCGAAAGGCTGGCCCTTGACGTCGAACGCGCGCACCTTGACCTTCGAAGGCCGTTCGACACCGTCGTAAATGCCGGGCACCGACAGGCAGCCTTCGTCATAGACTTGCTTGTCGTCGCTGGCCCAGACGATTTCCGGGTTGATGTACGCAACCAGCGCGTTTTTTTCTTCGGTGATGTCGATCACCACGACTTGCTCGTGCACGTCCACCTGCGATGCCGCCAGGCCCACGCCGGGCGCGTCGTACATGGTTTCCGCCATGTCGGCCACCAGCTGTGCCAGGCGCTCGTCAAACACCGTGACCGGCTTGGCAACCTTGTGCAGGCGTGGATCGGGGTAACGCAGAATATTCAGGATAGCCATGGTGATGAAATTTTAAGTATTGCTGCAAACGAGGAATGACGCCGGCGGGGAGGGCGCTGTTTCGCTTGCTAGTTCAGGGGTTTGTGGGCAGAATTTGATTCAATACAGGCAACGCTTGCTGCTGGCGCCAGCGCATTTTTTTGTGCATCTACTGGATCACTAATGAAAAATTTTAGCACAGTCGGCACTTGCTTAGCGGCGGCCACGCTATTTTGCGCAGCGGTGCCGGCCATTGCAGCGCCAGCCAGTTGCGAGTTTCGTGCCGATGCCCCCGACCGCCACGAGGTCGTGCGCGGCGATACGCTGTGGGATATTGCCGGCAAATTCCTGCAACAGCCATGGTGCTGGCCTACCGTGTGGGAACTGAACCGCGACGACATTGCCAATCCGCACTGGATTTACCCGGGCCAGGTGATCTGGTTCGACCGCGCTGCCGGCCGCCTGCGCCTCGGCGCCGGCTCGGCTGCCGGCACTGCCACGGCGGCGCTGCCCGCCGAACGATTATCGCCCACCGTGCGCAGCACGGCGCTGGGGGCCGCCGCCATTTCGTCGATTCCGTCCGCCGCCATCGAGCCATTCCTGACCCAACCGCTGATCGTCGACCAGAATGAACTGGGCAGCGCGCCGCGCATCGTTGCCACCGAAGACGGCCATGTCTTCATCGGCAAGGGCGACAAGGCTTACGTGCGCGGCAACCTTGGCGGGGTGACGGCGTTCCAGGTGTATCGCCCGGGCCAGCCGCTGAAGGATCCGGCCACCGGCAAGGTGATTGCCTACGAGGCGTTTTACCTCGGCACGGTGAATCTGCTCACTGCCGCTGCGGCCGGCAGCGACGTGCATACCGTGCAAGTGACCGGCACCAGGCAGGAGATGGGCACGGGCGACCGGCTGCGTCCGGTTACACCGGCGCCGTTGCAAAACTATGCGCCGCACGCGCCGGCGCAAGCCGTGGCGGCGCAGGTGGCCGCCGTGCACGGCGGCGTCAGTTATGCGGGGCGCCATCAAATCGTCAGTATTAATCGCGGAAAGCTTGACGGACTCGATATCGGCGCCGTGTTGCGCCTGTACCATGCGGGAAGAACTGTGCGCGATTCCACGGCCCCCACTGGCTGGTTCGGGCGCGCACAGCAGGTCAAGCTGCCCGATGAACAGGTGGGCAGCCTGTTTATCTTCCGCGTGTTCGACCGGGTGTCTTACGGCTTGATCATGCAGGCGACAGCGCCGGTGGTCGTGGGCGACGCCGCCAACTCGCCGGAGTAAACCGCGCCGTGCAAGCCACGGAAACCTCCCGATTCCCCACGGCGGCCACGCTGGCGGCCTGGCTGCGTCTCGAGCAAACGCCGGGCGTGGGCCTGGTCACTGCGCACCGGTTGCTGGAGAAATTCGGCGCGCCCGAGGCGATATTCCAGGCCGATCGCACCCAATTGCTGGAAGTGGTCAAACCGTCCCAGGCCCGCGCCTTGCTGGCGCCGCAGGCCACCATGACCGTCTTGCCCGCTGCGCTCGCGGCGCAACTTGACGCGCTGCTCGCATGGCGCGACCAGCCGGGCAATGTGCTGCTCACGCTCGGCCATCCCGATTACCCGGAGCCGCTGCGCCAGATCGGCGGCGCGCCGCTGATGCTGTACGTGCGAGGTGACGCCAGCTTGCTGACGCGCACGTCGGTGGCCGTGGTCGGCTCGCGCAACGCCAGCGTGATGGGCATGCAAAACGCCGAACGGATGGCGCGCGCCTTGTCGGAGGCGGGCGTGACCATCGTTTCCGGGCTGGCGCTGGGCATCGATGCCGCTGCCCACGTGGGCGGACTGGCGGGCGCGGGCAGTACCGTGGCCGTGATCGGCACCGGGATCGACCGGATCTACCCGGCCCGCAATGCCGGGTTGGCCCGGCGCATTGCCGCCGAAGGGTGCATGGTCAGCGAATACGCGCTGGGCACGCCGCCCAAGCCTGATAATTTTCCCAGACGCAACCGCGTGATCAGCGGCCTGGCGCGCGCAGTGCTGGTGGTGGAGGCGGCCGCCAGGTCCGGCTCGCTGATCACGGCGGCGCTGGCCGCAGCGCAGGGCCGCGACGTGTACGCCATGCCCGGCTCGATCCATTCCACGCTGTCGAAAGGGTGTCACCGCTTGATCCGCGAAGACGGCGCCAAGCTGGTGGAAACCGCGCAAGATGTAATGTCCGAACTGAGAATGGGCATTGATGCAGTGGCAACAGGGTCGCATTTTGACGACAGTTTCGTCGATATCGTGCTGGGCGCCATGGGCGACGCACCGATCCGCGCCGAAACCCTGGCGGCGCACCTGCAGCAGTCCGCTGCCGACCTGCAAGGGCAGCTGCTGGCGCTGGAGCTGGCCGGCCTGCTGGAACGCTTGCCGGGCGGCTGGTTGCAACGCTTGCGCCCATGAAACCCGTTTCAGTGGGCAATCCGGCCGCTACTTGTATGCGACCGGTTTTAACTGATAGAGTAGAGCCATGTTCGACATCCTAGTTTATCTCTACGAGACGTATTACCGTCCCGATGCCTGTCCGGAACCGGAAGCATTGGCCAAGAAGCTGTCGGCGGTCGGTTTTGACGACGTCGAGATCTCCGAGGCGCTGGTATGGCTTAACGATCTCACCGCCATGGCTTGTGTCGAGCACTCGCTCACGGCCGAATCCACCGGCATGCGGATTTACGTGGACGAAGAGCGCGATGTACTGGGCACCGATGCAATCGGTTTCATCCAGTTCCTCGAATCGGCCAAGGTGCTTACCCCCCTGCAACGTGAAATCGTGATCGAACGCGCATTGTCGCTGGAAGAAGCGCCGGTCTCGCTGGGCCAGCTCAAGGTCATCGTGCTGATGTTGCTCTGGAGCCAAGGCAAGGAGCCGGACGCCCTGATGTTCGACGACCTGTTCGGTTCCGACGAAGACCAGCCCCCCCGCCTGCTGCACTAAGCTAGGTTTCAAGCCACCCGCAGCCGGCCGCCATTCTGCTGCGGCAGGTAGCCTGTTCGCTGCTATCAAATAGACAACAATGTCACGGGGTTGCGTTGCCGTCGGCGATGCAAAAGTGCAGACAGCCGCGCGATCCATGTATGATGCGCATGCTAAGCGACCCCAGTGTTACATCAGTTAAAAAACTAAGTTTAAAATCGAGATACCAAATATGAGCAAAACCCTCATCATCGCCGAGAAGCCCTCTGTCGCGAACGACATCGCGAAGACGCTTGGCGGCTTTACCAAGCACGATGAGTACTTCGAGTCCGACGAGTACGTGCTGTCCTCCGCCGTCGGTCACCTGCTGGAAATTGCCGTGCCGGAAGAGTACGACGTCAAGCGCGGCAAGTGGAGCTTTGCCCACCTGCCCATGATTCCGCCGTTCTTCGCGCTCAATCCGATCGCCAAGACCGAGGCGCGGCTCAAGGTGCTGAACAAGCTGATCAAGCGTAAGGACGTTACCGGCCTGATCAACGCATGTGACGCGGGCCGCGAAGGAGAACTGATCTTCCGCCTGATCGCCCAGAACGCCAAGGCCAAGCAGCCGGTCCAGCGCCTGTGGCTGCAATCGATGACGCCGGGCGCGATCCGCGACGGCTTCACCCAGCTGCGCAGCGACGAGGAAATGATGCCGCTGGCCGACGCCGCCCGTTGCCGCTCTGAAGCCGACTGGCTGATCGGCATTAACGGCACCCGCGCCATGACCGCATTCAACTCGAAAGAGGGCGGTTTTTACCTGACCACCGTGGGCCGGGTGCAAACCCCCACGCTGTCGATCGTGGTCGAGCGCGAAGAAAAGATCAAGAAGTTCGTGCCGCGCGACTACTGGGAAGTGCGCGCCGAGTTCGTGTGCGCTGCCGGCGTGTACGAAGGCCGCTGGCTCGACAGCAAGTTCAAGAAGGACGAGCTTGACCCCGAGAAGCGCGCCGAGCGCCTGTGGAGCAAGGCTGCCGCCGACTCCATTGCGCTGGCATGCCGCGGCAAGCAGGGCGTGGTTACCGAGGAATCGAAGCCGACCACGTCGATGGCGCCGGCGCTGTTCGACCTGACCAGCCTGCAACGTGAAGCCAACTCGCGTTTCGGTTTCTCGGCCAAGAATACGCTGGGCCTGGCCCAGGCGCTGTACGAAAAGCACAAGGTGCTGACGTACCCGCGTACCGATTCGCGCCACCTGCCGGAAGATTATATGGACACGGTGAAGCAGGCGCTGGAAGTGGTCAAAGAGAATTCGAACTACCACCAGTTTGCCAAGCAAATCCTGGACAAGGGCTGGGTCAAGCCGAACAAGCGCATCTTCGACAACACCAAGATCTCGGATCACTTCGCAATCATTCCGACCACGATTGCACCGAAAAACCTGTCCGAGCCGGAACAGAAGCTGTACGACCTGGTCACGCGCCGCTTCATGGCCGTGTTCTTCCCGGCGGCCGAGTTCCAGGTCACCACCCGCTACACCGAAGTGTCGGGCCATCAGTTCAAAACTGAAGGCAAGGTCATGACCAACCCGGGCTGGCTGGCGATCTACGGCAAGGAAACCTCGGACGACGAAAAAGGCGACAAGAGCAACGGCAACAAGAACATCGTGCCGGTCGCCAAGGGCGAAAAAGTATTGACCGACAAGGTCGATGCCAACGGCCTGGTGACCAAGCCGCCAGCGCGCTACACCGAGGCAACCTTGCTGTCGGCCATGGAAGGCGCAGGCAAGCTGGTGGAAGACGACGAGCTGCGCGATGCGATGGCCGGCAAGGGCCTGGGCACGCCAGCCACGCGCGCCGCCACCATCGAGGGCTTGATCAGCGAGAAATACCTGCTGCGCGAAGGCCGCGAACTGATGCCGACCGCGAAAGCGTTCCAGTTGATGACCCTGCTGCGCGGCCTGGGCGTCAACGAGCTGACCGCTCCCGAGCTGACGGGCGAATGGGAATACAAGCTGTCGCAAATGGAAAAGGGCAAGATTTCGCGCGACGAATTCATGCGTGAAATCGCCCAGATGACGCAAATCATCGTCAAGCGCGCCAAGGAATACGACAACGACACCATTCCCGGCGAATACGCGACGCTGGTCACGCCGTGCCCGAACTGCAGCAGCGTGGTCAAGGAAAACTACCGCCGCTTTGCCTGCACCAAGTGCGATTTCTCGATGAGCAAGACGCCGGGCAGCCGCCAGTTCGAAATCCCGGAAGTGGAACAACTGCTGCGCGACCGTACCATCGGTCCGCTGCAAGGTTTCCGCTCGAAGATGGGCCGGCCGTTCGCCGCCATCCTGCGCATCGTCCGCGATGAAGACATCAAGAACTTCAAGCTCGAGTTCGATTTTGGCCAGAACGACGATTCGGAAGATGCGGAACCGGTCGACTTCACAGGCCAGACCGCGCTCGGACCTTGCCCCAAGTGCAATGGCGGCGTGTACGAAATGGGCCTGGCCTATGTGTGCGAACAAACCGTAGCGAAACCGAAAGGTTGCGACTTCCGCAGCGGCCGCATCATCCTGCAGCAGGAAATCCTGCCCGAGCAGATGGCCAAGCTGCTCAACGACGGCAAGACCGATTTGCTGCCGGGCTTTGTATCGCAGCGCACGCGCCGGCCGTTCAAGGCGTTCCTGGTCAAAGGCAAGGACGGCAAGATCAGCTTCGAGTTCGAAGAGCGCAAGGCCAAGGCCCCGGCCAAGGGCAAAGCAGCGGCTGCCAAGGCTGACGATGGCGCCGAAGGTGCAGCAGAAGTTGTCGCACCGGCCAAGAAAGTAGCGGCCAAGAAGACGCCGGCCAAGAAGGCTACCGCCACCAAGGCGGCTGCCGTGAAAAAACCGGCCGCCAAAAAAGCCACAGTCAAGAAAGCCGCTGCCACAGCGGAATAAGCTGACTGATCAAAAAAGGGACGCTCAGTTAACACTGCAGCGTCCCTTTTTTCTTGCGCATTGGCAATTGACGGTCTATATTGAATAGATCATGACCTCGATCGATGCCATTTCCACCACTACGACGCAGTCGTATACGCCCGCCGCCACCCAGCGCAACGCTGGCGTGCTGTCGTCGCAGGCAGTCGATTTGTCGGGACAATCGGCGGTGGTGGCCACGCTGGGCGGTTCCACCAGCGGCACCGGCGTGTACTCCGCCGCCGGCTTGCTCAATTCGCTGCAACAAGCCGGTGTCAGCGAAGAAACCATCAGCGTGCCGAAGGCGGGCAGCAATGCCGATACCTCGCAATCGGCGCAGCAGGCGCTGGACCAGAGCATCCTGTCCAGCTTTACCGGCAGCGCCAGCAGTTCCGGCACCTATACCGTGGGCAGCAGCAGCGGCCTGTCCGACCAGGTATCGAGCAACTGGGCGGAAATTCTGAAAACCAATCCCTCCTACGCCAGCACCGTGATCGGCAGCTCGTTCACCTCAGGCATCCTCAGCACCCTCAACATCACCGCATAACTGCTGAATTGCTGAATTGTTACTGGGTGAGTTCGACATTGACCAGGTTGTCGTCCGGCTTGCGGTCGATCAGTTTCTGGTCGGGGTCGATGCCAGCTTTCACCGGGCGGCCGCTGACGATCACCGTGTAGTGATTATCCTTGCGGTCGATCAGCTTGCGCTCGCGCAGCAGGGGCGCGCCGTTGTCGCCATCGACGCCGATGTCGATGTAGTCGCGCAGCGGCACGTCGCGTTCTACGCCCTGGTCGCTGGCGCGCACCTTGGCCGCGCTCACCACCAGGTTCACTTCGTAGCGGCCGTCGTCCAGCTTGCGCGCGGTGCTGGAAACCGCCTGATTCTGGTACAGCACGATGTGGTTGAACAAGTCGTCGATCAGGTAGGCCTGGTCGGGCGCGACGACCTGGCGCAGCGCGGCGATCAGCACCGTCACGCCCGGGTATGGCGCTGCGTCACGGGCGTGCTGAGCCAGCAATTGCTTGAGCGCGGCGTTGACCTTGTCTTCGCCCACGATATCTTGCAACTGGTACAGCGCCAGGCTGCCCTTGCGGTAATGGATGTAGTCCTGGTTTTCATTGTCGGCCAGCGGCAGCTCCTTCTTGCGTTCGAGCGCGCGGCCCACCAGGTACTGGTGCAGGTCGTACGACAGGAAGCGCCGCATCTTCGCGGCGCCATAGGTTTTTTTCATCACCATCAATGCCGAATACTCGGCCAGCGTTTCGGACAGCACGCTGGCGCCACGGGTGTTGCCCGCCACCAGCTGGTGGCCCCACCACTGGTGCGCCACTTCGTGCGCGGTCACATAAAACGGGTAGTCGATGTCTTTCGGGTTGCTGTCGTTCACCCTGGCGATAAAGCCCAGCGCTTCCGAATACGCGATGGTGTTCGGATACGCCTGGGCAAACGCGGCATAGCGCGGGAACTCGACAATGCGCACCAGCTTGTGCTGGTACGGGCCGAAGTTGCGCGTGTAGTAGTCGAGTGACTGCTTGATGCCCTGGTTCATGCGGTCGAGATTGTATTCGTGGCCCGGGTGATAATAAATCTCGATGCCCACGTCTTGCCACCAGTCGCGCTTGACGTGGTAGCGCGCCGACTGGATCGCGTAGAAGTTCAGGATCGGCCGGTCCGCACGGTAATGATAGTAGTGACGGCCCTTGGCGCTCCACTCCTTGACCAGCGTGCCCGGCGCCACGGCAATCTGGGTGTCGCTCGTGATGATCACGGCGTCGAAGCCGATGGTGTCGGCATCGTTGCTGGCGAAGTTGTTGGCCAGCCCGCCCGCGTCGTCGCGCGGCAGCATGCGTTCGCGCGCTGCCAGCCCGTGCCTCCTGCGGTCGCGGGCGTCGAGCAGTTCGTTGGCCGGCTGGTAGCCGATATGCGGCAGCACGCTGTTGTTGAAGAAGGTGCCGTTGCCCACCACCGGCGTGTCCTGGCCCAGGCCGAGGATGCCGCGCGGTGCGTATCCCACGTCGAACTCGAGCGCAAGGCGCGCGCCCGGCGCCAGCGGCGTGGCCAGCTTGTACGTGTAAAAGCCGAGGTTGGCGTCGTGCAGGCCGGCGCGCACCGGTACGCTGAAGCGCGCGCGCCAGCTGGTGGCGGTGGCGTCCTGGTGAATGATGATGTCGGCAACCGGCAATGCCGTCTTGTTTTGCAGGATGTAGCGGCCCTGCACGGCCAGGCTGCGCGTTTCCGGCACGACGGTCACCCCCAGCTTGACGTCGACGATGCGCGGCTGCGGCAGCACCGCGTACTGCCGGTACTGGCGCTCGTACCGGGCGCGGTCGGCGTCTTTTTGCCAGGGCGACTGGTAGCGGTTGACGATGTGGGTGTTGTAAAACAGGACGGCGCCGGCGCCGCCAAACACCAGCGCGCCGGCCGCTGCCCACGCCAGCACCGGCACGCTCAGCCGGCGGCGCGCCAGGTGCAGGCGCTGGCGCCAGCCGTCGTTGGTGCCGCGTGCCCAGAACAGCACGGCCAGCACCGTGAGCACGATGGCGGCGCCGCCCCAGTACGCTTCGAGCCAGCGCTGGCGCGGCAGGAAGTGTCCATATCCATTCATTGCCGAATAGACGATGCTGGGCAGCTCGCCGTACGCCAGCAGCGGGTCGGCCAGCCCCAGCGACGTCAGCGTGAGCGTGATCACGTAATACGCGATCATGGCAAAGTAGGCCAGGTAACGGTGGTTGATCAGCACTTGCAGCGCGATGGCCAGCACGGCCGTGAGCGCATAGCCGGGCAGCAGCACCAGGAACAGCTGGTGCAGATACAGGCCCGGTTCCAGCACAAAATATCCTTTGCCGATCTGGATCGCCATGCCGCTGAGCATCACCACGACCATCAGCAGCGCCTGCAGGCCGATCAGCGCGCCCAGTTTCGCCAGCAGCGGCAGCCAGCCCGGCACCGGCAGCGCATCGAGCATTTGCCCCATGTGCGCCTCGCGCTCGCGCCAGACCAGTTCGCCCGCGTAGAAGGTGGTGATCACCATCATGAACAGCGCAAAGGTGTCGGCCACCGATTCCAGCACCAGGTACGTGGCGGGATAGGTGCCGGTGCCGTTCAGCGGCGCCATTTCCAGCGCGCTGGCCAGCATCATCAGCACGCCGGCCAGCACGATGACCAGGAAGTAAATGTTCTTGACGGTTTCGCGCAGGTTCAGCCAGCTCATCCGTACCAGCAGCAGGCCCAGGCGGCGCGCGGCGAAGTCCGGTGCTTCCGACGTGTTGGTGGCGGCGGCGGTCAAGGTGAGCGGAGCGTCGGCGCCGCCCTGGCCGGCGTTGGCGCGGCCCGCTTCGCGGTGGCGGCCGCTGTCGCTGGTGGCAATGAAGTGGAAGCGCCAGTAACCGAGCAGCAAGCCGGCCAGCGCAAACGACGACCATAGCGCGCGATTGAGCAGGTACACGCCTTCGGGCCAGAACATGCGCGTGTTGCGCTCGACGATGGGCCAGTATTCGGTGACGCGGATCACGGCCGTGGTGCCGAACGGATCGATCAGCGCAGCCAGGGTTTTGAAGTCGAGGTCGCGCGCCAGGCTCGGGGCGACGATGTAACCGATCAGCATTACCACGCTGCTGATGTACACCGGCAGCATGCGCCGCGTGAGTGCGGCCAGGATGAAGAACACGGCGCCGAAAATGAAGATATTGGGCAGGATGACAACCAGGTACGGCACCAGGTAGCCGGCCGCGCCCGGTTGCGCCAGGCGCTCGGGATCGATGCCGGGCAGCAAGCTGCCGAGCCAGGCGCCGAGAATGATGCTGGTAAAAATCACGGCCAGCGTCAGGTATGCGCCGATAAAGCGGCCGAACATGTATTCATGTTTTTTGATGGGCGCGCTGAAAAAGAAGTGCTGCATGTCGTGCTCGAAGTCCTGCTGCACCGACCGTCCCATCATGGCGGCGATCACCACCACGCCCAGCGAGCCGAGCGCGCTGACGGTAAACATCAGCGAACGCGGCGAGTTGATGGTCGATGCGCCGAACGCCACGCTGGCGCCCTTGAAGTAACCGCCGGCAGCAGCCATCCATAGCAACGTGAGCGCCAGGAACCCGGCGAAATACACCCAGGTGGACAGCAGCTTGAGGCGCTGGCGCGCTTCGAACAGGGCGATGGCAAGCATGATGCGGCCTTCAGTCGCAGTTAGCGGCAGCGCGGTGGCGGCCGGCAATGGTGGCGAAGTACACGTCTTCGAGGTCGCCCAGCGCTTCCTCGAAGCCGTCGCCGGGATCGGTTTCGCTGTACACGTGGATCAGCGTGCGGCCCGACAGCAGGCGCGACGAAATCACCGGGTGGCGGATCTGGAACGAGGGCAGGTCGCGCTTGTCGATGAAGCGGGCCCAGATCTTGTCGCTGACGTCGTGGATCAGTTCCTGGGTAGGGCCGCACAGCAGCAGGTGGCCCTGGTTGATGATGGCCATGTTGGCGCACAGGTCGGCCACGTCGCTGACGATGTGGGTGGACAGGATCACGGTCTTGTCGTCGCCGATGTCGGACAGTAAATTATGGAAGCGCACCCGCTCCTGCGGATCCAGCCCGGCCGTGGGTTCGTCGACGATGATCAGCTTGGGGTCGCCCAGCAATGCCTGGGCAATGCCGAAGCGCTGGCGCATGCCGCCCGAAAAACCACCGAGGCGCTGGTGCCGCACTTCGAACAGATTGGTTTGCTGCAGCAGGCCGTCGACCACCTCGCGCCGGCGGTTGCGGTTGGACAAGCCCTTGAGCATGGCGAAATGGTCGAGCAATTCGTACGCGGTCACTTTCGGGTACAGGCCGAAATCCTGCGGCAGGTAGCCGAGCAGGCGCCGCACTTCGTCCTTTTCATCGAGCACGTCTATATCGTCGAGAAATACCGAACCGGCATCGCATTCCTGCAAGGTGGCCAGGGTGCGCATCAGCGTCGACTTGCCGGCGCCGTTGGGGCCAAGCAAGCCGAACATCCCGGCGGGGATGGTGAGCGAAATATTGTCCAGCGCCACCACGCCGTTGCCGTAGGTTTTGGACAAATTGCTGATGCGTAATTCCATATCGTTCCTCGTTTCTGCCAGCGCAAGGACCATGTTTCTACAAGGCCATACACTTTTCACATGATGGCATTGTATTGAATTTGTTCCATTGTTGGGGGGCGCTTGCGACGGGCGGCCGAAACCGTCCGCCAGAGTGCGCGATTACGCGACCAGGACGGCGCCGGCGCTAGGTCCGAAACAGCACCTGTTCACGGTGGAACCACCAGCGGCAAGCAGCGAGCAGCAGTCCCGCGGTGACCGTGGAGGACAGCACGATGGCCAGCAGCATACGGTATTCCATGGTGCCCTTGACCAACTCCTTCATCGCCAGCGCCACGTTGGTCAGCGGCACCATGGCCCAGCCCCAAGTCAGTTCCACGCCCGGCAGCAGCGCCACCATGGTGGGCAGGATGACCACGATGATCAGCGGTGAAATCATGCCAGTCGCTTCCTTGTAGCTCTTGGCGTAGATTGAAATCGCCAGCAGGATCGCGGCAAAAATGGCGGCGGTGGGCACCAGCATGAGGGCCAGCAGCGCCAGGTCGAGGGCGGTAATCGCGCGCACCATCTGCGCCAGGTCGCCGCTGAACCAGTGGCCGCCAAAGGTCAGTACCGCCCCCATGCTGGCGACCATCAACAGCGATGACGTGAGCCCCACCGTAAACAGCATCAGGAACTTGGCCACCACGATGCCGGTGCGCGAGACGGGCGCCAGCAGCAGGGTTTCCAGCGTGCCCCGCTCCTTTTCGCCGGCGCCAGTGTCGATCGCCGGGTACATGGCAGCGAGCACGCACACCATCAGCAGCAGGTACGGCACCATTCCCCCGACCACTGCGCCCATTTGCTGGCGCTGGTTGGCAGTGGAATGGTCTTGCAGCGAGATCGGGGCCAGCATGAAGCGTAATTGCGCCGCGTTCAGTCCCAGTTGGGGCAGGGCCTGCTGGCGCAGCACGGCATTTTCGGCGTCGAGCACCGTCATCACGCGGCGTCGCGTGACATCGACGGTAGCGGCGCTGTTGTAGTGCAGCTCCACCACCGCCGGCTGGTGGCCGGCCAGCGTGGCGCGCGCGGCGGCCGGGATTACCAGCGCAAACTTGATCCGTTCGTCGGCAATCGCGGCCTTGATGTCGGCCGGGCTGGCCAGCGGTACCAGGCGCAAGCTGCGCTCGCCGGCAAACCGCTGCGCCAGTTGCGGCGCATGGTCCTGGCCAAACATGGCGTAAGCCATTTCCGCATCGCGCGCCTGCCTGAACATCGACGACGACAGCACGCCGAAGCCGGCAAAAATCAGCGGCATGGCAAAGACCGGGATCACGATGGTAAAGATGAAAGTCTTGCGGTCGCGGATCAGCTCCAGCAACTCTTTCAGGTAAATGGTCCACATGGTTACGCTCCGCGCTCGATGACGCCCACGAAAGCGTCGTACAGGTCGCTGCTGCCGCCCTGCTGGCGCAGTTCGTCCAGCGTGCCGTGGAATGCCGAGATGCCGTGGTTGACGATGCACACGCGGTCGCACACTTTTTCCACCTCGTGCAGGTGGTGGGTGGAGAAGATCAGCGGCACGCGCAGCGTCTTGTAGCTGGCGATAAAATCGAGCAAAATTTTGGCCGACATCACGTCGAGGCCGGTGGTGGGCTCGTCGAGGATGACAAAGTGCGGGCTGTGCACGACAGTGCGGGCGATCGCGCATTTTTGCTTCATGCCGGTGGACAGCTGATCGACGCGCCTGTTGCCGTAACTTTCCATGTCCAGCAGGGCGAACAAGGTATCGCAGCGGCGTTGCAGGACGTCCGGCGCCATGCCGTGCAGCCGGCCGAAATACTCGACGTTTTCGCGCACGGTCAGGCGGCCGTACAGGCCGGTACTGCCGGACAGAAAACCGATGTGCCGGCGCGCCACCAGCGGATCGCGCAGCAAGTCCACGCCGTTGGCGCGGATGCTGCCGGCGTCGGGCTTGAGGGCGGTGGACAGCAGGCGCAAGGTGGTAGTCTTGCCGGCGCCGTTGGGACCGAGCAAACCCAGCACTTCTCCGGGGGCGCAGGTAAAGCTGACGTCGCGCACCGCCTGGAACCAGCCGTCGTGTTCGCGCGGATCGCGCGCGGGGCGGGCGGTGGCGCCACGCCCGGGCAGGCGAAAGCGCTTGGCCAGGCCTGTTACCTCGATCATCGAGTTGTCCTTTTTTTAAAATATCTCAAGAGTAACATGGCAAAAAACGTGCGCACAAGCCACAACTTGGCTACTGATTCACGCCCGCTCTTGTTATAGTGAAATGAATGGAGAGGTGCTCATGGTGACGGTATGTTGACCCCACAAACGAAAGACAGAATTCTGGCGGTAATGCAGGCGGGCACGGACCGCAGTGAAGCGACGGGTTTTTTTCGCACCGCGCTCGGCCTGTACTATCTGTCGGGCTTGATGACCAAGGATACCCTCGATTTCAAGCAGCTCGACGGCGAGTTCAACCGTTTCATTTATCACGCGATCGGCAAGGGCCACAGCATTACCAGCATCCTGCAATACATGAGCGGGGAAAAGGTGGTGAAAGTGGTCGAATCGAAGCGCTTTCTCAAGGCGTTTGGCGAGCAATGCAGCGAGGTACCGCTCGAGAGCATCCCGTTCCTGCTGGGGCTGAATCTGGGCGTGGCCAAGGATATATCCAAAATCGACGTGCGCGGACCGGTGGCCGACTACATCGAACGCCAGCGCCAGTTGCGCGAGGAAGCGGAGCTGTAACCGGCGCCGCCGCGCCCTCGGCCGCGCGAATCTAATATGGCTAAAGTTTCCTCGGAGCTTATAAAAACTCGATTCCCGGCTGCATGGGAAGGACGGGTTGGCATCCGCTCTATAATGGTGCTTTCAACAAGCGAGTTGACCATGGCTGCCCCTTTCCACAATCCCCTCGACCGTTTTATTGCCGGTGCCGACAAGGCGCTGCGCGTGATTGCCGGCGTGGCGTCGGCATCGCGTCCCACGCCGGGCCAGTACGCGCCAGATGCCGAGTTGAACGAGCAGGAGCGCCGCCATGCTGCCGGCCTGATGCGCGTCAATCACGTGGGGGAGGTGTGCGCCCAGGCGCTGTACAACTCGCAGGCACGCTTCGCCCGCACCGAGCAGATACGCCAGCAATTCGAACATTCGAGCCGCGAAGAGGAAGACCACCTGGCGTGGACCGCGCAACGCCTGGGCGAACTCGGCTCGCATACCAGCGTGCTCAATCCCCTGTTTTATGCAGGGTCGTATGCGCTGGGCACGGTAGCGGCCCTGCTCGGCGATCCGAAAAGCCTGGGTTTTGTGGTGGAAACCGAGCGCCAGGTGGAAGCCCACCTGCAAAGCCACCTGGAAAAGTTGCCGCCGCAGGACGTGAAATCGCGCGCCATCGTCGACCAGATGCGCCTCGATGAAATCGAGCACGGCGCTGCGGCCCAGAAGCTGGGCGCGGCCGAGATGCCCACGCCCGTCAAAGCCGTGATGTCGGTCATGGGTAAAGTCATGACCAACACCGCTTATTACGTTTGAAGGCCGAAGGCCGCTGCAAACCGCCCAGGGCTAGGCGCAGCGGCGCAGGCAGTGCGCAAGCACGGCAAGCCGCTGCAACGACGCCATGGACGGTTTACAGCGGCCTTAAACTTCGACGATCTCGAAGGAGTGGGTTATCTCGGCCGTCTTGCCGATCATGATGGACGCCGAGCAGTACTTGTCGTGCGACAGCGAAATTGCCCGCTCCACCGCTTCCGGCTTGAGCCCTTTGCCGGTCACCACGAAGTGGAAATTGATCTTGGTAAATACCTTGGGATCGGTGTCGGCGCGGTCGGCTTGCAGCGTGCATTCGCAGCCGCGAATGTCGGCGCGGCCTTTTTTCAGGATCAGTACCACGTCATAGGCGGTGCAGCCGCCGGTGCCCAGCAAGACCATTTCCATCGGCCGTGGCGCCAGGTTGTTGCCGCCGCCTTCGGGCGCGCCGTCCATATTGACCAGGTGGCCCGAGCCGGTCTGGGCCAGGAAACTCATGCCCGACGGGCCATTCCAGCTGACTTTGCATTCCATTGCGTTCTCCAAGTGTGTTGTGGCGATATTGTAATGGGCCGCGCCCAGCCTGTGTTTTCAAGGCTTGCAAGCGACATCGGGCTTGACCGGCAGGCCGATTGCCGCTTATACTTGTCGGCTTTCCGTTCGCTCAGGAAAGTAAATAAGAAGGCCGAGTCCGCTGAAACCATGGCGGAACCACCATTTGAGCGTGTTTTAATATTTAGGAAGTCAACATGAAAACTT
>Ga0308164_10000669_pt1 | contig 49644 bp, 40 predicted proteins | sample PhyTR2_FD_201031 | JGI IMG/M metagenome (GOLD analysis project Ga0308164, IMG submission 201031) | Phyllosphere microbial communities from UC Gill Tract Community Farm, Albany, California, United States - DLSLT.R2 | ecosystem: Host-associated > Plants > Phyllosphere > Unclassified | place: USA...
TGAGGTTGGCTCGTTCATCCACCATGGTCGGCGACGATGCGCCCGAGCGAACGGATGCCACTCCCCCGGCCGTGAGCACCGCGGCCTGCGTCTGCGCCGCATTGACCGTGGCGGCCTTCGGGTTCACCCCCTCGATCTGTGTCGACAAACCTTCGATGCGCTGGATGGCCGACGCGTTCTGGAAACCGAACGTCTTGCCGTCGAACACGAGCGCCCGCGAGTCGACGCGCGGCGTGGCCACCGTGAGCGTCGGGATCTCCTCGACCGTGCCCGCGATCGAGATCTGCACGGCCGTGATCGACGAGACGCCCGTGAGGCTGGCCGTGACCTGCGCCTGCATGCGTTGCAACGCGATGGTCTCGGCCTGGAGGGCCTCGCGATTGAGGTCGATCTCGGCCGTCGTGCCCCGCAGCGGCACCGAATCCTTGCTGAGCGCCGTGCCCTCGGGGAACGCCGTGACGACGGCCTGCTGCAGCCATTCGCTCGGGCCGTCGAGTAGCGCGGTGACGATGCGCGTGCCGGTGGATGCGCGCGACGGGAACCAGCGCAGATCGGGCACGAGGTAGGTCCAGCTGGGGTCGAAGAAGCTGAGCGCGTGGGCGCTGAAAACGCTGTCGAACTTGCTGCGTTCGAGCACGATGCCGTCGGGCACCTCGCTGAGGCGCCACTGACCGTTGACCTCGGTGAAGTGATAGCTGCGGCTGACGGGCTCCGACGAGGAGGCCTCGCGATATTCGCCGGCCGCGCTGACATCCGCGGTCGCCGTCGTGGTGAGCGCGATCGTGCGTTCGTCGACCGCCGAGTAGAGGCGCTTCGACTGCTCGTCGACCGTGACGCTGGCGTCGGGGTTCCAGTCGACCTTGGCGCCGGGGGCCAGGAACTCGCGCGCGATCTCGTAATTGTTCAGCGGGCTGGATGCCGCCTCGACGAAGCCCTCGAGAATGGCCTGTTGGTCGGCATCCTGTTCGGGACCCTTCGGCACGAAGAGGAACCCGGGGTCGGTGTCCTCTTGCACGCTCTCGCCCTGTTCGACGGGGCCCTGACGCGGGATGACCGCGCACCCCGTGAGCACGAGGAGACCCGCGACGAGGAGGGCGAGGACGGAGGGGCGCGAAGAGCGCGAAGAGCGCATAAAGCGCGACGAGTGCGGGGCGGTCATAGCGTGTTCTCCCGCCGGTAGTCGGCTTCCGAGGGCAGGTCGTGCCCGGGCGATGTGCGCGCCGCCGCGCCCGAGCCGGACGTGGAGGCGGCCACGGAACCGGCTGCCGCGTCAGACGAAACCCCGGCACCCGGAGCGTCGGCGAACGTGGGCGCCGTGCCCTCGGCATCCTCGGGCGGCAGCGGCAGCGGCGACACCGAGTAGGCGTGCCCGAATCGACGCGGCAGGGTGAGGCGGAAGCACGTTCCGCGGCCCTCCTCCGACCACAGTTCGAGCGCACCGCCGTGCGACTGGGCGTCCTCGAGCGAGATGGCGAGGCCGAGACCCGTGCCGCCGATGGTGCGTTTGCGCGAGGGGTCGGCGCGCCAGAAACGGTCGAAGACGCGGAGCGCGTCGGCTTGCGTCATGCCGAGACCGTAGTCGCGCACCGACAGGGCCACGGCGCGTTCGTTGCTGTCGACCGTGACCACGATGGGGCGACCCTCGCCGTGTTCGACGGCGTTGCCCACCAGGTTGCGCACGATGCGGCGGATGCGGCGCGGGTCGACCTCGACCTCGGAATAGCCGCCCGGTGCCACGAGACGCAGATCGCTGCCCTTCGACTCGGCCAGGCTGCGCATCTCCTCGACGGAGTCCTCGGCCAGGTGCACGAGGCTGACCGACTCTGTTTCGAGCTCGACCGACCCGGCGTCGTAGCGGCTGATCTCGAGCAGATCGCTCAAGAGCAGCTCGAAGCGCTGCGTCTGCGTGTGCAGCAGCTCGGCCGTGCGGGCCGTGGCGGGCGGGAAGTCGTCGCGCTGATCGAACAGCACGTCACCCGCGAGCCGGATGGTGGTGAGCGGCGTGCGCAGTTCGTGTGAGACATCCGAGACGAATCGTTGCTGCACCATCGACAGGTCGGCGAGCTTCTTGATCTGCGCCTGCAGGCTGTCGGCCATGCCGTTGAAGGACCGGGCGAGGGTGGCCAGCTCGTCTTCACCGCGTTCGGGGATGCGCACGGCCAGATCGCCGGAGGCCAGCCGCTCGCTCGTGTCGGCGGCGACGCGGATGGGTGTCACGACGAGTCGCACGACCACCCAGGCCACGGCGCCGACGAGCAGCATGAGGGCGAGCCCGCCCAGGAAGAGCGTGCGCTGCACGAACAACAGGGTCTGCTCGGAGTCGGCCAGGTCGTAGCCGATGTAGATCTCATAGCGCCCGGCCCCCGGCACGGTCACCTCGGAACCCACGATGATGCCAGCGCTCTGAGACCCGTCGTCGCCCGTGAGCGTGGTCGACTGCCACCACTGATCTGTGGCACTCGACCGCACGCTCTCGCGCAGCTGCTCGCTGATGACATCGCCACCGAGCCGCGCGGCCTCGAAGTCCTGCGGCGCCAGCGGCGTCGACTCCTGCCCGGGCGCGCGGTAGCCGGCGATGAGCTGCGACGAGGATGCCTGGGCGATCTCGGTGCGCGCCGAGATCATGAGGTCTTGTACCGCCGCTTTGTCTTCGGCGTTCGACGAGTCGAGGATGCGCTGGGCCGACGCCACGGCGCGGTTCGACTCGGCCAGCACCTGGTTCAGGCGCGACTGGAACAGGTCGTTGCCGATCGAGAACGACATGTACATGCTCGTGACCAGGACCGCCAGGAAGGCGAGCACGAACGTGATCGCCACGGTGCGGAACTGCAACGATCGGCGCCACGTCGCGACGATGGACGTCGGCCACGTGCGCCACGCGCGGAAGAACGTGGCCGCCCGCTCAGTGCCGGTCCGCGCGGGGCCGGGCTGCGCTGGGCCGGGCTGCGCCGAGCCGGTTCGCGCCTGTCCGGTTTGCGCCCGTCCGGTCTGAGACATGAGGGTTCGGTCAGGCCACGGAGCCGGCGCGATAGCCGACGCCGCGCACCGTCATGACGATTTTGGGGTTGTCCGGATCGAGCTCGACCTTGGCGCGCAGGCGCTGCACATGCACGTTGACGAGGCGGGTATCGGCCTTGTAGTGGTAGCCCCAGACCTGCTCGAGCAGCATCTCGCGCGTGAACACCTGCTGCGGTTTCGACGCGAGCGCCAGCAGCAGATCGAATTCGAGCGGGGTCAGGCCGATGGTCTGGTCGCCGCGGCGCACCTCGTGGCCCGAGACGTCGACCGTGACATCCCCCACCGTGATCGACTCGTTCGTTTCGGTCGGCGCGGGGCGCAAACGCGTGCGGATGCGGGCCACCAGCTCTTTGGGGTTGAACGGTTTGACGATGTAGTCGTCGGCGCCCGATTCGAGGCCCTTTACGACATCCGCCGTATCGGATTTGGCCGTCAACATGATGATGGGCACGCCCGATTCGCTGCGGATGCGGTTGCACACCTCGATGCCGTCGATTCCGGGCAGCATGAGGTCGAGCAGCACCAGATCGGGTTTGGTGCGGTGGAAGGCCTCGACGGCTTCGTCGCCGTCGGCACAGAACTCGGGGTCGAAACCCTCGGTCCGCAACACGATGCCGATCATCTCGGCCAACGCGGTGTCGTCGTCAACCACCAAGATTCGTGCGCTCATTCGCCTCGTTCTCGTTTCGCCTGCACGCGTGTACGCGCCGCAGTTGGGTGACTCGCCCCGATGAGGCGAGTGGTCGTCGAGTCATCCTAACGGCGGACGCTGAGGGGCCGCAGTCCGATCGATGGTAAACCGGGTCCGCACTATGACAGCATGGTGGAAAGACCCTGTCCGTGAGCGGTGAGGATTCGCTGGATGACCAACGACGATGGATGGCGCTCGCCCGGCGCCGATGCGAACACCAACGGTTCCGCCGGGGGGCCGCGCGACGACACTCCCCCGCGTTACGGGGAGCGTCTGCCGGAGGGGCAGGCCCCGCAGCCGTACGGGCAGCAGCCGCCTTTTGGCCAGCAGCAGCAGCCGGCCGGCCAACAGCCCCAATACGGGCAGCCCGGGCCTTACGGTCAGCAGCAGCCGTTCGGCCAACCGCAATACGGACAGCAGCAGCCCTACGGCCAGCAGTACGGCCAGCAGCCGTTCGGCCAGCAGGCACCCTTCGACCCGAACAACCCCTACGGGCAGCAACCGTTCGGTCAGCAGAACCAGGGCTGGGCTCCCCCGCCCAAGCCCGGCCTGATCCCGCTGCGCCCCCTCTCGTTCGGCACACTCATCGGCGCGCCGTTTCAGACGCTGCGCCGCAACCCGAAGACGACCTTCGGCAGCGCCCTGCTCATCACGGGCGTCACCACCATCCTCACGGTGCTCGTGGTCGGCCTCGTCAGTTACTTCGCCTTCGCACGCATCTCACAGGCGAGCTATGAGGACCGCGACACCATCGCGGCCGGCGCGCTGCTGCAGGTCGTGCTCGCGAGCCTGATCCCCCTCCTGCTCACGATCGCGGGCGCCGTGTTCCTGCAGGGCGTCATCGTCACCGAGGTGGCCCGCGCCACGCTCGGCGAGAAATTGCGTCTGGGCGAGGCCTGGAAGGCGACCTGGCCGAGGTTCTGGCCGCTCGTCGCCTGGACGCTCGTGGCGTCGCTCGCCATGATGCTCGCGATCGGCCTCCTGATCGGCCTCATCGTTCTGCTCGTGTCGCTCGGCGGCGGTTTCGTCGGGGCCTCCGTCGCGGTCGGCATCCTCGGTTTCCTCGTTCTCATCGCGGCCGTCTTCTGGCTGTCGACGAAGCTGGCGCTGGTGCCGAGCGGCATCGTGCTCGAACGCCTGGGCTTCGCCGCCGCCATCCGACGCTCGTGGTCGCTGACCACCGGTTACTTCTGGAAGACGCTCGGCATCCAGCTGCTCGTCGCCTTCATCGTGGGCACCGTCAGCCAGGTCGTCACCACGCCCGTCTCGGTCATTTTCTCGGTCGTGGCGGGGTCGCTCGACCCGACCGGTTCCGCGATCACCGACAACAACATCACCACGATCGTCGTGCTCTACATCGTGCTGGCGCTGCTGTCGATCATCACGTCGTCGGTGACAGCGGTGGCCCAGAGCGCCACGACCGCACTCATCTACATCGACCTGCGCATGCGCAAAGAGGGACTCGACCTGCAGCTCATGCGGTTCGTCGAGCGACGCGAGCGCGGCCAGGCATCCGATGCCGAGAACCCCTACGACTTCGAGGGCGCCGCGCGCCAGCCTCAGCAGGCGGGCCAGCAGCAGGGCTACCCCGGTGGCGGCCCCGGCAGCAACGCGGGCCCTGGCACCTGGGGCGGTAACGGGGCGTGATCGGGGGCATCGTCGTGGGGGCCGGCAGCGATGCGACGGCAGCACTGACCCGGGTTTCGACCTGGGCTCGGGATGTCGCGCTCGAGGTTCCGGTCGACCCCGACGCGCCCGAAGCCAAACGCCTGCTGCTCGAGGAGCTCTCGAAACCGGGCTATGCCGAGGCCCAGCCGAGCCTCTTCGACCGCATCTCGCAGGGCATCTGGGAGTGGCTTATGTCCCTCTTCACCGGGGGCGGCGGAACCCCCGACGGATTGGTGCCCGCCATCGTCGTGACCATCGTGATCGTGGCGATCGTCGTGGCGCTGCTCATCTGGGGCGTGCCGCGCCTGAACCGCCGCAGCTCGGCCGAGCCCGGCGTTTTCGCCGCCGAAGATGCCCGGGATGCTCGGCAGATCCGGGCCGACGCCGAACGCGCCGCCCAGGCCGGCGACTGGGGGCTCGCGATCGCCGAGCGGTTCCGGGCGCTGGCCCGGAGCCTGTCCGAGCGCACTATCGTGACCGTCACGCCCGGCACCACGGCGCACGAGGTCGCCGCGCGGGCCGCGACATCCTTCCCGGCCTTCTCCGACCAGCTGGCCCACACCGCGCGGTCCTTCGACGAGGTGCGGTACCTCGGCGAACCGGGCACGGCCGAGCGCTATGCGGACATCGCGCGCCTTGATGACGATCTGGCGGGCCAGGCGCCCGCCGGGTTCGACGCCGCGCCCGTCGACGCAGCCTCCGTGGCGGGAGGCCTGCGATGACGATGCCGACCAGCTCTTCCTCATCCATGGCGGCGCCGGGCTCTGGCGCCGATTCCCCGGCCCAAACCCCAACCGTTCGGCAGTTCTTTCGCCGCAACACCTTCTGGATCCTGCTCGGCATCGTGGCACTCGGCGTCGTCCTGCTGTCCGCCGTCCTGCGGGGCGGCGCGACGGGCACCAGCATCCCGCTCGCGGCCGACTCCCCCGCGCCCGACGGCGCCAAGGCCGTGATCGAGGTGCTGAAGAACCAGGGCGTGACCGTGCACGTGGCCGACACCGCATCCGAGGCCGATGCCGTGCTGGCCGAGAACCCGGGGGCCACGCTCGCCCTGTTCGACGACTCCGGCTACCTCGACGACGACCGGCTCGCCGAGATCGTCTCCGATGCCGGACGCACCGTGCTGATCGCGCCCGACTTCGGAATGTTGCAGGCTGTCGCGCCGAGCGTGCGGCTGGCGGGGTCGCCCGATGAGGACGACGAAGCGGCCGACGCCCCCGACGCCGCGTGCACCGTGCCCGCGGCCGAACGAGCCGGCAGCATGGCATCCGGCCTCTCGTTCGGCATCGACGACGACACGAGCATCGGATGCTTCCCCAACGGCCCGGCCGGCGCCGAAAGCTACCCCCTCGTCGTCACGAACGACGGCATCAGCATCGTGGGTCCCCGTGCCGTTTTCGACAACGAGCACATCGTGCAGCGCGGAAACGCCGCCCTGGCCCTCAACCTGCTGGGCGAGGCCGACGACCTGGTCTGGTATCTGCCGACCCCCGCCGACCTCGAGGCGAACGGCCCGCCCACGCTGCAGGCCTTGACCCCCGACTGGTTGGTGCCCGCCACCTCGCTTCTCGCGATCACGGCCCTCGTCGCCGTGTTCTGGCGCGGCCGCCGCTTCGGCCCCCTCGTCGTCGAAGACCTGCCCGTGACCGTGCCCGCCGGGGAGACCCGCGAAGGTCGTGCCCGGCTCTACCAGCGCAGCTCGGCGCGTGGGCGCGCCGTCGACGCCCTCCGCATCGGTACGACCGGTCGCATCGCCGCCCGCCTCAAACTGCCCCGTTCGTCGTCGGCCTTCGAGGTCGCCGACACGGCGGCCGCCACGCTCGGGCGGCATCCGTCCGAGATCCGGGCCATCCTGATCGACGCACAACCCGCCTCGGACCGCGACGTCGTCGCGCTATCCGACCGCCTGAACGACCTCGAACGCGACATCCGCCACGCCACCGACCCTCTTGGGAGGAACTCATGACCGACGCCACTTCGCCGTCCCGCCCCACCGACGACGACCTGCGCCAACGCCTGCAGGCCGTTCGCCTCGAGGTCGGAAAGGCCGTCGTGGGCCAGGATGCCGCCGTGACGGGCCTCATCATCGCTCTCCTGGCCCGGGGGCACGTGCTGCTCGAGGGCGTGCCGGGCGTGGCAAAGACGCTGCTCGTGCGCTCGCTGTCGACGGCGCTGCAGCTCGACACGAAGCGCGTGCAGTTCACGCCCGACCTCATGCCGGGCGACGTGACGGGTTCGCTCGTCTATGACGCCAATACGGGCGAGTTCGAGTTCCGCGAGGGCCCGGTGTTCACCAACATCCTGCTCGCGGACGAGATCAACCGCACGCCCCCGAAGACGCAGTCGGCGCTGCTCGAGGCCATGGAGGAGCGACAGGTGTCGGTCGACGGTCTCGCCAAACCCGTGCCGACGCCCTTCCTCGTGGCCGCCACGCAGAACCCCATCGAATACGAGGGCACCTATACGTTGCCCGAGGCGCAGCTCGACCGCTTCCTGCTGAAGCTCGTGCTCGACCTGCCCGAACGCGACACCGAGATCGAGGTGCTGCGCCGCCACGCCGCGGGCTTCAACCCGCGCGACCTTGCGGGAGCGGGCCTGCGCGCCGTGCTCTCGCCCGCCGACCTGGTGGCCGCCCAGTCGGCCGCCGCGGCCACGGGCGTCTCGACCGATGTGCTCGGCTACGTCGTCGACCTCGCGCGCGCCACACGACGCAGCCCCTCGGTGCGGCTCGGCGTGAGCCCCCGTGGCACCACGGCGCTGCTGGCCGCCGCCAAGGCCTGGGCCTGGCTCACGGGCTACCCCTCGCTCACGCCCGACCACGTGCAGGCCATGGTGTTGCCCGTGTGGCGGCACCGTCTGCAGCTGCGCCCCGAGGCCGAACTCGAGGGCGTCGGCACCGACACCATCCTGCGCCAGGTGCTGCAGCAGGTTCAGGTTCCGATCTAAATGGCTATCACCGGCCGCCTCGTCTGGCTCACGGCGCTCGGGCTCGTGCCCGTCGTCGTGCTCGGACAGGCCACGGGCGAACCCGGCCTACTGCTCGGCGCGTGGCTCCTGCTCGTCGTCGTGCTGCTCGCCATCGACCTGGCCGCCGCGGCATCCCCGCGGAAGACCTCGCTCGAGCGGCGCCTGCCCGAGCGCGTGCGACTCGGCGAGGCCGTCGACACCGAGCTGCTCGTCACGAACACGGGCGGCCGCACTCTGCGCGCGCGCGTGCGGGACGGATGGCAGCCATCGGCGGGTGCGCCCGGCACACGGCCGCGTCTCACCATTCCGGCCGGCGAACGCCGACAGATCCTCAGCCGGTTGACGCCCACGCGCCGCGGCGAACGACACGTCGAAACCGTGACGCTGCGGAGCGCCGGTCCACTGGGCTTGGCCGCGCGCCAGGTGACCCTGCGCGCCCCCGGCACCCTGCGCGTGCTTCCGCCTTTCAACGCGCGCAAACACCTGCCATCGCGGCTGGCCCGCCTGCGCGAACTCGACGGGTCGACGAGCGTCATGGTGCGCGGCGCCGGAACCGAGTTCGACTCCCTGCGCGAGTACGTGCGCGGTGACGATGTGCGCTCGATCGACTGGCGCGCGACCGCCCGCCGGCAGGATGTCGTCGTGCGCACGTGGCGGCCCGAACGCGACCGCCGCATCGTGATCGTCATCGACTCAGGCCGCACCTCGGCCGCGCGCATCGCCGACGAACCGCGCATCGACACGGCCTTCGAATCCTCCCTGCTGCTCGCGGCCCTGGCCTCGAAGGCGGGCGACCGCGTCGACGTGCTGGCCTTCGACCGCCGGGTCAGGGCGCGCATCCAGGGAGCGACGGGCGCGGCCCTGCTCTCGCGCATGGTCGATGCCCTGGCTCCCGTCGACCCCGAGCTGATCGAGACCGACTGGGCGTCCGTTCCCAGCGAGATCCGGCAGATCACCAACCAGCGGGCGCTCGTCGTGTTGCTGACGACGATCGATGCGCCCGCGGCATCCCGAGGGCTGTTGTCGATGTTGCCTCAGCTGACTCGCCGTCACCGCGTGATCGTCGCCTCGGTCACCGACCCCGAAGCGCTGGATGCCGCCGCCTCCCGCGCCACACTCGACGACGTCTATCGTGCCGCTGCAGCCGAACGCCAGTTGCTCGACATCGAACGCGTGCGCACCGCGCTCACCCAGGTGGGAGCCCAGGTCGTCACGGGATCGCCCGAGGATCTGCCGCCCGCGCTGTCGGACCTGTACCTGCAGCTGAAGGCATCCGGCCAGCTGTAGGACTCGCCTAGGCCGCGTAGATGCGCTCGGCGCCCGCCTCGAAGGCCGACAGGTCACCCGTCTCGCCCGCCCGCACCGCGCGGCGGCCGAGAATCAGCATGTAGGCGAGGAAGGCCGCCAGCGCGAGCGCCCCGATGCCGATCTTCACGGGCCACGGCCACGGCTGCGGCGTCACGAACCCCTCGATGATGCCCGAGACAAACAGCGACAGCACGAGCCCGATCACGACCGTGAACATGGAGCGGGCCTGGCGCGCGAGCGACACCGCGCGGGGCAGGCCTCCGGGCGCCACCCAGGCCCAGAAGATGCGCAGCCCGGCGGCCGCGGCCACGAAGACGCTCGTGAGCTCGAGCAGCCCGTGGGGCGCGATGTAGAGGAAGAACGTGTCGGCTTCGCCCTGGCTGAACAGCACGGCGGATGTCGTGCCGAGGCCCTGGGCGTTCTGCAGGATGATGTACGGCACCCAGATGCCCGTCACGCCGAAGGCGATGCACTGCGCGGCGATCCAGGCGTTGTTCGTCCACACCTGGCCCGCGAAGGACGCGGCGGGGTTCTCGGAGTAGTAGTTGATGAACTCGTCGTTCGCGATCTTCTGCAGCTGCGCGTCGGTGCCGAAGTTGGCGAGCACCTGCGGGTCGTTGAGCACCCAGAACGACCAGAGCGCCGCGACCACGACCGTGACGAGCGCGACGATGAGCGTGAGCCAGCGCAGCTGGTAGAGCGCGGCCGGCAGCTGCACGACGAAGAAACGCGGCAGCTGGCTGAGCACGTTGCTAGATGCCGCGGTGAACCGCATGCGGGCCCGCGACAGCGAGACGCTCAGCCGGGCCCCTTGCACGCTCGAACCCGCGACGCTGGCGATCTGCGAGAGCTGCGTGGCCCCGGCCTGGTAGTGCTCGATCAGTTCGTCGGCTTCGGCACCGCTGAAGGACCGCTTCGCGCCGAGGGCGTCGAGTCGGTCCCACTCCTGGCGGTGGGCGGCGGTGTAGGCATCCAGATCCATCTGCTTAGATACTATGCATGTCGGCGTCGAGTTACACCCCCGGGGGCGGGACCCGCTCGCGCGTCGATCCCGGTTCCGAGCTCATCACGGGCGAGGCCGTCGCCCTCGAGGTGCGGCCGACGGGCTTCATGCTGCGGGCCGTCGGCGATATCGTCGACGTTCTCGTGAGCGGTCTGCTGCTGCTCGGCGGATTCCTGCTGCTCGGCGCGGCGGGCATGGCCGTCGAGCTCGACCAGGCCGCCGTGGCCGCACTGTCCTCGGTCATCCTCGTCACGTCGACGGTCATCGTGCCGTGCGTCGTCGAGACGGTCACGCACGGGCGCTCGCTCGGGCGCCTCATCGTCGGCGCACGCATCGTGCGGGATGACGGGGGCGCCGCCTCGTTCCGCCATGCGCTCATCCGAGCCCTTGTCGGGTTCTTCGAGATCTACCTCACGTTCGGCGGTGTCGCCGCGATCACCGGTCTGCTCTCGGAGCGTTCGAAACGACTCGGCGATCTGCTCGCCGGCACCTACTCGCAGCACGAACGTGTGCCGCGCATCCCCGACCCGGCCCTCGGCCTGCCGCCCCAGCTTGCCGGCTGGGCTCCGCTCGCCGACGTGGGCCGCTTGCCCGATCCCCTCGCCCGCCGCGTGGCGCAATACCTGCGCGAGGCCCATAAGCTCACACCCGAGTCGCGCGCCCGCCGCGGCTACGAGTTGGCGGCCGAGACCTCGGCCTATGTCTCCCCCGTGCCTCCTGTGGCCCCGGAGATCTTCCTCGCGGGCGTTTCGGCGCTGCGCCGTGACCGCGAGTTCGCCGCCCTGCAGCTCGAGAAGCAACGCCTCGCGCGCCTCGAGCCGGCCCTGCGCGGCCTGCCGCACGATTTTCCCGACCGCTGAGCCCGTCACCAACCGAGATTGCCGCGTTCGGAACGCCGAACGTCGCCGGTCGGCAGCCTGCGTGCCCGGCGGCCGGAGGAGAACCCTCGTCCGTTAATGACGAACGAGCGCCCGGCTCACAGCCAGACGCCCGTTCCCCTCACGATCGCTTAGTAGCGGTAGTGGTCGACCTTGTACGGCCCCTCGACCGACACGCCGATGTAGGCGGCCTGCTCGGGGCTCAGCTCGGTGAGTTCGACACCCAGCGCGTCGAGGTGCAGGCGCGCGACCTTCTCGTCGAGGTGCTTCGGCAGCACGTAGACGCCGATCGGGTAGTTGTCGTTCGACACCCACAGCTCGATCTGCGCGAGCACCTGGTTGGTGAACGAGTTGCTCATGACGAACGACGGGTGGCCCGTGGCGTTGCCGAGGTTCATCAGGCGACCCTCTGACAGCACCAGGATGCTGCGGCCTGTCGGCAGGCGCCACTCGTGCACCTGCGGCTTGATCTCGACCTTCTCGACGCCCTCGATCTTCTCGAGGCCCGTCATATCGATCTCGTTGTCGAAGTGGCCCACGTTGGCGACGATGGCGAGGTGCTTCATCTCGAGCATGTGCTCGGGGCGGATGACGCCCAGGTTGCCCGTGCCGGTCACGAAGATGTCGACCTCGGACACGACCGATTCGAGGCGCGCGACCTGGTAGCCGTCCATGGCCGCCTGCAGCGCGCAGATGGGGTCGACCTCGGAGACGATGACGCGTGCACCCTGGCCGCGCAGCGCCTCGGCGGCACCCTTGCCCACGTCGCCATAACCCACGACGAACGCGACCTTGCCGCCGATGAGCACGTCGGTGGCGCGGTTGAGGCCGTCGGGCAGCGAGTGGCGGATGCCGTACTTGTTGTCGAACTTCGACTTCGTGACCGAGTCGTTGACGTTGATGGCGGGGAAGAGCAGCTCGCCGTTGCGCGCGAGCTCGTAGAGGCGGTGCACGCCCGTGGTGGTCTCTTCGGTGACGCCCTGCAGCTCGGCCGCGACCGTGGTCCAGCGGTCGGTCGACGTGGCGAGCGAGCGGCGCAGGAGACCCAGGATGACCGAGTACTCGTGGCTGTCGGCATCCGTGGTCTCGGGCACGGCGCCCGCGAGCTCGAATTCGCGACCCTTGTGCACGAGCAGCGTGGCGTCGCCGCCGTCGTCGAGGATGAGGTTGGGGCCTGTGAAGTCGGCGCCCTGGGCGGAGGCTTCGGCGCTCCAGTCGAAGATGCGGTCGGTGCACCACCAGTATTCGTCGAGCGTCTCGCCCTTCCACGCGAAGACCGGCACACCGGCGGGTTCGGCGGGCGTTCCCGTCGGGCCGACGGCGATGGCCGCGGCGGCCTCGTCTTGCGTCGAGAAGATGTTGCAGCTGGCCCAGCGCACCTGGGCGCCCAGCGCGACGAGGGTTTCGATCAGCACGGCGGTCTGCACGGTCATGTGCAGCGAACCGGCGATGCGGGCGCCGGCGAGGGGCTGCGAGGGGCCGAACTCCTCGCGCAGGGACATCAGGCCCGGCATCTCGTTCTCGGCGAGGCGGATCTGGTGGCGGCCGGACTCGGCCAGCGAGATGTCGGCGACTTTGAATGCGGGGCTCGTGGCCACGTCGGGGGTTGCGATGCTCATTGTCTTATTCTCGCATCGACGCATGGCGTATGACGGACCACCCCTGGGGAACACTCAGGCGGTCGGCGTGCAGCGCGCACAGGTCGTAGCTGTGCGGGTCTGGCGTGAGGCCGAGCGGACCGACGACGACCAGGGAATCGGAATAGTCGTAGGTGAGCGTGGCGACGGCCGGTCGGCGGCATCCCACCTTGGTACAGAGTCGTTCGGTCACAGTCAGACAGCGTACAAGTTGGCGGCCGGGCTGTGCCTGACAGCGGCCTACACTGGATGCATGGCCAGACGAACCCGGGGAAGCTCCTACCCCGAGCGCAACGCCTCACAGCGCGCGGTGCGACACGACCGGCACGGGCGATCGGGTCGCAGCGCCGTCACGGGGCCGCACCTGCCCATGCTGCAGAACCGGCTCGACCTGTTCGATTCGACCGTCGCGTCGACCGCCGAATTCTTGCGCGGCTCGTGGCCCGAAGAGCTCTCGAGTGTGCGTTACGAGGTGGCGCCCATGCCCGCCGAGGCGCCCGAGGGCGGTGGAGTCCCGCGCTGGGCCACCTTCCCGGCGGCCCGCCGCATCGTGCTCTACCGGCTGCCCATCCAGCGGCTCAGCCGCCTGCACCGCGATGACGAACTGCACCAGCGCATGATGATCGAGAGCTGCGTGTTCCGCGCAACGGCCGAGCTGCTCGGCCGCGACCCGTGGGATCTCGGGCCCGAGCGCTTCCGCTTCCTCTAAAGAGGCATCCGCTCGAGGCGAGCTCGGATTCAGCGCACGTACACCGTGACGGTGTCGGCGGCCGGGTTGGTCGGCGCGATCGAGAAGCCCGCGATTCCGCGGTCACCCGAGTAGACGACGCGCCCGAATGCTCCGACGGCTCCCGTCAGCGTGTAGCCCGAGTTCTCCGTCAGCGGCACGGTCACGGCGGTGCCGGGCATGACGGTCAGCGAACGGTTCTCGCCCCCGCCATCCAGCGTCGCGTCGAGCGCCGTCGAGCCGGGGTTCGAGAGGTGCAGCACGGGGTTCTGCCCGGCCGGAACGGCGAACGAGGCGGCTGCGCCCAGGGCATCCGATGCCGGCGACCACGCGAAGTCGCTCTTGTCGCCCGCGACGGCGGTCGAACGCCCGGCCGCCACGAGCGGCTGGGTCGAGGTGAGAACGATGGTGTAGTTGCCCGGGTCGAGGCTCGCGAGGTTGATCTCGCCCGCCGACTGGTGCGGCACCGTGACGCTGAGCGGCGCCGGCGCGTTCTGGTCGTCGCCCTCGCCGATGAAGTTGAGCGCCACGTCGGCGTCGTCCTCCCCCGGCACGAAGACACGGATGACGGGAGCCTGATCGTCGTAGGCGTCGTCGTTCGCCGTGGCGGGGATATCGCCCGGAACCACGAAGCCCGGGATCGTCACCTCGGTGCGCGGAGCGACCGTTGCGCCCGCCCAGTCGACGCCCGTCGGGGTGAGGCCGCGCACGACCGACTGCTGGATGACGGCGCTCACCTGTCCCCCGCGCGTCGTCACGTGCACGACGGGCATGACGACGTTGGGCGCGAAGGCCGCGAGCGAGAAGACCTTCTGCTGACCGGTCTGCACGATGATGCCCTGCGAGCCGGGCGCCTGGATGGGACCGTCCTCGCCCGAGAACTCGAGGTCGACGACGGCATCCTGGGCGGTGGGGTTCGTGAGCACGAGCAGGCTGGTGCGCCCGACCTCGGTCGAGCCGGCGACGACCCAGCTGTTGGCGGAGGGTTCGGCGCAATCGGCGGCCGCGGCCCCGAAGACGTTCTCCTGGTCGGCAAACTGCGATTGCGCGCCCGCGAGGAGAGCCGCGGCATCGGAGCTGTCGTCGGTGGGCGCCGTGAGCCGCAGCGGCAGACCCGAGGCGTCACCGGACGTGTTGTCGGGCGAGGCCAGGGGCTCCTGAGCGGCGTCGCGGCCGGACAGCGTGGTGTTGACGGCCCCGATGGACTGCACGGCGGCGAGGGCGGTGTCGGTCGAGGCGAGCTGCAGCAGAGGCCCGGCGCAGGCGCGCAGCTGGCTGGCGCCCTCGGGGGTGACCGAGGTGCGCGGGGCTTCGCGGCCGAGGTCGGGCAATTGCACCGTTCCGGCGGCGAAGATGGCGGCTCCGGCCAGCGCGAGGCCGACGACGCCCGAGACGATGCGGCCGCCAACGGCTGCCGCGCGACGTGTGTTAGCCACGGGTGTGCTCCTCTCGCTCGGCGGTTCGGTCTTCGTCGGAGTGTTGCGTCGTCTTCTCGTCGGTGTCGGGCAGATCCTCTGCGGCGACTTCGATGGGGTCCGGATGCTGCGTTCCCGCGGCCGTCACGCCCACCTCGGTCGCATCCACGGCGGGTTCTTTGGCCCGGCGGCGACGACGCTCGGGCCGGATGCGGTCGCGGCGACCGACCGTGCGGGGCGTCGACTCGGTGGCGCGGCGCGAGGCGGCGGTCGGGATGGAGAGCAGCAGGGCGATGAGGAACACGACGCCCGTGCCGATGAGTACGACGTTCGACCAGAGCGGCGTCGTCTCGGGCGCCGGACCCGTCGAGGCCTCGCCGTCGTTGCGCCACAGCATGCCGCGGCCGGTTTCGCCCACGTGAGCCAGCTGGGCGTTGCCGTCGAGGGCCGAGATCGCGCGCACGCGCAGCTCCTCGGAACGGGTGGTCGCCGATTCACCGCGGTTGGTGGCGGGCGGCGCGACGAGGATGAAGCGGATGCCGTTCTCCTCGAGGCCCGCCTGCAGGTCGTAGCCCGACTGCGACACCAGGTTGCCCGCAAGAGTGGCCAGGCGCAGATCGTCGTCCTCGACCACGGGGTCGGTGCTGACGATGGTGGACTGTCGGTCGAGGGTCTCCCCCGCACCGCGCACGAGCTGGGCGGCGAGCCCGCCGTCGGGCTGCGGCGTGAGGATGAGCGTTCCGGCGCGCGGCTCCTGAGCGGCGGCCGCGGCCACGTAGGCCGGCAGGGTGCGTCCGTCGGTGCGCTGCACGACCGATGTGCCGAGGGCGCCCGCGGCGACGAGCGGCACGGCCACGGCGGCGAGCATGAGCGCCGAGACGACGGCGGGCGCGCGGCCCGCGCGACGCAGGCTGTCGAGGCCCACGACGGCCGCTCCGACGAGGCCGATCCAGTAGAGGCTGAGCGCGGGACCGGCCCACACCGAGGTGTTGAACGACCCGACGAAGGTGAGCATGAGGTGCGAGGCGCCGACCGCCGTGACCAGGCCGAGCAGGCCGACGAAGAGGAGGACGGCCGCGCGCACGCTGCCGGGCAGGAAGAGCGCCGCCAGGGCGAGCAGGGCAAGGGGCGCGAGCAGCACGGGCACGAGGATGTGCAGCACCTCGGCGGGGAGCCCGAGGGACTGGCCGAACGCGAGCCATCCGCCCTCGTCACCGGCCGGGAAACCGAGCGCGAGCTGCCATCCGGTGGGCTTCGGACCGACGATGGGCAGGCCCGGGTCGGCCAGCAGACGCAACCAGTTGCCGCCCACGATGCCCTGTTGCCACACGAGCGGGGCGAACAGGGCGGCGGTCGGGATGATGGTCCACACGACGCGCACGATGGCCTTGCGCGACAGCACGAGCGCGAGAACCCACAGCACGACCATGGCGGGGGCGAGCGAGGGCGCCGCGGCAACGGTGGCCGCGAGCAGCAGCGAGGCCGTGCCGGCGGAGGCCCACGAGCGTGCCACGACGGCTCCGACATAGAACAGCCAGGGCAACAGCAGGTGCACGAGAACGGCGGCCGGTCGGCCGTCAGCAAGCGAGGAGAGGAACGTGGGCGCGAGCGTCCAGACGATGGCCGCGAAGATGCGGTAGCCGCTGCGCTCGGTCAGACGCGTCGCCGCGAACCACGCGCCGAGCGTGGCGAGCGGGAGGGCGAGCAGCCAGAGCAGCACGAGCGCGTAGGAGGGCTCCCAGAACGTGATCGATCCGAGCACCGCGAGCACGGCCGAGAACGGGTCGGCCGCACCGACGAAGCCGAGGCCGATATCGCGCCAGCCATAGCCGATGTGCTGCCAGAGCTGGGGTACCTGCTCGGACAGCGGCAGGAGGCCACCACCTTGCAGAGCGGTCGCGGGCAACAAGGAGAAGAAGGCGATGACGCCGGCGAGAGCGGAGGCGAGCACGACCCACGCCGCTCCCCCGGAGAAGAAGCGCAGCTCGCTGCGTTCGACCGTGTAGACGACCTGGCCGGCCTCGCGGCTGAGGCGGCGACGACGGCGCACCTCGGCGAAGGGCAGGCGGAGCGGTTGCACCGACGACCATCCGACCGTCTTGGCATTCTTCAGGCGTCTACGAGCCGCGAGCACCTTCGTGCCCCCGAAAGCCGTGACGAACGCAGCCGCGAGCTCGCCGCCGACGAACTCGGGGGTCTTCGAGAGGAGGCGCCAGATGGCACGCAACACGGCGAGCGGAACGAGGCTCAGCCAGTGCAGCCACACGACGGCGGCGGGCGCGTAGACGAGGCGGCGGTGCAGCTGAGCGGTGCGGGCGGCCCGGGCGCGGCGACGACGGGCGTGCGCGCGCTTCGAGCGGTTCGGGCCCGCGACGCCGTCGCCGGCCGTGAGGATGACGGCGTCGGGCACGAGCGCGACGCGGTGCCCGGCGAGGCGCACGCGCGTGGAGAAGTCGAGGCCGTCGTCGGTCGTCGGCAGGCCGGGATCGAAGCCGCCGACCTCGTCCCAGACGCGGTGGCGCACGAGGAGACCGGCGGGCGCGGCACCGAGCACGTCGCTCGCGGTGTCGTGCTGGCCCTGGTCGAGTTCGTTCTCGACCAGTTCGACCGTCGTGCCGAACGGGGTCATCGACTGGCCGAAGGAGACGAGCGTCGAGCCGTCGGGCCAATCCACGTTCTTGGGGGCGGCGACGGCGACCGAGGGCGACACCTCGAGCGAGCCGACGAGGCGCGCCAGGGCATCCGGTTCGGGGGCCGTGTCTTGCGCGAGCAGCCAGAGGAAGTCGTCGTCGGAGGCGGGCGGCTCAGCAACGCGCAGCCCCGCGGCGACAGCCTGGCCGAACGACAGACGGTCGTTCGACGTGACGATGCGGTCGGGCACGGCTCGACGCACGAGCTCGAGTTCGGCCTCGGGGGTGGCGCACGCGACGACGATCACGGTGTCAGGCCGGCGGGTCTGCGCCGCGAGGGCGTCGAGGGTACGCCGAAGGTGCCGCTGGTCGTCGGCGGGGTCGTGTGCACGGGGGGACGCGTTGGGACCTGTTCCGTCGTGGACGACGATGATCGCTGTTACTCGGGGAGACATCGGCTCAACCCTAAGCTCGCGTTCTTGCTGCGCCCGTCAGGCGCTGTGGCGTGGCTCACATTCGACCACGAGCCGACGTCGGGGTGTTAGCCCGCGCGCTTCTTGAGTTTGCGACGCTCGCGCTCCGAGAGGCCGCCCCAGATGCCGAAGCGCTCGTCGTTTTCGAGAGCGTATTCGAGGCACTGCGAGCGCACTTCGCAGCTCGAGCAGATGCGCTTGGCATCGCGTGTGGAGCCGCCCTTTTCGGGGAAGAAGGCTTCGGGGTCGGTCTGCGCGCAGAGCGAGTCCGTCTGCCACGCGAGGGCGTCGTCCTCGACGGGCTTGCGCACCCCGGGAACGCCGAGCTGAACGGGATCGACGAACCAGTCGTCGGGGACGCCAGCGCGATACTCGGGTGCCATGGCTGCCCCTTTCTGGTGAAAATCCCCTATGCACCGACCGGTGCCTCGACATAATTACACCGTTGTCATTACCCTGCCGTCAAGTCGCGGATAGTAAACCCTCAAGTTCGGATGGAGAGTTGTTGAGGGTTTCTCGGCGTGTCGCGGCCCGGATGCCTCTCGCGAGACATCCGAGCACGACTCGTTATTCGGCGGCGGCGATGTCGGTGTCGGTGGCGGTGGCGGCCTTGCGGGCCGACCAGGCCGATTCGACCATCTCGGCCAGCGTGTGGCGCATGGTCCAGTCGAGGTCGCGCGCAGCCTTCTCGCCGGAGGCCACGATGCGGGCCGGGTCGCCGGGGCGGCGCGGCGTGATCTCGGGCTCGAAGTCGATGCCCGTCACCTGGGCCACCGTCGACATGATCTGGCCGACCGAGGCGCCGTCGCCCGAACCCAGGTTGTAGACGGGTTCGATGCTCTGGCCGGCGTCGAGGCGCTTCGCGGCGGCCACGTGCGAGGTCGCGAGATCGGCCACATGGATGTAGTCACGCTCGCACGTGCCATCGGCGGTCGGGTAGTCGTTGCCGTTGATCTTCGGCGTGCGGCCCTCGATGAGCGCCTCGAAGACCAGAGGGAACAGGTTGTGGGGGCTCGTGTCGTAGACATCGGGGTAGCCAGAGCCGACGACGTTGAAGTAGCGCAGGCTCGTGTGGGCCAGGCCGCGGGCGACGCCCTGGTCGCGCAGCAGCCACTCGCCGATGAGCTTCGACTCGCCATAGGGCGACTGCGGGTTCTTGGGGGTGTCCTCGGTGACGAGGTCGGTGTCGGGCGTGCCATAGACGGCGGCGCTCGACGAGAAGACGATGCTCGAGACATCCGCTTCGTCCATGGCCGCGAGCAAGACCTGCGTGCCCGTGACGTTCTGCTCATAGGTGTGCAGGGGGCGCTGCACCGAGACGCCCGCGTATTTGAAGCCCGCGACGTGCACGACGCCCGTGATGTCGTGCTTCTTCAGCGTGTCGAGCACGAGGGCGCCATCGAGGATGCTGCCCCGCACGAACGGCACATCGGCCGGCACGAAGCGCTCATGGCCCGACGACAGGTCGTCGAGGACGACGACCCCGATGCCCTCCCGTTGGAATGCTCGAACCACATGTGCTCCGATATATCCGGCACCGCCGGTGACCAACCAGGTCATTCGCCCTCCATCGCGTGATGCGACGCCCGAGCGGTGCGGCGCGCGGCCGCTTTCGCCGCGGAGGACGTCGACGTTTTCCTGGCTACCTTATCGCGGGCGCCGAACCGCGACCGGCCGACACCGGCGTGCGACCGAGGCGCCGGCTCGTGTTCTGGCTCGAGTCCCGCCTCGTGTTCCGGCGAGCGCTGCGGCGACGGCTCCGACGGCGGCTGGGTCGTGCGATCGATCGTGCGGTCGGGTTCCGGCCCGTCGAGGGTGGCGCGGCGGCGGTATCCGTCGCGCAGGAGATCGACGACCGTGTAGGCCGAGGCGGTGAGGGCGAGGATGCCGAGGCCGGCGAGCAAGAGAAAAGAGGTCATGGCAGTAATCCTTCTCCTTGCGCTTTCCTGCCACGAGTGGCAGAGTTGCCACACTTCGCCTCATTCCTGCCATTCGACGAACGGACCGCCCATGTTGAGAAAAGTCGCCCTCCTCGTGGCGCCCGGCGTCGCCCCGTTCGAGTTCGGCGTCGTGTGCGAGGTCTTCGGCATCGACCGCACCGACGAGGGCGCTCCCCCGTTCGATTTCACGATCGTGACGGCGCATCCGGGGCCCATCCGCACGAGCCTCGGCTTCGACATCACGGTCGAGCACGGGCTGGAGGCCGCCGAGGATGCCGACCTCATCGCCGTGGTCGCGAACATGCACTCCGTGACCGACTCGATCGACGAGGCATCCCTCGACCTGCTGCGCCGTGCCGAAGCGCGGGGCGCATGGGTGCTGAGCGTGTGCACGGGAGCTTTCGTGCTGGCCGAGGCCGGGCTGCTCGACGGCCGCCGCAGCACCACCCACTGGCAGCACAGCGCGCGCCTGGCCGCCCAGTTCCCGCTCACGGATGTCGACCCCAACGTGCTCTACATCGAGGACCGCGGCGTCATCACGGGCGCCGGCACCGCGGCCGGCATCGACGCCTGCCTGCACCTCGTGCGCCGCGAACACGGTCAGGCCGCCGCCAACGTCATCGCGCGTCGCATGGTCGTGCCGCCGCACCGCGACGGGGGTCAGGCACAGTACATCCCCTCCCCCGTGCCGACCCGCGCGAGCGACTCGCTGGCCGGCGTGACCGATTGGATGCTCGAGAACCTGGCCGAGGACTTGCCCGTCGAGCTGCTCGCGCAGAAGGCCCACATGTCGGAGCGCACCTTCGCGCGCCGGTTCCGCGCCGAGCTCGGGGCGACACCGGCCGCGTGGCTCAACCGCCAGCGGTTGCTGCGCGCCCAGCAGTTGCTCGAGCACGGCGACGAGGGGCTCGAGCGCGTCGCGCAGGAGTCGGGCTTCGGTTCGGCATCCGTCATGCGGCACCACTTCGTGAAGGTGCTGCACACGACGCCGAACGACTATCGGCGCACCTTCGGGCGCAGCCTGCCGAGCGCCGAGGAGCGCATGCGGGAGCTGGCCGGCTGACCCCGTTGGCGGCACCCTACAAAGCGCCCCGGCGGGCTCGCACCCGGTTTCGTCCAAACGCCCAAGCGATTGAGGCGCCGCGCTCCCGCGTGCCTAGGCTGAGCCCGACGCTCGTCGACGCGCTGTCGCCTCGACGGGAATCCGATCACGCCTCTCGAGCACTGGAGCACGACATGCCGTTCGACACCCTCGCCAGCGATTTCTACGATTTCGCATCCACCCTCACCGACGATGAGCGGGAGGCGCTCGGCCGCCTGCGCGAGCACCTTGAACGCGAGGTGAAACCCGTCGTCAACGAGGCGTGGGAGAAGGCCGAATTCCCGCACGACATCCTGCCGGGGCTCTTCGCCACCGATGCGGCCCGCTACTCGTGGCCCGAGACCGCGCCGTTCACGAACTCGGCCGTGTTCCGCGGCATGCTGGCCCTCGAACTCTCGCGCGTGGATGCCTCGGTCGCCACGTTCCTGGGTGTGCAAGACGGCCTCACCATGGGTTCGATCGGCGTGTGCGGTTCGGACGAACAGCGCGCCGAGTGGCTTCCCAAACTGGCATCGGGCGAGGTCATCGGCGCCTTCGGCCTGACGGAGCCGCTGTCGGGCAGCGACAGCGCGCAGGGCCTCCGCACGACCGCGACGCGCGACGCCGACACGGGCGACTGGCTGTTGAACGGCCAGAAGCGCTGGATCGGCAACGCCACCTTCAGCGACATCACGATCATCTGGGCGAAGGACGCCGAGACGGGCAAGGTGCTGGGCTTCATCGTGCCGACCGACACCCCCGGCTACACGGCCACCAAGATCGCGGGCAAGATCAGCCTGCGCGCCGTGCAGAACGCCGACATCACGCTCGAGAACGTGCGCGTACCCGAGCGCCTGCGCCTGCAGAACGCCAACTCGTTCCGCGACACGGCGGCCGTGTTGCGGCTGACGCGCGCCGGGGTGGCCTGGTCGAGCGTTGGCGTGGCCATCGGTGCCTACGAGGCGGCCGTGCGCTACTCGAAGGAGCGCATCCAGTTCGGCAAGCCCATCGCCGCGCACCAGCTCATCCAAGACCTGCTCTCGAAGTGCCTCGGCAACATCACGGCGTCGCTCGCCATGTGCGTGCGCGTCTCCGAGATGCACGATGCGGGCACGCAGCGAGACGAACACTCGGCCCTGGCCAAGGCGTATTGCACGGCCCGCATGCGCGAGACGGTCGCGTGGGCGCGCGAGATCTTCGGCGGCAACGGCATCGTGCTCGATTACGACGTGGCCCGGTTCTTCGCGGATGCCGAGGCGCTCTACTCCTATGAGGGCACGCGCGAGATGAACGCGCTCATCGTCGGCCGGGCCATCACGGGTGAGGCCGCGTTCGTCTGATCGCCGCACGGCCGCGCGGTGATCACCGGATGTTCATGACGCCCGGGCGGCGGGGCGGCGGATTCCCATGCCCTCCCCCGTCTCCTCACGGCTTCGACGCGCTACCGTAGAACACATGACCCGCACGCGCGTTCTCCCGCCAGCGTCGGAGAGCACCTGGCGACTCCAGGTTCGGGCCGCCGCCGCGTCCGCGCTCTTCGTCGCTTTCGCCGGCGACGCCCTGCGCAACGCCTTCACCATGTGGGGCTTCTCCATCATCGCCGTGGCCGTCACGGTGTGGCTCGTCGTGCTGTTCGTGAAAGAACGCCCGCGCATCGATTCGACGCGCCTGCCCAAGTCGCTCATCGCCTATCTGCTGCTGGCGTTCGCGTCGCTAGCCTGGTCGGCCTACCCCGGCGCCAGTGCGTTCACGCTGCTGGGCGTCGTCGTGTGCACGTTCGCCGGGCTGTTCGTGGCGACCATGCTGAGCTGGCCAGAGGTCTTGCGGGCGCTGAGCGCCGCGGTCAAATGGGTGCTCGGGCTGTCGATCCTGTTCGAGTTGCTCGTGAGCGTGGTGCTGCGGCATCCGCTGCTGCCCGTCACCCTGATCGGCACCGAGGGCAAGCATCCGGCGCTGTCGTATTGGTCGCGCAACGAGCTCTTCACGGGCGATCGCATCCAGGGCATCGTGGGCAACGCCAACCTGCTGGGCGTCATCGCGCTCATCGGCATCATCGTCTTCTCGCTGCAGCTGGCCGGCAAGACCGCGCGGGGCTTCCGCGGCTGGTTCTGGCTGGGCCTCGCGGTGCTCGAGTTCCTGCTCACGCGGTCGAGCACCATGATCGTCGCGGCTGCCATCGCCGCCGTGGCTCTGGCCGCGGCCCTCGGCTTCCGTCACGCGGCCTCGGCCGCCGCCCGGCGCGCCTTGAGCCTCGGCGTGGTCGTCGTGGGCGCGGGCCTCGTGCTCGGCGCCACGGTGTTCTCGCGCCCCCTGCTCGGTCTGCTCGGCAAGAGTTCCGACCTCACGGGCCGGCTCGAGATCTGGGACACGGTGCAGTCGCTCGCGGCGCAGACCCCCGTCTTCGGTCTCGGCTTCTCGAGCCCGTGGGTGCCGTGGGTCAAACCGTTCGACTCGCTCGTGGTGCGGCACGGTGTCGTGCAGCTGCAGGCGCACAACGCCTGGCTCGACGTCTGGCTGCAGCTCGGCATCCTGGGTGTCATCGTCTTCGCGGCTGTCGTGTTCGCCACGCTGTGGCGCGTGTGGTTCCTGGCCGTCGACCGGCCCCGCTTCGACCTCCGTGACGACCGGCCCTACACGGCGCTCAGCCTGCTGCCGCTGCTCATCATCACGGTGCTCATCGTGCAGAGCTTCGCCGAGAGCCGCATCCTCATCGAATCGGGATGGGTGCTGCTCACGCTCTTCGCCCTCAAATCGAAGCAGCACCCCGTGATCGATTCGGATGCCGCAGCCGCCGACCCCGTGCGCTACGAGGTCGAACCGGCGTGAGTGATCGTCGAGGGCCGCGGGCCGTACGCGAGGTGCCCGAGGCTTTTCAGAGCCCGCACGCGGCGGCCGCGTTCAGCCTGATCACCTTCGGCCTGGCCTTCGCCACACCCGCCATCCGCTCGATCATCGGCTGGCCCGGGCTCATCGGTGCCCTCGTGGTCCTCGTGGTGCTCGGCATCGGCATCCTCATCGCCCGGCGCGACGCCATCGAATGGCACGGCCTGCTGCCCATCTCCATCCTCATCTTCATCGGATGGTGCGGCCTCTCGGCGTTCTGGACCGAGTACCAGTGGGTCACGGCGTCGAGCGTGCTCTATCAGGCGGCCTTCGCGTTCCTCGGCATCACCATCGTCCTGACGCGCGACCTGATCCAGATCGTGCGCTCGGTCGGCACGGTGCTGCGATTCCTGCTCGTCGTGTCCTTCGGAGTCGAGATCCTGTCGGGTCTCATCCTCGACGTGCCGTTCCGCTTCCTCGGCGTCGACGGTGCGCTCGCACTCGGCGGCCCCATCCAGGGCATCTTCGGCACGCGCAACATGCTGGGCTTCGTGGCCCTCATCGCCATCGTCACGTTCGTGATCGAGTGGCGCACGCGCTCCATCACCCGAGGCCTGTTCATCTTCTCGGCCATCCTCGGCGGGGCCGCCCTGCTCTTCAGCGGCTCCCCCGTCACCTGGCTGGTCGTCACGGTGCTGCTGTTCGCCACGTTGGCCCTCTACGGGCTGCGCAAGGCCAAACCCGATGTGCGGCTGCGCTTGCAGTGGGCGCTTCTCGGCCTGACGGTGGTGGGTGCCGTCGCCACCTATTTCGCTCGCGTGCGCGTCATCAACCTGCTGAACGTCGGCAGCGAGTTCGAATACCGCTACTCGCTGTGGATCCAGATGTGGCAGCTCATTCCCGTGCACCCGCTCGAGGGCTGGGGGTGGGCCGGCTTCTGGCGCACCGGCATCCCGCCATTCGCCAATATCGACTTCGCGCTGTCGCAGGGGCACTCGACGGGACTCAACGCATTCCTCGACGTCTACCTGCAGGTGGGGCTCGTGGGGCTGCTCGCCTTCGTCGCGCTCATCGGCCTGGCGTTCGTGCGCTCCTGGCTACTGGCGTCCAACCGCCGCGTCGTCACCTACACGTGGCCCGCGCTCGTGCTCGTGGTCGTCATCGCCACGTCGGCCGCCGAAAGCTTCGCCCTGCTGGATGCCGGCTGGCTGCTGCTCGTGGTGTGTGCGGCGAACGCCTCCCAGGGTCAGAGCTGGCGCCGCCGCCTGCGCTCGAAAGAAGCGCTCGTGCCGCAGCCGCCGCTCGAGTAGGGCGGCTCGACCGAGGCTCCGCGCTCAGGCGGGCTGGAGAAGGTCGCGCAAGACCTCGGCGCGCCCCTGACTCGTGTAGCGCTCGTAGTCGCCCCTCTTCGCCTCGCGCAGCACGGTGGGCAGCCTGAGCAGGCGGTTCTTCGGCAGGCCCGCGCGCACGCGTTCGATGCGCAGCTTGCCCTCGGCCGCCTCGAGATGTTCGTGCTCGGCCGGGAAATCGGCCTCGAGCATGCGTTCGACCAGCGCCTCGGTGCGGCGCACGAGCGCGCGGTTGCGATCGCCCCGCGGCTCGAGCACGCGCGACACCTTCTGCGCGAAGCCCGGTTTGCGCATGCCGATCTGGTTGGCACCGTGCTGGCGGTAGTCGATGAGCGGTTCGTCGATCACGGCCAGGCGGCCGGTCAACGAGGCAATGATGGCCAGCCATTCGTCGTGCACCCAGTCGGCGGGGAACGGCATGGCGGCGTCGGCCAACCGGCGCCGGAACGCCGCGGTCGCGCCCGTCGCCACGTTGCGGCGCAGCAGCGTGTCGAACGCCGACGGGCACTGCACGTCGCGGCGCTCGTCGGGCCGGAACTCGAGGGCTTCGAAGAGCGTGTAGCCGAGGTCTGCCCCGGCCGCATCGACCATCTGCGCGTCGCCGAACACGAAGTCGACGTCGTCCTGCTGCTCGAAGAGGCGCACGCAGCGCTCGACGCGGTCGGCCTTCCAGATGTCGTCCTGGTCGCTCAGCACGATGATCTCGCCCGCCGTGGCGCGGATAGCCCGCTCGAAGTTGCGCGTCACACCGAGCGGTTCGAGCCCCGAGAGCACGCGCACGGGAAGGGGCGCTGTGCCAGCCATCCGCTCGACGATCGCGAGCGTGTCGTCGCGCGAACCGTCGTCGGACACCACGATCTCGTCGGGCATGCGGCTCTGCGCCAGGATGCTCGACAGCTGTTCGCCAATGAACCGTGCGCCGTTATAGGTGCACAGCGCGACGGAAACGGTGAGGGTCACGGAGCGGTTCTCGTCAGGAGTGGGCGGGTCAACGAATCGGCGGCGAAGGGAATCGGTGAACCTAGCGAGCCTTGTGGCCGACGGCCGGGAACTCGAGGTAGGTCAACCGCGCGTTCTCGTGCCGCGACTTGGTGATGCCGTCGAGCACGAAGCCGAGGAACAGCACGAGTGCCGCGATGACGAAGAGCGAGGATGCCGCCACCGCCGTGGGCAGCCGTGGCACGAGCCCCGTCTGGAAGAAGTCGATGACGACGGGAATCGCCACGATGATCGAGATGATGGCGAGCAGCGCGGCGATGAGGCCGTGGAAGAGCACGGGTCGCTCGTGACGCACGAGGCTCACGATGAGGTTCAAGATCTTGAAGCCGTCGCGGTAGGTGCTGAGCTTCGACTCGCTGCCCTCGGGCCGGTCTTTAAAGCCCACCTCGACCTCGGTCTGCGGCACCCGCAGGCTGACGCTGTGCACCGTGAGCTCGGTCTCGATCTCGAACTCGCGCGAAACGGCGGGGAACGACTTCACGAAGCGGCGGGAGAAGATGCGGTAGCCCGAGAGCATGTCGTTGACGCGCGCGCCGAAGACACCCGAGATGAGGTTGTTGAAGGCCTTGTTGCCCGTGGAGTGGCCCGGGCGGTACGACGTGGAGGTCGTCTCTTTGCGCACGCCCAACACGTGGTCGTAGGGGCCCTCGAGCAGAGTCTCGATCATGCGCGGGGCAGCCGAGGCGTCGTACGTGTCGTCGCCGTCGATCATGAGGTAGATGTCGGCCTCGATGTCGGCGAAAGCGCGGCGCACGACGTTTCCCTTGCCCTTGATGTGCTCGTGCCGCACGATGGCGCCGGCCGCCAGGGCGACCTCGACCGTTCTGTCGGTGGAGCGGTTGTCGTAGACGTAGATGTCGGCCGTCGGCAGCGCGCGCTTCAGATCGGCGACGACCGTTCCCACGGCAACTTCTTCGTTGTGGCAGGGAACGATGCAGGCGATGGTCAAACCGTCGAATTGAGGCACTGGTGATACTCCGTAAATGTATGGGGGCACCGGGCGAGCGTCCGGGCGGTGCCGGAGATGAGCTTACTAGAAGGCCGGCGCGGGGCGGTGAGGGCGGGCGCGCGGCGTCGAGCGCCACCCGCGGGCCGCGCACAGCCCCCTGACCGTACAATCGGGAGGTGCGCGGCCCGCTGGCTGGGCGCCCCGAACCCGAGGAGAACCCGACAATGGCGAGAAGCCGCGCTCTGATCGAGATCGCCAGAGGAAGCTCGTTCCTCGTCATCGGCGGGTTGGCCTTCCTCGTCGACGCGGGCCTCTACAACCTGCTCGTCTACTGGGGTGGGCACGGCGTTTTGCACGACCTGCCGCTCGTCGCCAAGATCATCTCGATCGCCACGGCATCCGTCGCCACCTATGTGGGCAATAAGTTCCTCACCTACCGCGACCGGCCCACGCGGGTGTCGGCCCGCCAGATCGCGATCTTCGTGGTCATCAACCTCATCGCGGGCGGCCTGCAGCTCGCGTGCCTCGGCTTCTCGCGTTACGTCTTGCACCTGGACGACGCCGTCTCGGACAACATCTTCGGCACGGTCATCGGCCAGATCGTCGCAACGGCGTTCCGCTACGTCACCTATGGCCGCTTCGTCTTCCCGAAGCAGGCCGAGGGCCCGGTGCAGGCCGATCCGACGACCGAGCCCGGGTCGGACGACCCGTTCACACGCCCGGCCGGCTCGGAGGCCTAGGCCGCCTCGCAGGCATACGCCGGCTGGGGGCATCGGCCGGCCGAGCATGAGCCCTACTTGTCCGGCTGGACCTCGTAGATCGTGAGGGTCGAAGCGCCCTCCGTGACCGTCTCGACGGGTGTCGCACACGTCTCGTCGATCGGAACGTCGGATAACACATACGACACGTGCTCGGCAGCGAAGTCGCTGCACGCATCGAATGACACACGAATCTGATCGCGGACGGGGTTGGTGACCACGGGCTCGCCCTCCCCGGGTTCCCAGTTGACGTTCGCGAGCCTGTTCCAGAACTCTTCGTACCGGTCATCCGGGTCGATGTTGTCCCACATTTCGGCCGGCGGGTAGGTCTGTACGCCGTTCATCGCGCGCACCCCCGACTCGACCAGCACACCCGTCGGCACATACGAACCGATGCCCACCCAGGTGCCCGGATCTTCCGCGTTCACGCGGTCGACGGCTTCGCCGATCTCCGTATCGTTCAGATCGAAAACGCCGTGGTAAAGCGGGTTCACCCCCGAGCCGATGAACAGCGAGGCCACGAGGATCGCGGCGCCGCCGGCCACCGCCCAGCGTTTCATGATGAAGAAGACGCCCAGCACGATGAGCACCGCCGTGATGCGCCAATGCGTGGCGAGGTTCGGCACAACCGGGTCGATCACGGTGAAGATGACCGCGGTCAGCAGGATGCTTCCGGCCGTGAGCGCCACCGAGGTCCAGACGACTCCCGAGGGCAAACGGATGTCGCGCTTGTCGAGCCGCTTCAGCAACACCACGATCGAGACGACGCCGAGGATGACATAGCCGAGACGGATGCGTGCCGCCGTCGTGCGGTCGACGAAGAGCAGATGCGCGAGAGCATCCCAGCCGGGAAGCAGCAGATAGGCCGTGATGAAGACGGTGCAGGCAATGACGGACAGCGCGATCCAGTTGATCCGGCGCGATGACCGCCAGTCGGCCGCGGTGATCCAGGCGAGCGGGATGAGGAAGAAGAAGGCGTAGAGCACCACTCCCGCCGCTTCGGACTGGTTGGGGCCGAGGTAACTGGACGGGTTCTGCATGAACGCCGAGTTGGTGAGGGCCTCGTTCAGCGGGCCGCCCACCAGCGCCATGAACCCGCGCGACGACAGCAGCCCGGGGCCCTCGAGACGCTGCCCGGGATACACGGTGCCGAAGAGTGCGCGGATGGTGTCGAGGCGGGTCAGAATCCAGAGCACCATGACGACGGCGGCGCCGACGGCGGCCAGCAGCAGAGGACTGATCCGAACGAAGGAGGCGCGGAACGACAACTCTCGGCGGCGAGCCTCGGTTGCCCACGCGCCGATGAAGAAGAACACGACGACGAGAGCGGCCGGCACGATGAACGGGGCGTAGATGGACATGGCCGTCGTCACTGCGAGATAACCCGTGGCGGCCGCCCACGCGATGCGCACGCGTCGTTGCGGATGCCGGAAAATCCAGATGATTGCGGCCATCGCCGTGAACGCGAGCGCGACGGGCCAGAGTGTCGTGGGCAAGAACCACCACTGCAGCACGGGCGCGAAGAAGAGGCCGACCGCAAGAAGCGCCGAGGTGACCGGGCGCCTCGGCAGCATGGTGACCGAGAACAGATAGGCGGCGACGATCACAGCCAGCCCGGGCAGCCACCACCGGACCGCCATGCCTTGATCGAGCGGGAGAGCGAGGAAACCGACGAGGTGCGGCCGGAAGGCTGTCGACCAGTCCCACGTGGGCGCGTCGTTCTGCACGGTGAGGTCCATGCCACCCGGGAGGGTTTGGTTCTCGACCGGGTAACCCTGCTCCTCTTGCGACACGATCCAACTCGATTGAACCAGCCATTCGTCGCTGCGAATGGCTCGCGGTTCGCCCGAGATCAGCGCGGGATCTTTCTGCCCGTCGCCGAACGTCGACCAGTAGTTGCCCGACGATGTGCCCGAGATGCCGGTCGCGACCAGGATGACGAAGAGGACGGCGAGGAGAGCGGGGAACGTCCACAGAACGCGGCGATTCGGCAGCCCCTGAGCGGTGGGCTGCACGGCACGATCGAAGCGGTCACGGGCCCGACGCAGATTCGTGCGGGCGCTCTCTAGGGCTGGGGTCTTCATGATTCCTTCGGGTCCGATGCCGCGCCTCGACAGAGCGGCACGCGCATCACCCTACTGGACGGAAACGGTGCGGCAGCCGAGCAGGGTGTTCTGTCCCGCGCCGACGTTGATGCCGTAGGCGCAGACGGTGTGTTGCCCGGCGGTCGTCGTGCGCGAGCCCGTGTAGCCGTTGGTCGATCCGTACGCCGGGTAGGCGCGCGCGACATCGGGACGAGAGCCCCCGGTCTTCACCGCGAAACCGGCTCCATCGACGTAGATGTGGACGCTACCGTTCTGCTTCACGTCGGGGTCGAAGGCCCAGCCCGTTGCGGTGATGGTCCGCCCGGACACGGTCACGCTGTCGAGCGCACCCAGCGGGCTTCCGCCGTAGCTCTGAACGGTCTTGCAACCGAGAAGCGTGTTAGATCCCGAACCGGCCGTATTGATGGCGTAGACGCACACATTGTGCGACCCGGTGTCCGCCGCGATCGTTGCGGAGAATCCGTGGCCGGCGCCATAGACGGGATAGGCCCGAGCGATATCGGAGCGGGCCTGGTTCGCCTTGAGCGGCACGCCGCGGCCGTCGACGTAGGCGTGCACCTCGATGGAGTTCGCGGTATCGGGGTCGATCGCCCATCCGGCGATGCTGAACCCGCCCGGAACAGCGGTGAGGGAGTCGTAAGCCCCGATGGGTTCTCCGGCGTAAACCGTGACGGTCTTGCAGCCGAGTCCGGTGTTGGAGCCCTTGCCGACGTTGATGCCGTAGAGACAGATCTGGTGCGTGCCGTTACCCGGTTTGAGAGTGACGTCGATTCCGTGGTTGCTTCCGTGCTGCGGATAGTGCAATGCCACGTCGGGACGGTTCGCGTTCGCCGTGACCGCCTGCCCGACGCCGTCGACGTAGACGTGGGCGGCGATGGGAGCGGTGGTTTCGGGGTCGACGGTCCAGCCCGTGACGCGCACGGTTCCGGGGCCGACGACGGCCGTGTCGAAGGCGCCGCGCGGTGAACCCTCCGGGATGTCGACAACCTTGCAGCCGAGTTCCGTGCTCGCCGTCGAGCTGACCGCATAGGCGCAGACATTCTGGTCCTCGCCGCCGGTCACACTGAGCTGCGCCTGATAACCACGATCGTTACCGTAGCCGGGGTAGGCAGAACCAACATCCGGACGGCTGGCGTTCGTCTTCAGCACCGCGGCTCCGACACCGTCGACATAGATATGCACGGCCACGGCCGTGGTCGATGCGGGGTCGAGCGCCCACCCGCGCACCGAGATGGTGTTGTAGCCGTCGACCGTGACGCCGTCGAGCGCACCCTTCAGGACGGGCTGACCGCTCGTGGGAGATCCGAACCAGTCGGAGAAGAAGCGGAAGAAGTTCCGGTTGCCGTAGGCGGAGCAGCTGTCACCGACGCCGGCGCCCGCTCGAAGGGCCGCCGCGTTCGGCTGGTAGGGCGTGTAGTTGTAGAGGTTGGCCGTGGCCTGGTTCTTGATGTTGACGATGGTCGAGCCGCAGGCCGCGTTCGGGTTGAACTGCACGGCGATGTTGCCGGGCTTGTAGCGGAAGTAGTTGGGGGTGAGCGTGTACTGGCGGAATTGCCAGGCCGCCTTGTACATCTGGTATTCGAAGCCCATCGAGCTCGAGCCGCAGGCACGCGTGTCGGGGCAGTCGAAGCCCATGGCGATGGCGAAGCGCGTGGCCGACGGGCGCGAACCCGTGATGAGGCTCTGTTCCTTCTCGAGCGTCACGATCAGCACCTGCGGGTTGATGCCGCAGGCCTTCGCGGCCTTGTAGATGATGGTCGAGGCGAGCTCGTTGGTGCCGCCCGGGTAAGCGCCACAGTGCCCAGCTCCCTGCGCGGGACGGCTGGGCGAATCCGCGCGGAAGTCCTTGATGCACGGCGCGCTGCCGGCCACGCAGTTGCGGCCCTTGTCGGCCAAGAAGCTCTGGATGGCCGCGGCCGACATCGTGTTGCTGTTGAAGAACACCCCGTCGGAGATGATGTTATCGGCGCGGAAGTCGGCGTTGTTCGCGGCCTCGGCGGGGGCGGCCGGAGCCGTCAACGCGATACCGGCGACGAGCGCGACAAGAGCCAGCACTGCTGTGAAAATTCTGCGGAGTTGCAAGGCTCTGGCCCTTCGAGGTCACGGTCTATCCATGTGAATGATAACCCGACCTTCAAGCCTGAGTAGAACTTTAGTTTTAACGCCGCTTGAGCAGGCGCCCCTTGACCTTGCTGAGCAGCATGCGCGGGCCGCCCTGCTTCACGTAGAACCAGACCAGCTGCACGTCGCGCAGCGGTCCGAAGGGCGTCGGCTGGCGACGCACGCGCGCACGAGCCTCGGATGCTCCCGCCCCGATCATGCCCGACGCCACGAGGTCGTTGGCGTGCCGGGCCTCGGCCACGAAGGACGTCAGCGGTTCGAGCACACGCTGCCACTTGTAGGACTCGCGCACGCGGCGGATGTTGTCCTTCGACACGGCGTGGAACGCGTCGTCGAAGAGCACCTTGTCGAGCGCCGCGGTGAGCGCGTCGACGTCTTCGGCCGGAACCGCGATGCCGAGGCCCTCGGCCTGCACCAGGTCGGCGAAGTGGTCGCCCTCGGTGACGACCATGGGCAGCTCGGCCCACAGGTAGTCGAGGATGCGCGTGCGGAACGAGAACGTGGTCTCGACGTGCGAGTAGTGCGTCGACACCCCCGCGTCGGCCTCGGTGAGGAAGTTCTGGCGGGCCGTGTAGTCGACCCACGAGTCGTTGAAGAACACCGAGCGGTTGAGCACGCCGAGCTCGGTCGCGAGGCGGCGGCACTCCCCCACGATGGCCATCTCGGGCACGCCGGGGTGCGGATGCTTGGTGCCCTGGAAGAAGAGGCGGATGTTGTCGTGCGTCTCGCTCAGCTGGGCGACGGCGCGGACGAGCGTCTTGGGGTCGAACCAGTTGTAGAGGCCGCCCGACCAGAGCAGCACCTTGTCCTTCTTCTCGATGCCCGCGACGACGCCCTTCAGCACGTCGTACTCGTGCACGGGGGGCGTGGCCTCGAGGCCGAAGGGCACCACGCTGATGAGTCCCGTGAGATCGGGGTCGTCTTTGTAGTTCAGCGGGTTGATGCGGCCGAGGGCGGCGAGTTGCCCCAGGTAGAAGTGACGCTGGCGCTCGGAGGCGCACAGGAAGAAGTCGCCGCGCTCGAGCTGCTGGTTGAGCACATTGGTGGCGCTCTCGACCTGCATGGTCCACTGCGCGTCGCCCAACTCGCGCGCCTGCTCGAGCTGCTCGAGGTGCATGGGGTCGTAGATGTCGGCGACGATGATCTTGGTCGAATCGCGGATGGCGCGGAACATGGTCATGGCCAAGCCCTGGAAGACGATGACATCCGCCCACTCTTCGAGCTTCTTCATGTCTTTCTCGTTGCCCGGGGCCACGTGCACGATATCGAAGGGCGCTCCGACCGGAGTGATGCCCGACAGCGTCACGAGGCGCACGTCGTTGTCGGCGGACAGGGCCTCGGCCATGTGCCAGGCACGGATGGCGGGCCCCGCCATCTTGGGACCGATCGGGTCACCCGTGATGATCAGCACGCGCGTGGAGTCGGGAGCGTCGAGCACGTCGAACGTCTCGACGATGGTGCTGTAGCCGCGCAGGAAGTGGTCGCCGCCGAACGAGGGCGCGTCGGTCTCGCCGAACAGTCGCCAGATGACCTGATCGGACACGACGCGCGTCTCCTGCACGTGCGTGCGTGTCTCGGTGAGGTCGCCCAGGTGCTCGACGAACTGGTCGAGACCGTAGAGCGTGGCGATCGAATCGCGCGGCATCTCGATGTTCTCGTCGCGGTCGCCGCCGACCTTGCGCAGGTCGAACTCGGTGGAGTCGTGGCCGCTGCGGGCGACGGCGCGGCGCACGGCGAGCGCCAGGGTTGCGCTCAGGGTGTTGTTGAGCGCCTCCTGGCCGAGGTTCTTGTACAGCGTGTAGAGCGCGTTGCGCTCGAGGAGGTAGGTCTCCTTGTATTCGCCGAAGGACGCCATCGATGCGTGGTGCTTGTGGTAGGCCAGCGAAGCGGGCTCGTAGGCGAACCGGTAACCCAGCAGGTTGAGGCGCCAGCCGAGGTCGACGTCCTCGAAGAACATGAAGTAACGCTCGTCGAAACCGCCCAGGCGATCGAACACCGAGCGGCGCACGAACATGGCCGAGCCGGTGCCGAAGAGCACGTTCTCGGGCACGTCGTTCTGCTTCTTGGGCACCGGCTGGCCCGTGAGCGGCTTGTAGCCCATGCCGAACCACGTCATGGCCGAGCCGATGAAGTCGACGCGTTCGCCGTCCCAGTCGAGCACCTGGCTGGCGACGGCGCCCACGCGGGGCGAGGTGGCGAAGCGGTCGACCGCGGCGCGCACCCACGCGGCATCCGGTTTGGCGTCGTTGTTGAGGAAGGCGACGAACTCGCCCGTGCTGTGGCGCACACCCAGGTTGCAGCCACCCGCGAAGCCGAGGTTCTCGTCAGAGACGACGAGCTTGACCTGCGGGGCCTCGCGCGCCAGCACCTCGGCGCTGTCATCGCCCGAGCCGTTCTCGACGACGACGATCTCGAGCTTGTCGGCCGGCCAGTCGAGCGCATTCAGGTGCCGGATGGCCTCGAGCGTGTCGGGCGTGCCCCGGAAATTGACCAGGATGACCGATACGGTGCCCGATGTCGTCTGAACCATGGTGTGGATATTCTCCCGTTGCCTGAGGTGTCCGTTGTGCTGCCTGGCGGTGCCGCACGTCGTCGCACGGCACAATCCCCCGAGTCTTCCAGAGCATTCTGAGAAACTTCGACGATCGTGTTCCGCGCGGCTCGACGTCCGGTCTTCGGTATCCGCCAATAATAGAGGCACGGCCGGTGCCCCCGAACCCGGCAAGCCCGCGAGATGCGGCCCCCGACGAGGAACTGAACCCATGAGATTAGCCATGACCCTGATGGTGCGCGACGAAGCGGACATCATCGAAGCGATGCTCGAACACCACCTGCAACAGGGCATCGACATCATCATCGCCACCGACAACGGCTCGGTCGACGGCACCACCGAGATCCTCGAGCGCTACGCCGCCGCCGGAACCGTGGACCTCAGGCATCACCCCGTGCACGACAAGCGCCAGGCCGAGATGGTCACGCAGATGGCGCGCGACGCCAAGACGCTCCACGACGCGGATTGGGTGCTGAACGCCGACGCCGATGAGTTCTGGGTGCCGAACAATCGCTCGCTCACGCTGAAAGAGGCGTTCGAGAACATCCCGACCGATCTGCATTCGTTCACCGTGCCCGTCGTCGACATGATCGGCGCGCCGGCTGCCGAGGGGTCGGGGCTCGACCGCCTCATCTATCGCGACCGCCGACCCGTCGACGAACTCAACCGCGTGGGCCTGCTCGCGCACTCGACGCACGACGCGGCGCATATCGGCGACCCCGAGGTGAACGTGGCGCAGGGCAACCACTACGTCTCGCTCGCCAGCCACGGCGAACCCGACCCCGCTTACATGATCGAGGTGCTGCACCTGCCGTGGCGCTCGTGGAAACAGTACGAGCACAAGGTGCGGAACGCCGGCTCGGCCTACGAGGTGTCCGGGCTGACCCCGAGCCCCAACCACCACGGTATGCGCGACTATCGCCGGCTGCTCGGCGGCACGCTGCTCTCCTACTATCTGGTGCGGCATCCGAGTGTCGAAGAATTCGAGGCGGGGTTGGCCGACGGTCGCTTCATGCTCGACCGCACGGTTTCGGACGAGCACTTGAGCGGCCAGTCCGATGTCCCCTTCGCCGACGACCTCACGACGCTCGGCCAGGCGACCGGTCGCGCGCTGATCGCCGAGGCGGCACGCATCGCCGAACTCGAGGATGAACTCATCCGCGCCGCCGCCGACGCCGACGCCCTGCGCGCCGAGGCCGCCGAGATCGAGGCCGAGCTGGGCGCCAGACTCGAACGCGAGAAGAAGGCCGCCGACGAACACATCCGCTCGCTCGAGGCCCAGGTGCAGGCGTTCCACGACCGCAAGATCGTGAAGGCCGCCGACTGGGCCGGGGCCCGCGCACGCGAGGCGCAGCGGGAAGCCAAGAAGCTTCCGGGCACCCTCAAGAATCTGCGTCGCCGCTAGCGGGACCGGCCGGGCGAACTCGGGGGCCGCTCAGCAACAGGTGGGGTACGCTACCTGAGTCGTAGTGTGCGACGGGCTTTTCCCTGCCCGAAGCGGAACGGAACAAACAGGTATGACAGCTCAGGAACGATTCCAGACGCTTGCCGAACAACCCCTCATCCCCGTCGGTTCGTCCGGCGGCAAGGTGGGCTCCAGCTGGTCGGCGCTTAAAGGCGTTCTGGCGCACCGGCAGATGCTCGGTCTGCTCGTGCGGCGCGACATCAAATCGCGCTATAAGGACTCCAGCCTCGGCTTCGTGTGGACGCTCGTGCGCCCCCTCACGCAGCTGGCCATCTTCTACTTCGTCATGGGCAAGATCCTCGGCGCCGAGCGCGGCATCCCCGAGTTCGCCATCTACGTCTACACGGGCCTGACGGCCTACGGCCTGTTCAGTGAGATCGTGGGTGGCGGAACGTCGTCCATCATCATGAACGCCGGCCTGATCAAGAAGATCTATCTGCCCCGCGAGGTCTTCCCGCTCGCGAGCGTCGGCTCTGCCGGGTTCAACTTCCTGATCCAGCTCGTCATCCTGCTCGCGGCCACGTTCGCCCTCGGGTCGCCGCCCTTCTCGGCCGAGGCCATCTACTTCATCCCCGCGCTGCTGCTGTTACTCGTCTGGGGCACGGCGTTCGCCATCCTGCTCTCGGCCGTGAACGTCTATCTGCGCGACGTGCAATACCTCGTCGAGGTCGTACTGATGCTCGGCATGTGGGCCTCCCCCATCGTCTACTCGTGGGAGATGGTCAAGAACATCACGGCCAGCCACCCGTGGATCCTCGAGGTCTACACCAACAACCCGATCACGCTGGCTGTGCTGGGCTTCCAGCGCGTCTTCTGGACGGCTGGCCACGACAACCCGATGTCGGCCCCGCCCGAGCTCATGCTGCGCATGCTGATCGCGATCGGCGTCGGCCTGATCGTTCTCTTCTTCTCGCAGCGGGTCTTCGCCCGTCTGCAGGGCAACTTCGCACAGGAACTGTAGGTCGACTCCCCTATGACTACCGCAACGGACACCGAAAAAGGTCTGATTCCCGGCCGCCCCACGATCGTCGAGATCGAGGGCGTCGCCAAACGCTTCACGATTCGCAAGGACAACTCGCTCAAGGAGCGCATCGTCACGTTCGGCCGCGCCGGACGCCGCCACAAAGAGGACTTCTGGGCCCTCGACGGCATCGACCTGAAGGTGCAGGCCGGAACGACCGTCGGCCTCATCGGCCACAACGGATCGGGCAAGAGCACGCTGCTGAAGGTCATCGGCGGCATCCTCGACCCCACGCGCGGAACGGTGGCCCGCCGCGGCCGCGTCGCCGCGCTGCTCGAACTAGGCGCCGGGTTCCACCCCGACCTCACGGGGCGCGAGAACGTGTTCCTCAACGCATCCATCCTGGGTCTCAGCCGCGAAGAGACCGAGGCGAAGTTCGACGACATCCTCACCTTCTCGGGCATCGGCGACTTCATCGACACGCAGGTCAAGTTCTACTCGTCCGGCATGTACGTGCGCCTCGCCTTCTCGGTGGCCGTGCACACTGACCCCGACCTGCTGCTGGTCGACGAGGTGCTCGCGGTCGGCGACGAGGCCTTCCAGCGCAAATGCCTCGACAAGATCCGGTCGTTCCAGGCCGAGGGTCGCACCATCATCCTCGTCACCCACTCGCTCGGCCAGGTCGTCGAGCTGTGCGACCGCGCCGTGCTGCTCAACAAGGGCAAGATCGTGCTCGACGGCAACCCGCGCGAGGCCGTCGCCGACTTCCGCGACATCCTCGAGGGCCGCCGCCTCGACGAGAAGAAGGAACAGCCCGTCGCCGTGCAGCGTCGCGACGACGGCCGCGTGCTGGCCGTGCGCGCCTTCCCCGCCGGCGGAACCGTCGGCGAGCCCATCGCCCCCGGTGGAGACCTCAAGATCCAGGTCGACTTCGAGCACAAGGACGGCCTCGACGAATGGGTCGCCGCCGTGCAGATCGACAACGAGATGGGCCAGGTCGTCTATGGCACGACCTCGAAGCGCCTCGGCACGCCGCTCCCCCGCCTGATCGGGCAGAAGACCGTCGAGCTCACGCTGCACGACGTCAACCTGGGCACGGGCAAGTACTTCATCAACGCATCGCTCATGGACATGGCCGGACGACACCTGCACGACTTCCCGCAGGCCACGTCGTTCGACGCGCCCGACTACGAGCTGGCCGTCGGCATTCTGCACGCCCGCCCTGAGATGGCGGAGATCTCCTGATCCGATGAGCTCCCCTCGAGTCGCCGTCGTCACGGTGACGTACAACTCCGGCGACCAGATCGGCCCGTTCCTCGAATCCGTGGAGCGCGCGTCGACCGGGCCCGTCGATGTCGTCGTCGTCGACAACGCCTCGCCCCAGCACGACGACACCCGGGCCACGGTGGACGAGCGCGGGGCGTCGTTCCTGCTGCTCGACGACAACCGGGGTTACGGCGGCGGCATCAACGCGGGCGCGCGCACGGTTTCGCCGGATGTCGAATTCCTGCTCATCTCTAACCCGGATGTCGTGCTCGAACCCGGCAGCATCGACGCGCTCGTCGACATCCTCGATCGTCATCCCGAGGCCGGTGCCGCCGGGCCGCGCATCCTCACCGAGGAGGGCGAGATCTACCCCTCCGCGCGCGAACTGCCGTCGCTGTCCTCGGGCGCCGGCCACGCGCTCTTCTCGCGCATCTGGCCGTCGAACCCGTGGACGCAGCGCTACCATAACGAGCGCATCGACACGGGCCTCGAGGCATCCGTCGGCTGGTTGTCGGGCGCGTGCGTGCTCATCCGGCGCGCGGCGTTCGAGCGCGTCGGGGGCTTCGACGAGAGCTTCTTCATGTACTTCGAGGATGTCGACCTCGGTCGTCGACTGCGCGAGGCGGGTTTCGAGAACCGCTACGTGCCCGCCGCGACCGTCGTGCACCGCGGCGCGCGCAGCACCTCGCAGAACCCGGTCCGCATGCTGACGGCACACCATTCGAGCGCCTATCTCTACCTGTCCCGCCGCTACCCGCGCTGGTATCAGGCGCCGCTGCGTGGACTGCTGCGCCTCGGGCTGTGGGTGCGCCTGCGGTGGAACACGCGCTCGTCCGGCTCGTCCCACTCGTCCGGAGCCGCGTGATGGCGTTGCGCAACGCCGTCGGCCGCACCGCCCAACGCCTCGGGCTCGGCCCCGTCGCGCGCGCCGGCCTGCGGGCCGCCCGCGGAGCCCGCGAAGGCTACACGGAATCGCGGCGCTGGAACGCCTACCGCCGCCACCTCGAGCGTCCCCTCGAATTCGAACGCCTGCGCGGCACCCCCTCGAACGACGCCCTCCCCGTGGTCATGTGCCTGTGGAAGCGACCGCAGCGCATCGCCGACATCGTGAAGCAGCTCGGCGAGCAGCACGGCGGCCGCCGCATCCGCCTCATCCTGTGGAACAACCTCGCGGCCAACGGTGACCACTACCGCCGCGCGGTGCAGGGGCTCGACCTCGGCGCGATCGACAGCATCGAACTGTTCAACGCCCCCGTCAACGTGGGCGGCGTCGGGCGTTTCCTCGCCATGCGCCGCGTCGTCGACACGGGTTACGACGGCCCGTTCGTCATGCTCGACGACGACGAAGACATCACCCGCGCTTTTCTTGACGACCTGCTAGCCGCCTATGCCCCGCGCACCATCGCGGGCTGGTGGGCGTTCAGCTATGTCGAGACCTACTATCAGCGCGCGGCCCTCTCGCAGGGCGACGCCGCCACCTATGTCGGCACGGGCGGCGCCGTCTGCGACAGCACCCTCGTGCGCTCGGATGTCTTCTTCCGCGCGCTCCCCCGCCGCTACCTGTTCCTCGAGGACATGTGGATGTCGACCTTCGCCGCCTGGAACGGCTGGCGCCTCATCAAGGTGGAGACGCCCATCGAGTTCGTCCTGCGTGACGTCGACCAGCACCACGCCATCTTCGACCTCAAAACAGTCTTCTCCGAGCACCTGCTGCACACTACCCCGCTCACCGACCCCGTGCTCCAGGCCCGCCCCGGTGCCGCCGACGAGCCGGCCGATAGGATGACCCCGTGACCCGAAAGCCGCTCGACGCCGCCACCCTGCTGTCCTCGCCCGAACACGATCGACTGGTCGCCGCCGACCGGGCGCTCGGCATCGAGGCGACGCTCGCCGAAACGCGGCGCGCGCTGGCCCGCAGCGAAGCCCAGAACGCCGCGCTCAAGGCATCCAAGTCGTGGAAGGTCGGAAACGCCATCATGTCGACCGCCCTGCGCGCGAAAGTCGTCCCCCGCAAAGCCCGCAGCCTGGTGCGGATCATCGTCTCGAAGGTGCGTTGAGCATGGCCCCCAAATTCTCTGTCGTCACGCCCGTCTACAACCCGCCGCTCGACGTGCTCGGCGAGATGATCGACTCGGTCGTCGCGCAGAGCTTCGGCAACTGGGAGCTCGTGCTCGCCGACGACGCCTCGCCCGACGCCTCGATCGTGCCCTACCTGCGCCAGCGTGAGGCCGAAGACAGCCGCATCCGTGTGGTGCAGCTGCCCGAGAACAAGGGCATCGTGGGCGCCTCGAACGTGGGCCTCGCGGCTGCAACGGGCGACTTCGTGGCGCTCGTCGACAATGACGACCTGCTGCACCCCGACGCCCTGCAGAAGGTGTCCGAGGCGATCGACCTGCAGCCCGACGCCGACTACATCTACACCGACGAAGACAAGGTCGGCGAAGACGGCACCCACTACGACACGTTCCTGAAGCCCGAGTGGTCGCCCGAGCGCCTGCGCGGCCACATGTACACCGGCCACCTGTCGGTGCTCCGCCGCTCCATCGTCGACGAGGTCGGCGCGTTCCGCGACGGCTACGACGGCTCGCAAGACCACGACCTCGCCCTGCGCGTCACCGAGAAGGCCCGGCGCATCGTGCACATCCCCGAGGTGCTCTACCACTGGCGCGCCATCCCCGGTTCGGCGGCCACCGATATCGACGCCAAGCCCTACGCCTGGGATTCGGGCGTCAAGGCCGTCGACGACCACGTCAAGCGCGTGGGCATTCTGGGTCACGCCGAGCGGGGTCCGGCGCCCAGCCACTACCGCGTGGTGCGCGACCCCGATCTGACCACGAGCGTGAGCGTCATCATCCCCACGCGCGGTTCGGCCGGCCCCATCAACGGTGTCGAGCGTGTGTTCGTCGTCGACGCCGTGCGCTCGGTGCTGGCCACGAGCGCGCACACCGACGTCGAGATCGTCATCGTCTACGACCCCGAGACACCGGATGCCGTGCTCGACGAGTTGGCCGAGATCGCCGGTGACCGGCTCACCCTCGTGCACTACGACGAGCCCTTCAACTTCAGCCGCAAGTGCAACGCCGGGTTCCTCGCCTCCCGCGGCGATGTCGTCATCTTCCTGAACGACGACGTCGAGGCCATCAGCGAGGGTGTCATCGAGAACCTCATCGCCCCGCTGCGCGAGAGCGATGTGGGCATGACGGGCGCACGCCTGCTGTTCGAAGATCGCACGCTGCAGCACGGCGGACACCGCTACGGCAACGGGCAGTTCACGCACGCCTATCTCGGAACGCCCGAGATCTACCCCGGCGAGTTCAGCGCGCTGTTCGTCAACCGCGAGGCGTCGGGCCTGACGGGTGCGTGCATCGCCATGCGCCGCGAGACCGTCGAGCAGGTCGGCGGTTTCTCCGAAGAATTCGCCATCAACTACAACGACGTCGACCTGAGCAAGAAGGTGCACGACCTGCTGGGCCTCCGCCTCCTGTGGCTGCGCGACGTCGTCCTCTTCCACTACGAGTCCCGCACGCGTGTGAACACCATCACGGATGCCGAATACGCCCTCGTGCACGACCGCTGGGGCGTCCCCGAGCGCGACCCCTACCTCCCGTAGGCCACCCCGGTCGCACGGCCGCTGGCACCGGGCCCGAGAACGACGAAGAGCGCGCCCCCTCGGGGACGCGCTCTTCTCTTCGTTGTGGGCCTGAGTGCCTAAGCGCTCAGGAGGCCCTGCAGGTAGGTGCCGTAGCCGCTCTTGACGAGGGGCGCGGCGAGCTTGGCGAGCTGCTCGTCGTCGATCCAGCCGGCGCGCCAGGCGATCTCCTCGATGCAGCCGACCTTGAAGCCCTGGCGGTCTTCGATCACGCGCACGTATTCGGAGGCCTGCATCATCGACTCGAATGTGCCCGTGTCGAGCCACGCGGTGCCGCGGTCGAGCACCTTGACGCTCAGGTTGCCGGCGTCGAGGTAGCGCTCGTTGACGGTCGAGATCTCGAGCTCGCCGCGCGCGGAGGGCTCGATGGTCTTCGCGATCTCGACCACGTTGTTGTCATAGAAGTAGAGGCCGGGAACCGCGTAGTTGCTCTTCGGCTCGGTGGGCTTCTCTTCGATCGACACGGCCGTGAAGTTCTCGTCGAACTCGACGACGCCGTAGGCCTTCGGGTTGGCCACATGGTAGGCGAAGATGGTGGCGCCCTCGATGTCGCTGTGCGTGCGCAGCGACGAGCCGAGGCCCGTTCCGTGGAAGATGTTGTCGCCGAGCACGAGCGCGACGCTCTCATCGCCGATGAATTCTTCGCCGATGATGAACGCCTGGGCGAGGCCGTCGGGCGAGGGCTGCACGGCGTATTCGATGCGCATGCCGAGCTCTGAGCCATCCCCCAACAACGCCTTGAACTGCTCGTTGTATTCGGGCGTGGTGATGATCAAGACCTCGCGGATGTCGGCCATCATGAGCGTCGACAGGGGGTAGTAGATCATGGGCTTGTCATAGATGGGCATGAGCTGCTTCGAGATGCCCTTGGTGATCGGCCATAGCCGCGTGCCGGACCCGCCGGCGAGGATGATTCCGCGCATGTCTAGTGTCCCTGTCCCTTGTTCAGCGTTTCGTAGTAGGCGCGGGCGGCCTCCCAGGTGGGCAGGAGCCCCTGCGCGGCGGCCTCGGAGAGCCCGGGGGCGTCGGTGTCTTTCGGCGACAGCAGCGGTTCGCCGGCCTCTTCGGGGAACACGAGCCCGATCTCGGGGTCGAGCGGGTTGATGCCGTGCTCGCGCTCGGCGTTGAACGTGGAGGTGACGAGGTAGCTCACGGTGGCGTCGTCGGTGAGGGCGACGAAGGCGTGACCGAGACCCTCGGCCAGGTAGATGGCACGGCGGTCGGTGTCGTCGAGCAGGACCGTGTCCCACTCGCCGAAGGTGGGCGAACCCACGCGGATGTCGATCACATAGTCGAGCACGGCACCGTGCGTGGCCGTGACGTACTTGGCCTGGCTCGGCGGCACATCGGCGAAGTGGATGCCGCGCACGACGCCCCTCTTCGACACGGACGTGTTGCCCTGGGCAAGGTTCAGCGAGTGCCCGATGGTCTCTTCGAGCTTGTCGAAGCGGTACCACTCGAGGAACACGCCCCGGTCGTCGCCGAACTGCTTCGGGGTGATCTCGTAACTGTCGGGGACTCGGAGTTCGCGTATCTGCACGCTCGAAATCCTAGCAAGGCCGGGCTGATCAGCGCAGAGATGAGCGGCCGGTCTCGATATGCGCACGCCGAACCCGCGACGCACGCCGAATGGTCAGCCAATATGCAGCCGGTCATCGGATACGATGATGAGTCTGTCATCGTGCATCTGCACGGCGACATTGTCCGGAAGAGACCGACGAAGGTCACCGAATGAGGTCGCTTTTACGCGACGATCCCCTCCGAGGTCTGATGAGAAGAATACGCCAGCTGGCCGAACGCGCCTGGCACGGCATCGTGCTGTACGCCCTGAAGTTCGGGGTCGTCGGCCTCATCGGCTTCGCTATCGACACGGGCCTGTTCAACCTCCTGCGCCTCGGCGTGTTCGGCGAAGGATGGTGGAGCACCGCGCTCGGCGCCAAGGTATTGTCCACGAGCGTGGCCATCGTCTTCAACTGGATCGGCAACCGGTACTGGACGTTCCGCGAGCACCGCCGCAAGAACTTCGTCCTCGAGCTGCTCGAATACGTCGTCGTGGCCGTCGGCGGTCTGCTGATCAGCCTGCTCTGCCTGTGGGTCTCTCACCACCTGCTCGGTTTCGACAACATCATCGCCGACAATATCTCGGCGAACGTGATCGGCCTCGTGCTCGGCACCATCTTCCGCTTCCTGCTCTACCGCTACTGGGTCTACGGCATGCACCGCAGCGACGGCCTCTCGGCCCGGGCCCGCGTCGAAGAGGGACAGCGTTCGCTGTTCGAAGAGCCCGGACATCCGATCGACGGTGCCGGCAACCCCGCGCCCGCCAGCGACAAGGGAGCTGCCCGACCGTGACACCCAGCGATTCCGGAGCATCCGCGCTCGTCATCATCCCCACGTTCAACGAGCGGGAGAACCTGCCGAAGATCGTGGGCCGCGTGCGCGAGGTTTTGCCCGACGGGCACGTGCTCGTCGTGGACGACGGCAGCCCCGATGGCACGGGCCAGGTGGCCGACGACATGGCCGCGGCCGACCCGCACATCCACGTCAAGCACCGCACGGGCAAGCTGGGCCTCGGCTCCGCTTATCTGCAGGGCTTCGCCTGGGGTCTCGGCGAAGGCTACGACTACCTCATCGAGATGGATGCCGACGGCTCGCACCCGCCCGAGACGCTGCCCGAGATGGTGGCACGCGCCAAGGCTCGACCCATCGCTCAGGGCGGTTCGGCCCTCGTCATCGGTTCGCGCTGGGTGCCCGGCGGCCGGGTAGTCAACTGGCCGAAGCGCCGGGAGATCCTCAGCCGCGCGGCCAACGTCTATGCGCGTCTGGCGCTCGGCGTCGGCGTCAAAGACGCCACGGCCGGCTACCGCGTCTACAACGCCGACGTGTTGCGGGCGCTGAACCTCGAGAACGTGAACTCGCACGGCTACTGCTTCCAGATCGACATGACTTTGCGCGTCGACACCGCCGGCTACCGCATCGAAGAGGTCCCGATCGTCTTCCGCGAGCGCGAGATCGGCGAATCGAAGATGAGCGGCAACATCATCTTCGAGGCCATGGGCAAGGTCACGCTGTGGGGTTTCCAGCGTCGGATGCGGCAGCTCACCGGCCTGTTCAGCCGACGCTAGGGTGGCCCCTCGCTAGACTGGGGTCGCACATTCGGCGGCCATTTCGTCGCCGACTCAGCTGGCGAAGGACACCATGACGCGTTACCTCATCACCGGAGCATCCGGCATGCTCGGCACCGACCTGATCGACGTTCTGCAGGGCCGTGAGGTGACCGCCCTCGGGCGCGCCGACCTCGACGTGACCGATCTCGACGCCGTGCGCCAGGCCGTCGCGGGCCACGATGTCGTGATCAACGCCGCCGCCTACACGAAGGTCGACGACGCCGAGACGAACGAGGATGCCGCCTACGCGGTGAACGCGCTCGGGGCCCAGAACCTGGCGATCGCGGCGCGCGAAGCCGGGGCCAAGCTCATCCAGGTGTCCACCGACTATGTCTTCGACGGTTCGGCGACGACGCCCTACGCCGAGAACACCCCGCACGCGCCCATCTCGGCCTACGGCCGCACCAAGGCCGCTGGCGAGAAGCTCGCCCTCGACGAGCACCCCGACGGCACCTACATCGTGCGCACGGCATGGCTGTACGGCCAGCACGGCCCCAACTTCGCGGCCACCATGATCCGCCTCTCGGCGAGCCACCCGACCGTGAGCGTCGTCACCGATCAGCTGGGCCAGCCCACCTGGACGAAAGACCTCGCGCGCCAGATCGTGGCCCTCGCCGACGCCGACGCCCCTGCGGGCGTCTATCACGGCACCAACGCGGGCCAGGGCTCGTGGTTCGACTTCACGCGCGCCATCTTCACCGAGGTGGGTCTCGACCCCGAGCGCGTGGGCAAGACCGACAGCGCGAGCTTCGTGCGCCCGGCTCCCCGCCCGGCCTACTCGGTGCTCGGCCACGATGGCTGGGCCGCCGCCGGGCTGTCGCCCCTGCGCGATTGGCGCGAGGCCCTGCACGAGGCCGTCGAAACCGGCGCCGTCGCGCGACCGGCCGACACCGCTGCCCCGGCCACGAGCCAGGCCTAGGCCCCGGCCGGAGCAGGAGGACTCATGCCCACGACTCTGACCATGGTGGTCGACCAGATGGTCGCACCCGTTCCCGGCGGCATCGGCCGCTACACCGAAGAGATGACGAAGGCCCTGATCCTCACGGCCCCGCGCAACTGCCAGGTCGAGGGCATCGTGTCGAGCCTGCCGCCCGAAAAGATCGCCGACGTCGAGACGCGCCTGCCCGGCCTGGCCGAGCTGCACAAGACGACGCTGGCGCGTCGCGAGTTGTCGGCCGCGTGGCAGCTGGGCCTCGTGGCGGGTTACGGCGACGGCATGGTGCACTCGCCCACGCTGCTCGCTCCCCTGGTGCGACACAACCGGGCCTACGACCGCAAGCAGACGGTCGTCACGATTCACGACACCCTGGCGTGGACGCATCCGAAGTCGCTGACGCCCACCTCGGTGTCGTTCACCAAGTCGATGGCCAAGCGCGCCAAGAAGCATGCCGACGCCATCGTGGTGCCGACGCACGCCGTGGCCGAGCAGCTCGCTGAGATCATCGACTTCGGCGACCGCGTGCGCGTCATCCCGGGCGCCGTCGGTTCGGGCCTGCAGCTCACAAGTGATGCCGAGTGGCGCGCGGGCAACCTCGAACTTCCCGATGAATACATCCTCACGTTTGGCACCCTGGACCCGCGCCGCGGCCTGCTGTCGCTCATCAGCGGCCTGGGTGCGACGGACGCCCCCGACCTGCCCGTGCTCGTGATCGGGCCCGACAGCTGGGGCGACCTCACGTTGGCGTCCGTCGCCGACGAGGCCGGGTTGCCCGAGGGCCGCGTGCGTTCGCTCGGCTTCCTGTCCGACGCCGACCTGGCCGTCGTGCTCGATCGCGCGACCGTGTTCGTCTACCCCAGCATCCGTGAGGGCTTCGGGCTGCCGCTCGTCGAGGCGCTGTCGTTCGGCACGCCCGTCGTGCACTCCGACGACCCCGCGCTCGTCGAGGTCGCCGGCGGCGCCGGGCTCGTCGTCGAGCGCGGCGGCAAGAAGGGCTACCCCGAGCGCCTGGCCGAGGCCATCGCGCAGGTGCTCGACGACAGCGACCTGCGCTCGCGCCTCAGCGTGGCCGGCTCCGACCGTGCGCGGGCCTTCAGCTGGCGCGACTCGGCCGAGCGCGTCTGGCAGTTGCACGCCGACCTCTAGGCGCTGGGTCGCATGCCAGCCGCTTCCGCGGAGCCGGCATGGGCATCGTGCGCGTGAGCCTGCGTGTGAGCCACCGGACGGCACAGGCTACACACCGACATCTCCGGAACGTTGAAGGGCCCTCACATCCTGTGTGAGGGCCCTTCAGTGTTGTCGGAGACCGCTAGCCGCCGGACGGCGCGGGCGATGCGGGGTGCAGCGCGGCATCCACCATGCTGCGGATCTTGTCGAAGTCGGGCTCTTCCGGCTGGATGCCCGAGGCCGGCGTGAGCTCGATGTTGGTGATCGGCAGCTCTTTGGTCTTGAGCGCCAACTCGACGAAGTAGCCGAGCATGTCCTGCGGGATGTCGGTCTTCACGACCTGCGACCCGGCCTGAGCGATCACCTGGAACTTGCTCAGAACGTTGGCGGGCGTGAACTGCTTGAGAATGGCCGCCTGCAACTGCCGCTGCCGTTCCATGCGCTCGTAGTCGCTCGAACCGTGCCGCGACCGCGCGTACCAGAGCGCGTAGTAGCCGTTCATGTGGTGCTCGCCCACCTCGATCCACTCGGCGACCCCCACGAGGTTCTCGTCGCCGCCGACCGGCACACGCTTCGGCACCGTGATGTCCACGCCGCCGAGCGCGTCGATGAGGTCGCTGAAGCCCTGCATATCGATGAGCACGTAGTACTGGATCTCGAGGTCGAGCGTGCCCTCGATGGCCTCTTTCGTGGCCTCGATACCGGGCCGCGAACCGTTCTTGATGGCGTCGGGGTAGAGATCCGGATGCCGCACCTCGGCCTCGGTGTAGACGGAGTTCAGCATGCACGCGCTCACATCGCAGCGGCCGTTGTAGCCGTACCCGTTGGGGTAGAGCTTCTTCATGGGCGAGCCGTCGGAGAAGGGCATGTTGTGCAGGTCGCGGGGCAGGCCGATCATGGTCGCGGCCCCCGTCTCGGCATCCACCGACACGACCGACATGCTATCGGGGCGCAGACCCTCGCGGTCGGGGCCGGCGTCACCGCCCAGCAGCAGGATGTTGTAGTGGCCGTCGACGGGCGGCACGGATGCCGCACCCCCACCGAAGATCGACTGCAGCGTTCCGCGCGTGATGCCCGCGTAATAGGCGCCAGCGCCGGCCCCACCCACCGAGACCACGAGCAGCGCCACCGTCGCGAGTGCGATCCAGGCCCGCGACGACGGCCGCGCCCGGATGAGCTTCACGAGCGAGAGTGTGTTGATCGTGAGCACGATCCAGAGGAACGCGTAGGCGACGAGCACGATCTGGGCCAGCAGCAGCGCGTAAGAGTTCGTCGCGAGGTTGTAGATCGTCTGCGGCGTAGCGAGATAGAGCAGCAGTGCCGCCACGACGAGCACCCACATGGTGAGCGTGGCGACGAGTCCGATGCGGCCGAGGCGGCGGTTGCCCGCGAGCACCTGGGCCGAGCCCGGGATGAGGAAGTTCATGGCGACGAGCCACCACGCACGCCGCGTCATCACCGTGCGCGACTGGGTGTTGGGATGCCGGATCGGCAGCGCGGTGTAGGCGCTCATAGGGTCTTTTTGAGGGCGTCGTTCTTCTCGGCGACCGTGTCGGCGAGCCCCACCTGGTAGGCGGCCATGGCGTCGGCGAACGCGTCATCCGAGGTGCCGAGAATCTGAACCGCCAGCAGCCCCGCGTTCTTGGCGCCGCCGATCGACACCGTGGCGACGGGCACTCCGCCCGGCATCTGCACGATCGAGAGCAGCGAGTCGAGGCCGTCGAGGCGCGCGAGGGGCACGGGCACACCGATGACGGGCAGAACCGTGACGGCGGCGAGCATGCCGGGCAGGTGCGCGGCTCCCCCGGCTCCGGCGATGATGACGCGGATGCCGCGGCCCCGGGCCTCGCGCCCGTAGTCGATCATCTTCTCGGGCGTGCGGTGGGCCGAGACGACCTCGACCTCGTAGGGCACACCGAACTCCTCGAGCACGTCGCGCGC
>Ga0308164_10000671_pt1 | contig 49582 bp, 26 predicted proteins | sample PhyTR2_FD_201031 | JGI IMG/M metagenome (GOLD analysis project Ga0308164, IMG submission 201031) | Phyllosphere microbial communities from UC Gill Tract Community Farm, Albany, California, United States - DLSLT.R2 | ecosystem: Host-associated > Plants > Phyllosphere > Unclassified | place: USA...
TATCCCATAAACAAACAGGCAAAACAAGAGCATTAATTTAAGCGGTTTCATATCGTGGTAGATTATAAGCGTGGACAAAAAAAGTTAGGGCCTGTTACCCCTCTGCGGCTGGTGAATGATACAGATAATTCTAAACCTCCCTTACTACCTGTGGCCCGGTTTAGGTTAGAAGTGTTGATATCATAACTTACCCCAAAAGCAATGTTCTTCAGGTGCATGCCTATATAAATGATCGAAGCATCTTCATGCCTGTAATTAGATCCAAAAAGCAGATCGGTTTCCGGGTTAACATAATACTGCGCATAGGCACCGGCAGAGATTTCCCTGGCAGTGCCCTGCCGCATGTATAAGCCATTTGGAGTAATATCCAGCGCATCACTTATTTTAATACGGGCGCCTCCGTGTGCAGTATACCGTATCGGTATTCTTACATCGTTACCCAGAAACCGGTCAATAGGCCTGGTGAGGTGATTTCCGCTTACCCCCACAAACACGTTCACCTGCTTTGCATCGTTGGCATCAAAATAAACGGCACCGAAATTTACATCGGGTGCAAGCGTATTCGTTGAGCTGAAGGTTTCATTAGTGGGCAAGTTTCCGTTAAACCCACTTCCGGGACTAAACTGACTGCCTGTTGTCATCTTCGACGGATCAAAGCTCTTGTTCAGCACACCCGCCTGAATACCAAAGTTTACGATGTTTAAACCCGACTGACCAAAACGTACACGATAGGCGGCCGAAGCCAGGGCACTCAGGTAATTATAACTGAGTTCACCGGCATTCTGGTTTAAGACCATACCTCCAAACGCAAGGTTTTTGGTGGGTGCCATATCAAAAGAGGCACCCGCGGTGAGATATGAATTGGAGATAGAGCTCCATTGTTGCTTAGCATTTACGCTCACCCTGTAATCCCCGTTCATCACCCCCGTCATGCCCGGGTTGAGCCAGAGGGGATTAGCATAATACTGAGAAAAGTGAGGATCAATCTGTGCATTAACCCTGGTAGCTCCCAATATGCACAACAAGCAAAATGAGACGATTTTTAAAAGTTTCTTCATGTTATTTTATATTCAGGTTAATGGATCTTATTTCAAAAGTGTTACTGTTCCTTTTCTCATCATTTTTGTTCCGTCTTTCAGGGTGATGTCTATGATGTAAACATATACTCCGTTTGGCTGTGGTTGACCTCTGTACGTTCCATCCCATCCGTACGTTACTTGCTGAGAAATGAAGATCACATGTCCCCACTGATCATAAATTCGCATTGTTGCAGCTCCTATTGCGTTGCCATAGGCGTAGAAGATATCGTTATTGCCATCTCCGTTTGGTGTAAATGAATTTGGAATGAATATATCATCTATGACAACCTCCGCATTTGCAGTTAATGTTCCTGCATCGCTGGTCTGGCACGCCAGTGTACCCTTGGCCCTAACCAGCAGCGTTACTTTTTCATTGATCTGAAGACCGGCAACCAGGTGAGATGTTGGCGAATTTGAATTTTCCCATGTTGCGCCGTTATCCCTTGATACCTCGTAACTAACAGCTCCGGTGATGGCGTTCCAGCTAAACGTAATGCTGGACAAGGTGGCAGAATGCCTGGTCACAACCGGAGTTGCCAGTTTAGACAACACCACAGCATTGGCCACCGTCCTGCTGCTTGATGCTGTTCCAGACACACCTTCTACATAGTACATGGTACTGCTGCTTAACGCAGGTGTCTGGAAGGTAGGCCCGCTGAACAGGATACTGCCGCCTGTTGATGAAGCATACCAGTTGTAGGTAACGCCGCTAACAGGTGTCCTTACAGCTAATGTTGCACTGCTGCCATCACAACTTTGTGCGCTTAGAACCAACGGAACCGGCACCCTAACCACAATTGTGTAATTGGCCGTAGCACTTGCACCTGTAGCGTCAGTAACCGTAACAGTCACAGTAAAGGTACCGCCAAGTGTAGGTGTCCCCTTAATTTCCCTCGTTGCAGGATCAAATGTCAATCCTGGAGGAAGGCCTGCGGCCACATAAGTATAAGGACCGGTTCCTCCTGTTACTGCCGGCAATACCTGAGGCGCATACACGGAGCCCACCGTTCCATCTGGCAAAGTAGCTGGTGGCAGCGACATCGCTGTTCCAGTTACCCTTAGTGTGAATGAAGCCGTGGCATTACAACCCTGGCTGTCTGTTGCGGCAACTGAGAAGGTATAGTCTCCAGGTGTTGTTGCCGCTCCCGAAATCAAACCACTTGTTGAGAGTGATAGTCCTGCAGGAAGTGTAGATCCAGCAGCGAGGGTGTAAGTATATCCAGGTGTACCACCAGTTGCAGGATCAATCTGTGCAGTGTATGCACCCGATACAGTAGCACGCGGTAAGGCAGTACCATTGAAACTTATTGCCGGGTTAACTGTCAGTGCAACCACCCGGGCTGTTCCTGCAGCGTTTTCGCATCTGTTATCACCACGGACAGTCACATAATATGTTGTATTTGTGCTCAGTGAAGGTATTGCATAGGTACTTCCGGTAAATACTGCAGTAGTTAGGGCAGCATCGGTGTACCAGGTAAACACAGGATTGGTAACAGTCGAACTGCTGGCCGTTAGGTTTACGCCAGATCCGGAACAAACTACTGTTGGAAGACCAGAAACAACCACGTCGGCGCTAGTAGCCGCAGAGCCAAGGGTAACACTTACCGGCGTCCTTGTGCTGACAGCCGTACCAGAGGCCCCTTCAACATAATATGTTGTATTGTTAGTAATTACAGGCGTCTGGAAGCTGGTGCCTGAGCCAACCGGACTTCCGCCGGTTGCGTTGGTATACCAGTTATAACTCACGCCCGCTACCGGATTCTGAACAGTTAGTGTAACACTGGTTCCGCCGCAGCTTGTTGCATTGGCCACTACCGGAGCCGGAACAGTAACCACAATGGTATAGTCTGCATTAGCAGTCGCCCCGGTGGCGTCTGTCACAACAACGGTAAAAATAAACGTACCTCCAATTGCTGGTGTTCCACCCACTTGCCTGGTTGAGGGATCAAATGTTAATCCCGACGGAAGACCGGTCGCTACATAGGTGTAAGGACCTGTTCCGCCAATTACAGCAGGCAGTGTTTGAGGTGTATAAACCGTACCCACAATTCCGTCAGGCAAAGTTGCTGTAGGTAATGACATCGCTGCAGCGTTAACCCTTAGGGAGAATATTGCTGTAGCTGTGCATCCCTGGCTATCGGTAGCAGTAACAGAGAACGTATAATCGCCTGTTGCAGTTGCGGTTCCGGATAGCAAACCGCCTGTAGAAAGTGATAGCCCGGCCGGAAGCGTACTTCCCGACGCAAGAGTGTAGGTAAAACCAGGAGTACCACCAGTTGCAGGACTTATCTGTGCGCTATAGGCAGCCGACAGGGCTGCGGGAGGCAGCGCTGCAGCATTGAAAGTAATCGCCGGGTTGACAGTCAGTGCAACCACGCGTCCGTTTCCGGCAGCGTTTTCACATTTGTTATCACCACGTACAGTCACGTAATACGTAGTACTTGCTGTTAATGAAGGTACTGTATAAACATTACCGGTAAAGACTGCAGCAGTTAAGGCCGCATCGGTGTACCAGGTAAATACGGGGTTCGTTACAGTTGAACTGCTTGCAGTTAAGCTGATTCCGGTTCCTGCACAAACCGTTGTTGGTATGCCTGAAATAATTACATCCGCACCAGTAGAAGTAGCACCTACAACAATGCTCACCGGGGTACGGCTGCTTACCGCAGTACCCGAACTTCCTTCTACATAATAAGTAGTACTAGTTGTGATCACAGGAGTCTGGAAGCTGGTTCCGGTTGCAATAGCAGCTCCGCCGGCTGCCCCATTGTACCAGTTATAGGTTACGCCAGTTACCGGATTCTGTACAGTTAACGTTACACTGCTACCTCCGCAAGTAGTAACATTGACCGCTGCAGGTGCAGGTACCGTAACTGAAACCACATAATTCGCAGTTGCAGTTGCATTGGTAGCATCAGTAACTGTAACAGTAAAGGTGAAAGTACCGCCCACTGCAGGGGTTCCGCTGATGGTCCTTGTTGCAGGATCAAATACAAATCCAGCTGGCAGATTCGTAGCCACATAAGTATAAGGACCGGTTCCTCCTGTCACGGACGGAAGAACCTGAGGTGCATATGCCGATCCAACCTGCCCGTTAGGTAAAGTTGCAGGCGGCAGGCTCATTGTATTGTTTCCCGCATTCACGGCAAGTGCAAACGCTGCTGCCAGGGTACAACCCTTGCTGTCAGTAGCAGTAATGGTAAAATTGAAGTTGCCCGCTGTTCCCGGAGTTCCGGAAATCAAGCCAGCTGCAGATAATGTTAATCCATCTGGCAATGTACCGCCGGTAACCGTATACGTGTATCCGGGTGTACCACCGCTGGCCTGATTGATCTGTGATGAATAGGCTTGTGCAACCGCTCCGTTGCCCAGGGTATTACCAGGAAAAACGATGGCCGGATTTACACTCAGCACAACCACATTGGCCGTACCAGGTTCATTCACACATTTATTATCGCCGCTTACCGTTACATAATAATTGGTATTGGCATTGATTGCAGGTATGGCATAAGTACTGCCGGTAAATACAACATTTGTTAGGGCAACATCAGTATACCAGGTGAAAACCGGATTGGTCACCGTAGTCGTCGTAGCCATTAGTGTCACGCCAGATCCTGCGCAAATGTTTGCAGGAACTCCCGACACAGAAATATCAGCTGCGGCAGCACTTGGTTTCAGGGTCACTGTTGCCGCCGTTCTGCTGCTCCGCGCGGTACCTGAAACACCTTCCACATAATAGGTGGTAGTGGCAGATATCGCAGGCGTGGTAAAACTTGTTCCTGTATTGATAATGGTTCCCCCGGCAGATGATGCATACCAGTTGTAAGTCACACCAGCAACAGGGTTTGAAACAGTCAATACAGCACTTTTTCCGTTGCAGCTTTCCGCACTGGCCACAGATGGGGCCGGTACTGTCACTAAAACAGTATAATTTGTAGTAGCCGTCAGCCCGTTTGCGTCTGTAACGGTTACAGACATCGTAAATGTTCCGCCAGTTGTAGGTATACCGGAAAGTTCCCGCGTAGTAGAACTAAATGTAAATCCCGGAGGAATATTGGCAGCAACATAGGTGTACGGACCCGTTCCGCCTACAGCAGCAGGCAGTGTTTGCGTAGGATAGGTTGTGCCAACTATTCCGTCAGGCAGGGTAGCTGGTGGTAAAGTAATGAGGCCAATGCTACCAATATTTAATGTGAATGTAGCTGTAGCATTACATCCCCTGCTGTCTGCTGCCGTGATAGCAAACGTGTAGTTGCCTGCAACTGTTGGGATACCGGATAACAATCCGCCTGCAGACAGGTTTAAACCAGCAGGCAGGGTACTGCCAGATGCAACCACATAGTTGTATCCCGGAGTTCCGCCAGAAGCAGGATTGATCTGCACCAGATAAGGTACAGGCACTGTAGCACCAGGTAGTGCTGCTCCCGTAAATACGATAGCCGGGTTCACGTTCAATACTACAGCCCTGGCAGAGCCAGATGTATTTTCACATTTGTTGGCACCGCGTACGGTTACATAATAGGTAGTTGTGCCTGTAATTGAAGGCGTATTAAATACGGCACCGGTGAACACGGCGTCAGTTAATGCTGCGTCCCTGTACCAGGTAAACACAGGGCTGGTGACAGTTGTACTGCTGGCAGTCAGCGTTGCACCAGATCCCGAACATACACCTGCAGGCACACCACTCAACGTGATATCTGCAGCTACAGCTGGCGGGTTTACGCTGATCAACACCACTTTTGCATTCGCCGCAGTATTCGGGCATCTGTCAGTTCCCTGTACAGTAACATAAAAATTAGTGTTACCAGTTAGGGCAGCAGTAGTATAAACCGGCCCGGTAAACAACGCATTGGTCAATGCCGCATCGCTGTACCATGTAAATACCGGATTGGTAACAGTAGTGCTCGATGCAGTAAGCGTAACAGCAGTTCCTGCGCAAAGACTGGCAGGTACACCACTGATGTTGATGTCGCCAGGCATACCAGAAGGTTTGATATTTACCGTAACCTTCACTGCAGTTCCCGCACTGTTTTCACATTTATTGTTGCCTCTGACAGTAACGTAAAAGTCTGTAGTTGCATTTACTGCGCCGGTATTAAATGTTGCGCCGGTAAACAGTGCATTGGTTAATGCGGCGTCACTGTACCAGGTAAATACCGGGTTTGTCACTGTTGACGAACTCGCAGTTAAAATAGCCGCGGCTCCGGCACATACGGCTGACTGTGCCCCGGTAACCGAGATGTCTGCATCAGTAGCAGCAGGGTTTACTGTTACTGATATTTTAGTCCTTGTAATGCCGTTAGAGCAACCATTGCTGTTTATAGCTTCTACATAGAAGTCTTTAGTTCCGGCAACGGTTAAGCCGGGACTGGTGTATGAATTGGTGTTGGCGGCCAATAATGTACCTCCCGCTACCGCATCATACCAGTTATAGGTAATTCCGTTTACCTGAACTACATTCAGCGTTACAGGAACATTCAGACAGGTAGTCAGTGGATTTGCCGGGTCTGGCACTGGGGAGGCCGGAATACCGGTCACCGTTACGGTAGCTGGTACTTTTGCGCTTTCACATCCATTCCTGTTTGCAGAAACAAAGTAATTATAAATACCCGCCACCAGATCTGCCGGCGTCTGATAGGTATTTGCTGTAGCTACCAGTGTAGCGTCCCTATACCATTTGTAAGTAATACCAGCAGCGGGATTAAGCACTGAAAGTGTAGCCGGATTTCCTTCACACACCGTCACACTGGTGGCTGCCAGACTTGGTGCAAGAATAATTCTCCTGGCATAGTTAAGGTTTACACCAGTCAATGCCCCAACAAGTCCGGAGTTTAATTTAACCTCCACCCCATCAAAGATCTGACCAGGCACAAAGTTCAGGATAGCGGTAGTTCCGCCACCCAGCAGCTGTAAATTAATTGAAGAGTTGACAATAGTCCTTTCGTCGCCATTACTTGTCGCCCCGTTGTAAGTGGTAACTGTAATACCAGAACCTACCGCCGCCGATAGTAATCCTGCAGGCGATGATAAACGCAAACGCACAGTATCACCCACCTGAGAAAGGCCACTGAAATTTACTTTCTGCGCCACAAAGCTATTTATACCCAGAGGGATGAACAATGATGAACTCGTTTCCACATCGTCATCTACAGCAAATCCGGGATTAGACACGTTCGCTAGAACTGAAAGTGTCCCCCCGCTTCTAACCGACTGACTGATGGCGGGCTCGCAAGGTACTGAACCTGGATTAACCGGTCCGGCATTTACAGTAACTGTAACACTGGCAGCAGGCGATATACATCCGCCGGCCTGGTTACTTCTTACCGTCACAAAATAGGTAGTGGTGGTGTTAAGCACAGGAGTAATGAATGTCCCGTTTGCACCATTGCCAGCAGTCGAAACCTGATTCGTCAGCCCGGCATCAGCATACCAGGTGTATGTTACATCGGTAGTCGATGAACTGGCAGTAACCTCTGTTTGCTCGCCACTGTTGATTGTAATCGCAAGCGGGTTTAACACCGGCGCTGTCAGCGAGCCAACAGTGATAGTGACAGTAGCTTTTGCAGATACGGTCCCGCAACTGTTTATTGCTTCAACTGAATATACGCCCGTTGTCTGAATATTCTGGATGTTTAGGGAGCCGGCTGTTTCACCAGGGATAGCGGTATTGCCATTGTACCATTGGTATGTTACGCCTGCCTGTGGATTCTGCACCTGTAAGACCAGGTTAGCATTCTGACAGGTCTGTTCGGTTGCGGAAAGCAGGACAGGTACCAGTGGTGCAGGTATTAAAGTAACATTCACGGCAGTTCTTGAACCACCACAGCCTCCTCTTGTAGCTTCAACAAAAAATCTTGTATCGGCCGTAATTGCCGGAGTAACAAAGGTAACACCGTCATTGCCAAGGTAATTGCCTGCGGCATCATACCATTTATAAACAATACCAGGTTGCGGATTGCTCACCGCAAGGGTAGCTGTTGTATTTACGCAAGTTGTTACCGTATCAGACACCACTGTGGCTGCCTGGGTAATTCTTCTGGCATAGTTAAAATTGATCGCAGACAAAGCGCCAAGCAGGCCAGAATTCAATCTTACCTGTGCACCGTCAAACTGCACTGTTGGTATCAGGTTGATGATAGCCTCTGCCCCTCCGTTTAATAACTGGAGGTTGATCAGGTTATTATTAAGTGCAAGCCCATCATTATTGCTGGTTGTGCCATTATAGGTAGTCAGAGTGATATTGGACAGCACTGAAAGCGATAACAACTGGTTCGGTGAAACCAGGCGTATCCGAACCGTATCTCCCACATTGGATAAACCACTAAAGTTAACCTGCTGGAATACCGATGCATTGATTCCCACCGGAATAGATAAGGTAGATCCCGTTTGCTGATCGCCATCTATTGCCAGTGTTGGGTTATCTACTCTTGCAAGGATAGAAAGCGTTCCTGCCACACCGTTGGTCTGACTGATAGGGTTTTCACATGGAACCGGAACTGGCGTAGAACTTCCGTTTACAATGATAGTTTGCTGTACTCTGGCAGATGATGCACATCCGGTGACCGTAGAGCTCGCTTCCACATAGAATGTAGTAGTAGACGTAAGCGGTGGCGTAACATAATCCGGTCCGGTAAATACTGGTGTAGTTGCATTTGGCGCGTTATACCATTTAAATACAACATCAGTTTCAGTAGATGTTGCCGTTAACCTTACTGTTTGCCCCTGACTGACCGTAGTTGCTGAGGCTTGTACTTGCGGCAGGACAGGACGCGGGTTTACTACAACCGTAGCAGCCACACGTGCAGGTGCGGTACAATTGCCGTTTGAAGCTTCGAGATAATATGTTGTATTTGCATTTAAAGCAGGGGTCACGAAAACACTGTCTGTAAACAGTGCAGTACCACCGCTGGCAGCGGCATACCATTTATAGGTAATGCCCGTCTGCGGGTTAGCTACAGCAAGTACTGCCGGCGAACCTGAACAAACAGGCGCAACTGTGGCCAGCGCAGGTGTTGCCACTGCAGGAATTACAGTAACAGTAACCGGAACCCTGGCGGCATTTGCACAGCCATTATTGCTGACTGCTATATAATAAGTGGTGGTCGTTGTTAGCTGTGGAGTAGTATAAGTACCGCCCGTTGCTAATATACTTCCGCCTGTTGCTGCGGTATACCAGGTAAGAGTAGTCCCTCCAAGAGCGGTAGCGGCAAGATTGGCTGTAGATCCTGAACAGATGGTCTGGTTGCCAGAGGTCACAGTTGGGTCAGGGAAAATTACCTGTGCCCCATAAATATTCAGACTGGTTACCGCGGCAATCAAAGGGCTGTAACTTACCTCTACCCTGTCGTAAATACCACCGGCCAATACTGTAGCTTTAAATCTGTTACCACTGAGCAGGCCTAAGGTTACCAGCGAGCTGTTCACCGGATAACTTCTTACTACCGTTGCTCCGTTCATCACATTAATATTGATCCCGCCAAGGGCCGAAAGGTCCAAAAGTCCTGTTGGCGTCTCCAGGTCAACACGGATACTGTCTGTAGCTATTCCTGTTCGTTGGAAGATCAACTGTTGGAAGCCTCTTGACCCTACACCAGCCGTAAACCTGATTTCTGTATAGGTAGCAGGATCTGTATCTGTTGAGTTGCCCGCACCTGTAATAGAACAGCCTATGCACAATAGTCCTGTGATATTACTTTGTTGCGAAGCTGCGGAATTACAGTTAGGATTTACAGGGCCGCTGATTACAGCAACCAATACGGGTACCCTTGCTGCACTTTGACAGCCTGAACTGTTCTCTGTTCCCGCAAAATAGGTAGTATTTGCAGTAAGTGCCGGTGTTGTAAAACTTGTACCTGTTCCAAGCGCAGGACCGCCAGTTGCAGCCGCATACCATGATATGGTCGCGCCTGATTCCGCGGTGGCCTGAAGGGTGGCTGTCTGTCCGCTTGTAACGTTAAGATTATTGGTAGTAATTGCTGGAGCCGCCGGGGTAGGGTTTACCAGAACGGTAACCGGAATACGTGCGCTTACTGCAGTTCCTGAAAATGCTTCTGCATAAAAGGTAGTGGTTTGGGTAAGTGCTGAAGTGGTATAAGGGGCACCGGTAAATAAAAGGGTGTTGCCGGCTGAAGAATAAAACCTGTAATTTACGCCCGTTACCGGATTGGAAACAACAAGTGTAGCAGTGTTTCCACTACAAATTGTAGCTCCCGCGATAACGGGACTATTTACATTGATATTTAAGGTATAATCGGTACTGGTAGACTGGCCGCCATTGTCTGCAACGGTCATAGTTGCATTGAAGCTACCACCTAATTCAGGTGTGCCTGAAATTACCCGGGTACTTGCATTAAACGTAAGCCCTGCCGGAAGGCCGGTCATACTATATATATAAGGTGCAGTTCCGCCCGTTACTTCTGGAAGCGCTGGTGAAGTATAAGATGTACCAACCGTTGCGGAAGGAAGAGCAGCAGCTGGCAGGTCGAGCGCACCAATTACCTTTAATGAATAGGGAACGGTTAACGTAGCGCCGGCACCGTCTGTCACCTGTACTAAAATGCTGAAAGTACCCGATTGTGTAGGTGTTCCGGCAATCTGAAGTGTTGATCCGTCAAAAGTAAGCCCAGGAGGCAGGTTAGTTGCTGTATAGGTATAAGGTCCTGTTCCGCCAGTCGCCACAGGAATCTGATCGCCAGGATAAACCGCGCCTACTGTCCCGTCAGCCAGGACTTTAGTGTTCAGCACTAACGGGTCCTTAATCGTTACCGTATAATTTGCAATGACAGAACGGCCTTCGTTATCAGTCACTGTAACAGGGAAAGTAAACGGACCTGTTTGTGTAGGCGTTCCCGTAATTTCACGCGTCAGCGGATTAAAGCTTAGACCCGGAGGAACATTTGTTGCTGTGTAAGTATATATACCGCTTCCGCCCGTAGCCTGCGGCAGGGTCTGTGTCTGGTAAACCACGCCGTTGGTACCGTCCACCAGGGTTACAGATGCCAGCGATAATGGGTCTCTTACCACAATAGTGAAATCTGTGCTGATCACATTTCCATCAGCATCAGTAACAGTTACCGGAAAGGTGTATGTTCCTGCAAGATCAGGTGTACCAGTAATCTCGCCGGTAGCTGGGTTCAGGCTTAAACCGCCCGGTAATCCAGGCGCTGCAAAAGTATAAGGTGTAGTACCACCTGTTGGCGCCGGTAAAACGGTAGGTGTGTAGACTGTACCCACTGTACCACCAGGCAAAGGACCGCTCGGCATGAAAAGTGCAGCGGTTACATTTAGTGTGTAAGCCGCTGTAGTTGTACAGCCAAAACTGTCGGTAACCCTCAGGTCAAAGTTAACCGTACCTGCAATGGATGGCGTACCGCTGATTACACCGGCTGGAGAAATGGTTAAACCTGGAGGAAGTGTGCTTCCCGCAGCCAGCGCATAAGTATACCCCGGGGTTCCACCCGTTGCCGGACTAATTTGTCTCGTGTAAACTTTACCAACCGAAGAGTTTGCTAAAGTGGTTGTGGTAAATACCAGCAGTGGTTTTACTGTTACTGTCACACTATCTCGGTCAGATTCACCTGGACAACCAGCTTTTTGTGCTGATATATAATAGGTGTATGTTCCTGCCGCAAGTCCTGCCTCAGTATAAGTCCCGTTGTTGGCCGTGGCTACCTGGGTAGTTACGTTAGCTGCCTTTTTATAAAAATTATAGGTGTATGCGGCATTTGGGTTCTGTGCCGCCAGCGAAAGACTGCTTCCCCCGCAGATCGATAGTGCAGCAGCTGTTATTCCTGCAAACACGGGTTTGGTAACGGTACGTTGCACTTCATGGATTTTTAGTCCGCCCGATAAAATGTTCCCACCCACGGCAAGCGTGTTGTTTACACTAATTTTTATCCGGTCAAACGGGGCACCAGGCGTAAAGAATACGGGTATGATACTGCTGTTTGATAAGTTGAGCAGCTGCAGGTTGAGCAAACTGGCAGCAGATTGCACACCGCCCACAAGTGTGGTTCCATTATAGGCCTGGAGGGTAATTGTACCTAATAAGTTTACCGTCAGCACTGTGCCAGGCTGAGAGATCACCACCTTTGCTACATCACCTGTACCAGAGAGCCCGTTCAAAAAAACAGTTTGGGATACTGATGACCCAAGACCAATTACGCCAGCCTGCAATTGTGAAAAAGTAGCGGGGTCGCCGTCAATAGCCCTTTCAGGATCCGTTACAAGTGTTGTCAAAGAAACATTTAGCCCAGGTGCCTCTCCGATATTTGTAAAAACAGAAGTACCACAGTCGTCTGCAGTATAATTAAATGCAGTATATACATTCATGTGCAAACTCGAACCCAGCGAAAGCCCCAGCAGACTACTGGTATACCGCAGCCTTACCCTCACAGAATTATATGCAGTTGTTGATGTTACTGCAAAATAATTCCTGCCGGCAGCATCCCGTACTATAGCCGTTGTTACATTCGCATCTGCAATTCTCGTTCCGTCGGTCCCGGCGGTTGCACCACTGTAGGCGTTAATCTCCACCAGCTTTTTACTGAATAAACCTGTCAGGTCACCAACAAGGGTCAATAGGTCCAGGCTAAGCCCCGTTGTTGTGGGTTGATCAAATGGTATATATGTTGTTTTGCCTGCTGGCAAAGCAGCCCCGTATTTCAACTGAATATATGCCTCGCCTTCTGCACTGGCCAGGCCCAGCAGGTTAAAATAATTTGCCGTTAGTGCTGCGGGGCTTGTTGAAGGCACCATACCCGCGTTCCCGGGATTTACTACCGATCCGGCATCTGGCGACGACTGATTTGTTTCTGCCCCCAATAACCTGTAATAAGCAATAGTCCCGGTTGAAGGAGTTACTTGTGCAAAGTTTTTGGTTTGCGCATAAGAATTTGAATTAAAGAACGTTAATGTTATTAAGGTCGCGATAATACAAAGGTAGGTTTTGATCGTTTTGGGAGTAGAATTGAATTTCATTCCGGGAAGCTTTAGAGGTTAACTTAGATACTTACGGCAATTTTAAGAATAGCGAACTTCTGTTTGCCTATTCAAATCATTCATTAAAGAAGGCGAATCATTCACCGTATTCATTCATTCTATTCATTTTGAAATTTCTTCCCCAGAAAAAAATAGCTAGAATGATTTAGTTGGCCAGAAAAGGCATTTGTCACTTAAAAGTTATATTTCTATATATATATTTGCAAAACCTTTCTATTCATTTACCACGTATATGTGTATATTGGTTCCATAACTGGTCCTTATTACCTATTTATTAATCAATAAAATTTTCGACTTAACGCGGAACTATGGAATACAATAATCGGCTGAACGAACTTAAAAGCCTGATTCTCGCAAAACTTGGTATCCGGTTCATCACACCTGCAGATTGCAAAAGAATTTCGATTGAAATCAGTAAGCACCTGAATAAAAACGTGAGCGAAACCACAATTAAGAGATTATTCGGATTTGCGGTAGTAAAACATAACTTCTCTACCTTCACACTTACTACCCTGGCAGAATATGTAGATATCGCAGGTACAGAACCACAGCAGATCAGTATCAGACAGGAGGGCACCAGTGAATGGCAGGCCCTCAGGGAAAAGGCTGATGTGATTACCAATCAAACGCTGAAAACAATCAGGAACAGATCTGGTATCCCATATGATATGACTGTGGGCAGGAAATTCGCGGAACATGATTTTGAAGAGTTTTATAAGGGAGAGTATATCTTTACCACCCTTGTTTCGCAACCGGGATACGGAAAAACCATTTTACTCAGCCATTTAACAGAAAGTCTTTTTTACCGGCCCAATGCCCCCTATAAAAATTCGGGCATCCTTTTTATTAAAGCATATAACCTCTTTAATAAAGATGCAATGCATCTGCACCTCGAAGAACAGCTGAAGCTAAGCCTGCAGATCGACAGCAAAGAAAATGTGCTGGAATACATCAATAATATTCAGAAAAGAAATGGTGGAAAATTTATTATCATCATTGATGGTTTTGCCGAACTGATCCTGAAAAAAGAAGACAAAAATCTTTTATTTGACAGCTTGATTAACCTGATCTGTTCCCTGGAGGACTATAAAAATATAAAACTCATGATGAGCATGAGGTCTACCACCTGGACCAGATTGTATGACCGCATGCGCCACTCAGTCTTCCTCAAAGCAAAATGGTTTCCCGGTGGATATTTCAATCTTCACGAACTATCCAATGTTCCTCCTCTCAATGAGAAAGAGATCGAACACATTATGGCCAATATCAATTATGTTGACGAGAAAGAAATCAATCCCAGATTAAAGGCCCAGCTGAAATTTCCATTTCATGTGCAGTTATACTATCAGCTGAAGGAAGAAGATCCGGATTTCAAACATTTCACAAATATTACTTTTTACGAACTCGTTTCACGGTTTATACAGGAAAAGATCTACCGATCTAATTATTATACGGAGAAAATACTCTTTCTGAAAAGGATTATTAAGCTTACCGACTACGGCAAAATCTCCACTGCGGTAGAAAAAGACCTGCTGCTGGCAGAACTTTCCATGTTCAGAAACGCCTATACCGAATTATTATCGGATGGAATCCTGATGGAAGAGAAAAGGACTGATAATGCACATCCTAAGGAGTTTGTAAGGTTTTTGCATCCCCACATGTTTGAGTACTTTCTTTTTGTGGAGATACTCGAAAAGTTCCATATGAAAGTCAATAAGGACTTTTTTGGTTATATAAACAATGAGTACGATTTTAACCAGGTGAGGTTCCAGCTGTTACAGTGGACCACCCGATTCCTGATTAAAACCGGGAACTTCCCTGCACTCAGAACTTTGTTCAAATTAGATCTGAATAGTTTCGAAACCAATTACCTGATCCTGTTTATTGCAGAGGAAATAAAATACAGGTCTAAATACAATGCAGAAATTCTTCTGATGCTGGAAGAAGACAAATTTCATGATGTTATCATTACCAAACTGATAAATTTTGATTTTATTGATTCCTGCTATCAGGAAGCGGTAATTGCACTTATTGAAATTGCTTCGGGCAATGAGCACTTGTCTATCTATTATTCCATTTTGGGAATTCTTGATATCATCAGAATGAGCAAAACAGGCATTCAGTGTGTTATCGAAAAAATGGATACTGTCAACCTGGGCGAATGGCCGGTAAACCCAAAAAGCATACTTGAGCTGATTTTTGCAAAAATTAATGGGGACCCGCCTGTTCATCATGAACTGCTGAGGCAAATTAACGAATTCAAAAACGGCAAAAACCCCTTCCAGGTCAGTTCAACCGATCAACTCAACACCAAAGAAGCCATTTCTTACATTTTGCTGCTGATGGTCAATGTGTTCACTGGAGACCATTATACGGGCTCAAAGCTGATAGAAAGTGTGGTAAGGTTTCATCCCAGGGAAGTATGCAGAAGAAGCAATTTTTCCCTGAACCTTCTCAGTGTATACGGAGTGTACGGATCGCGCGCTACTACTGCAAAAAAAATCAGCCAGATTGAAAATATTATGGTTTTGCTGGCTACCAAAGAAAATCTCACTTTCACCAAATATCAGGAATCGGTGCTGTTAATGTTCAGGGCCCAGCGTGCATACCATAAAAAGGAGTATGCGCTTGCTATTGATTATGCCAGGGAATCCTTAGATATTTTCAAACGGAACAAGGCAGTTTTAAATGCAATGTTTATGTTAAATCTATTGATCCTTATTTATACGGAAATCAAGAAATTTGACATGGCCAATGAATATAAGTATGAAAAAATCAGCTTACTGGATGATAAAAAGTTATCGAGACAATTGTTTTAATTAAGAACAGGCAATTCAGAATTCGTTCTCAGGATTTTTATCGGCAATGTTGATGATAATTGCATCAAGTTCTTTGGCAGAGTTGCTCAGATGGACAAGCAGTTCATCCTTATCATCACCAGGAACAAAATGTTTGAGCAGGTCTACCAGGCCCATAACCCTTGCCAGCGGTGCCCTTACCAGATGGGATTGTATCCAGGCAATTTCCCTGAACTTTTTGTTCTGCTCTTCAATTTCCTTGAGGTGTCTTTTATTCTGCGTAATGTCACGCTGGATGGAAATCCAGTGTGTAACTTCGCCATTTGCGTCTGCAATAGGTGCATTACTCTGACTTACCCAGTATTCCTTACCCTGTTTGGTATAATTGATAACTTCAATTTCACAGGGCTGCTTGTTTTCAATGGCATTTTTTAGTTTATTAATTTCACTGATATCCGTTTCCGGGCCCTGGGATATGCGGGGAGAGGCGCCCATCAGCTCAGATTTTGTATAGCCAGACATTCTGGTGAAGGCTTCATTTACATATATAATCGACTGACCGCTGCCCTCGCTATGCCCGGTAGTGATCAATACAGCATCCGTGGCATTAATTACCACAGATTCCAGTAACCTCGACCATTGTTCTTCCTGTTTGCGTTGGGAAATATCCTGCATACTGCCAATCATCCGGATAGAAAGATCATCGCTAAACACCATAAATCCCCTGTCAAGCACATGTTTGTACGATCCGCCCTCGCAGGCAAAACGGTATTCTTCCTCCCAGCGGTTAATCTTTTCGTGTATGTTTCGCTGGATGTTGCCCCAGACCCTTTCCCGGTCTTCAGGGTGGATTTTAGAGTGCCACCATTCACTGGTTGTCGTGTTGTCTACCAATTCCTTATAGCCGAATATGCCGTTTATACCTTTATTCCAGACCACGGTACTGGTTGAAAAATTCCAGTCCCAGATGGTATCACTTGTAGCCTTCGAAATAATATGGTACCGCTCTTCGTTAAATTCACTTGCTTTTAATGCCTGCACATCAGCAGTTATATCTGATGCAATTGCAAAAGTTGCTTCATGCCCTTCGTAGTCAATACCCCTGCAATCCAGACGGACAAAATCTTCATCGCCGCCTTTTTTATTTACCCGGGCCCTGCCGTGCACACTTTCTATCATGCAGACCTGATCAATAGTCATGGTCAATAGTTCCTCCTCTGTATACCCGTATTTGAGGATCATCTCATTATTTACGGCCAGGAACTTTAACGTTTTAGTATCAAAAACCCACATGGGGAGAGGAGAGATATAAAATAGATTGTGGAGAAAGGTCATTCTTGCGATGCAGATTGGAATTGTATAGCGTAATAATACAAAAAACTTAAAACAAAATGGCCCTTCTTTATGAGAAGAGCCATTTATTAATAGATATATGTAATAATAAGTTACTTATAAGTTGAGGCAAGCTTCAAAGCCTCGTAGGCATTAACTATACCGCCCGTGATACACAGATCTGAAAAAGGAACAGATTTGGGCGCCGCACCCTCTCCCATTTCAACATCCACATCGTGGTTCACTTTAACAACCGACTTCAAAATAATGTCTTTAACCTGCACGGCAGTTAATGAAGGATAGTATGAGCGGATTAACGAAGCAAGTCCTGCAACAACCGGAGATGCCATACTGGTACCATCATAAGCTTCATATTTAGATTCCGGTACTGTAGAATAGATCTGCACACCAGGTGCAAACACATCTACAGTAGTTTTACCGTAATTTGAAAAACTAGCCTTTAAACTTTTATCATCCACAGATCCTGATGCACCCACTACTATATAGGAAGAAGCAACTCCCCCGCCTTCATACCTGCGGTCTGGAAAACTTTTCTCAATATCAAGGTTTTTATTATCATTTCCGGCTGCCTGAACTAAGAGCACGTCTTTAGAAACCGCATATTTAACCGCTTCATCAACGGCCTTTTTATCCCATGAATAACCTTTTCCAAAACTCATATTGATTACCTTAGCACCGTTTGCTACCGCATAACGAATAGAATTGGCTACGTCTTTATCACGTTCATCACCATCTGGTACAGCACGCACACCCATTATCATTACGTTATCTGCCACACCCTTAATTCCTAAAGTGTTGGTACGGTCAGCACCAATAATTCCGGATACGTGTGTTCCGTGACTTGCATCAGGGCCTTTCACATCATTGTTTCCGTATTTCGTTTGTTTACTATCTGCATAGTTATCACCTACCAGTTCAGGTCTTGGGTCATAATCCATGTTCAGGTTATAACTTAACTGATCCTGGTAGTGTTCTAAACCTTTAGTAATCTGAGAGGTGTAAAATGCTTCGTAAGTTGAGTTTTGCAACTGTGAAACCATAATACCTTTTAACCGGTCGTCCAGACCTGTCTCTGCTTTAAAACTTTGAAAATCTGCCAGCGTAGGGTTTTCTTTACCCATTTTTTTCACCATCGCATCCAAAACATTTTTAAGGCCACTTATATTTTCTACTGCATTTTTTGCTTCATCAGCCTGTTTTTCATAGTCAATCTTCGCCCTTAAATACTGAGAGAAAGCTGCCGAATCTGCTGGTGTGACTGTCGCTGCGGTTACATTTTCAAATTTTGCCTTGTCCCTGCGCAGGATACGTGTAAGTTCTAACGCTTCATGTGCTACAGATCCCTTTGCCGATCCAAGAAAGTTCCATCCGTGCACATCATCTATATAACCGTTTTTGTCATCATCTTTACCATTGCCCGCTTTTTCCTTTTTGTTGGTCCAGATAATGCGTTTCAGGTCTTCATGGTTAATATCAACACCACCGTCCAGTACACCAACCAAAACAGGTTTCGATTTTTTACCTTTTAACAATTCGTTATAGGCCTTTTCAGTGCTTATCCCAAATACGGAATCCTTTTGCAGGTCCAGGTTCTGCCAGTTGTTTTTTTGGGCAAAAGAACTTATTCCCGTTCCCATGATCAACATTACGGCACCCAGGCATCGTAATAGAAATCCTCTCTTCAGTTTATTCATATGTGTTATTTAATTAGTCTTTAACGTTAGATATTTCAAATAGTTGTCTCCTGCTGTATGCCCTTTAGACTAAAAAAGAATTGAGAACCCTGTCCATACACGCTTTCCACCCATATTTCTCCATTATTGGCCAGTACAAATTCCTTGCTGATCACCAATCCTAAACTCGTTCCTTTCTCATTGTTTGTGCCGGCCGTACTTACATTATTGAAGTTAAAAATAGACTCCAGGCGCTCTTGTTTGATTCCAGTTCCATTGTCCTTCACCTTGAAAATCACTTTGTCTTTTCCGGCAAACTCCGCGGCTATCAGTATATGCCCGCCTTCGGGAGTAAATTTAATTGCATTAGACACCAGGTTCCTGATGAGGAAATCAAGGTGGTCAGCATCACAGCTAACAATCAGACCTGGGTCAACATTTGTTTCAATAGTAATGGATTTACGTTCCGCAGCATCGCTCAGCAGTGAGATATTCCTTTCAATAGTCCTCATTGGATTAAACTCAGTACTGTTGATCATAATACCTTTAAGCTGCAATTGTCCCCAGCGCAAAAGCAGGTTTAACGTTTCCATAGAAGCATTACATTGCAGGGCCAGTTTAGCGAGCATCACTTTCTTTTCTTCTTCCGTCAGCCAGTCGCGGTCTATCAGGCCAAGCAGGTTAATAACCGAAGCCAGCGGCCCGCGAAGATCGTGGGCCAAAATAGAAAATAATTTATCCTTAACATTATTGGATTCAGTAAGGGCTGCATTGGAACCATTGAGCAACAGGTTCAAGTTTCTGATTTTATAAAAATAGAATGCCAGGGTAAAGAGGAGCAGTACGCTACCACCAGTAATCCATATCATAATGCGCTGTTCAAGTGCCTGCTTGCCATTGATAAAACTCAATTGCTCGATCTTTGCCTGCGACTTGTTCAGCTGATATTCTGCCTGGAGATTGGCAATTTTAAGTGAAATTGCCTTGAAATAAAAGCTGTCCGCAATACTGTATTGCTGGGATTTATAAAGATAAGCATCTTTGTAATTGTGCATTTCTACGTTGAGTTCTGCAATCTTTTCCAGCGCGTCAAGCGTTTGTTTATTAGCTTTCCTGCTTTTCCCCAGCACGAGTGCCTCCTGCAGGTATCCCATCGAAATTTTTTGATCAAGATGATGATAACTGTCGGCCAGTGCCATCAGGCTGATAAACTCGCGAATGGTATTTGATATTTTCCTTGATTTAGCTAATGCACCTTTTTGAAGTTCGATGGCTTTTTGTATTTGTCCGGATTTTGCGTATACCTGCGCAAGGCCATTGATTAAAGAAATATTCAGCCCCATCATCTCCGGATAATCGCTCAGGCCGATTCCTTTTTCCAGGTAAAACTTAGCCTGTTCAAAATCGCCAAGTTCCCTGTACGCCCTGCCAAAGTTGCTGTATGTGTTTAACTTCAGGTTGGAAAAGGGAAGCCCCTCCCCTATTTTTTCCGCCTTTTTATAGTAAGATATAGCTTTTAGGAAATTTCCCTGGTTGGCATATACCTCTCCGAGAGTAATGTAAGATTCCATTATCCCACTCTTGTCGTGGTTTTTTTCACTAACCTTCAGCGCCTGCAAAAAATAAGAAATCGCATTGGCAGAATGTCCGTCCCTGTTTTCTATAACACCAAGTCTTATATTCTCTTTTACTATCCCTTTTTTGTTGTCAAGGCGCTTGTAGATTTCAAGTGCTTCCAGGTATTTTTGCCTTGATGACTCAGCCCTGCCGGCATTATCGTCAATCATCCCCATCTGGTTGAGCATCCGGGCTATACCCTCCTCGTCTCCGCTTCGCTGCGCCAGTTCCAGTCCCTTTTTAGCAAAGTAACTTGCAGAGTCGGGCTTGTCATAACGATAATGAATGATCAACTTTTCATATGCAGGAATATCAGGCTGAGGCGTAATGCCCTGCTTTGGTTTTTGCAGTCCAAAGACAGAAGTAAGGCTGAATACCAGGAAAAGAGAAACTAACGTACGGTAAAAGGGCATATAAATGGTGTGTACAGCTGGATTGGTCAGCCGCCAAAGGTAATGGTTTAGCTGCAATTATAACCAAAAAAGCCGGGAAATTACCCCGGCTTTACTATACCTTTTTTATAATTACACGCTAATGGACAGAACAGTTAAGCTTCCGCCATAGTTGCATAAAAATCTCTTATTCTTGCAAATGCAGGATGTACAGAAACAACGTTTCCAAATACCAATAGTGCCGGCGAAGAAATTTTGTGATCTTCGATGAGTTCGGCGATAGTATCTACTACACCAACAATAATATTTTCTTCCTTAGAAGAGCCGTTTTCTATCACCGCAACCGGCAACCTGTCTTTACCTTCTTCAATGAAAATTGCGGCAATCTCACGGATATGTTCAATTCCCATCAATACGACCACAGTTGCATTTGATTTGGCTGCACCTACCAGGTCGGGAGATACTTCACCTTTCGCATTTGTTCCGGACAATACCCAGAAGCTTTCACTCAGGTTGCCGTATGTCATAGGTATTTTATGCAGTCCCGGTACACCAATCGCGCTTGAAATACCCGGAATAATTTCTGTTTGTATACTATAAGACTCTGCGAAATCCACTTCTTCAAACCCTCTTGCAAAAACAAAAGGGTCACCACTCTTTAAACGCACCACATGTCCGAAATTCAACGCGTAGTCAATCATCAGTTTATTTACCGCATCCTGTGAGAAAGATTCATCATCAGCGCGGCCCACAAATATCTTTATCGCATGTTCAGGTGCATGATTGAGCAGTGCACCGTTCACCAATGCATCATATAATACTACATCGGCAGTGTTTAATGCTTTTACCCCCTTTAAACTAATCAAGTCAGGATCTCCGGGACCAGCCCCTACCAAAGTAATACGTGGTTCAAGGATGCTGCTTTTTGTTTTATTTAAAATCATAACCGCTATTTAAAGGTTTGTATAATCGTTCACAGAACAAATATAACAAAGTCTATTGGAATAGTAGTCTTTATTTTAAAATAATCTTTAGCTCAGCAATTCATCAGTGTTTTCTCGTGCTATTACATCTGCAACGGATGTTCTTGAAAGCACCTGCAAAGTAGCGTCCCTTACATCAATAAAAGTTTTTCTGATGCCGCATGTTTTTTCGTCGTGGCATTCATCACATTTGCGGTAGAATTTCAAACTTGCGCAGGGCACCATGGCAATAGGGCCATCAGTAATCCGCAGGATGTCTGCCAGGTAAATATCAGCTGCATTTTTATTGAGGCTGTATCCGCCGCCGGCACCTTTCTTACTATACAGATATCCTGCATTTCGTAAATCAAGTAGTATTTGTTCCAGGAATTTCCTGGGTATCATCTCCTGTTCTGCCAATCTTACAATTTGCATAGGAGGGTTTTCTACGTTTTTGCCTAAAGCCACCAGTGCTTTAATGGCATATTTTGTTTTCTTAGACAACATATTAACCACAAAGCTAAGAAAAGATTTAGGTAATGATAAATGCTAATGATTTACTTGTCAATACTTCCCGGTAATAAATCAATTAATTTACCTTATAAACAGAAAACCCTCCACCTGCCTTAGTATTTTATTGCTTGATAAACTCTTCGTAATAATCGTCCGGTGCCTGCGAATCCAATGAATCCTCATTTTTGATCGTCGCCACCAGCGCTACAAACTTCTTTTCCAGACGTTCATATTCTGCCCTGTGTGCTTCGGTCTTATCCCCCAGCAAGGCGTCATTCTCTGTCAAGGCCTGAATTTTGGACTGTAAATAAGAATTATATGTATCTGCTGTTTTTTGTGCAAGTGCGTTTAAAATCTCTTTATAAGTCATAGTTTAAATATTTAGGTACAATACCTCTATAACCAAATGTTGTGCTTTTTGTTCTGAAATGCTCCTGTAACGGACATTCTGTGGAGAAAGTCGGCACATCTTTTTTAACATTAAAAAGGTAACCTGCTGATTTAAAGATCAGTATCAGAATCTGGCACGCTGGCATCATTTTGAAACATAGTGATATAGAATTAAACAATAAAAATTACTTTAAACAGAACACTATGAAAAATTTCATTTTATCAGCAGCAATTATAGCTTTCGCAGGCGTATCAACAGTTAAAGCAAATGAAATCAACACTCCTATAACTACCACCATACAGCAAGACAGCTCATCAAAAGTTCCCGTTAAACTGGAAGAATTACCTGAGCCTGTTAAAACCACTATTAAAGCCGATGCCTATAAAGAATGGCAACCCACTACTGCGTTTTTAATTACCAATGCTGATAAAAGTACCTTCTACCAGATTAATGTTAAAAAAGGTTCAGAACTGGCCTTTTTGAAAGTAGGAAAAGACGGTACAGTGATCCAATAAATCGATAAAACGTCAAAATATAACGATATAAAAGCCGGAAGTCCTCCGGCTTTTGTATTTTTGCCAATATCCCAATCAGATACCTATGGCGAAAATACTTATTATTGAAGATGATCTAACTTTCTCACAGCTGTTAGAGGGCTTTCTTAAAAAGCATGGCCATCAACCATTTGTAGTACATAACGTAAAAAATTCATATAAGATCCTTACCCAGGATGCTTTTGACCTGCTATTGGTAGACTACCGTTTACCCGATGGTACAGGTCTTGACGTGCTTTCCCATATACGCGAAAAGGACTTCAACTATCCGGTAGTCATCATGACCAGTTTCAATGATGTGCGTACTGCGGTACGTTCCATACAGCTTGGTGCAATAGACTATATTACTAAACCGGTCAATCCTGACGAATTACTGATGATTATTGGTGGTTCACTGGAAAAAAAGAACACCATTAAAGTACAGCCTGTCGCCATTGAACACGAAGATTTTATTAAAGGTAAAAGTACAGTAGCAGATAAGTTATATGCACATATAGACCTGGTAGCACCAACAGACATGTCTGTCATTATACAGGGCGAGAGCGGAACGGGTAAAGAATATGCTGCAAGGACTTTACACGCTCAAAGCAAGCGCAGCACCAAACCCTTTGTGGCAATCGACTGCGGTGCACTTTCCAAAGATCTTGCAGCCAGTGAACTTTTCGGCCATGTTAAAGGTGCATTTACTGGTGCTGTAAATGACAAGAAAGGACAGTTTGAAGCAGCCGAAGGCGGCACACTATTCTTAGATGAAGTGGGTAACCTAAGTTACGAGGTACAGGTAAAACTTTTACGGGCATTGCAGGAACGTGTTATCCAGCCAGTTGGCAGCACTAAGAAAATTGCAGTAGATGTACGTATCATTACAGCAACCAATGACGATTTGTTGAGCAGCATCCACAACGGCGAATTCAGGGAAGACTTATACCACCGTTTAAACGAATTTAAGATCCTACTGCCTGCGCTGCGCGACAGAGGCAGTGATCTGGAACTTTTTATAGATCATTTTATCAGACAGTCCAACGTTGAGCTCGACAGGAATGTACAGAAACTTTCTGCCCCGGTCAAGGACTTGCTGTTACATTACGACTGGCCGGGAAACCTTCGTGAACTTAAAAATGTAATCAAAAGGATGGTGTTGCTTACCCCAACCGATACCGCTGGCCTTGAAGCATTGCCGGATGAAATGATCCTGTCTATTAAGCAGAGCCCAAAACCTGGAGGATCCGACCTGAAGGCAATCAACGAAAGCAATGAAAAAACACTGATCATTGAAACACTGATCAAGGTGAAATACAATAAATCAAAAGCAGCTAAGCTATTGAATATCGACAGAAAAACGCTCTACAGTAAGATGGAGCGCTACGAAATTGAATAAAGTCAGCTCATTTTCATATCCACCAGCTGCATCAGTAGACCAAGCTTACTGATCAGCGCGGTGATTTGTTCTTTATGGATCAGGCTTAACCCATCAGCCCCTGCAAGCTCAATTTCCATTAACCTGAATTCTGCAGCGAGTTGCCCCGACCCCATTTGGGCAGTCCTGCCCGCTATGCGGTGGACAATCAGACGGGCCGTTGCCAGATCATTCAGCTCCATACTATTCTCCAGCTCCTCCATATCGTTCCCGCAGTCTTCTTTGAATCGGTTAAGTAAATTGAAAAGCATTTCTTCATCGCCAAAGGTCATTTTCTCCACCATAGAAGTGTCCAGTGCTATTCCGTCAAACTCGTCTATTCGATCGTCGGTAACCGCTTCTTCCTCTTCAAAATCGACAGCTTCTATTTTCACAGGGGCCGTGACTTCTTCTACCAGAGCTTCGACTACTGCCGGAGCATCTGTTTCCGTCCCAGTTGCACCAGCTGTTTCAACCTGATGGTCAGCAGTATTAAAAATAGACAGGAGGTCATTTTCCCTAAAGGGTTTCATAATCAAGCCATCAAATCCCTGTCCAAGTACAGCTTCCAGTTCTTCTGGAAGTACCTGTGCAGTCATGGCAAATATTTTCACCTGATCTGAAACCCTCTCCCGCATCAAATGGCAGAGTTCTGTCCCAGAAATTTCCGGCATACGCATGTCCATTAACATATATTTTACGCCAGGGTCCCATTCAGCTTCAAGTACCGCCGCTGGTGAGTTGAAACAAGTATGTGGAATGCCGCGCTTGCTAAAAATTATCTCACAAAGATCAAGAATCAGCTGGTCATCGTCCACTATCCATACTTTATCTTTCGTATTAATCACCGGGGTAGCAGCCGCCGGAAGTAATTTTACATCCTGTTCATCTGCCAGTCCAAAAGTAAGGTAGACTGTAAACGAGCTGCCCAGGCCGGCCTTACTTTTCACGTAAATACGGCCGTCCTGGTTTTCTACCAGTGATTTAATAATAGTAAGCCCTAATCCGGCGCCTGCTTTATTGATTACTTCCTTATCTGCTGAGTCGATCTGTTCAAACTCATTAAAAATCCTGTTGCTTTCCTCATCCGTAAAACCAATTCCGGTATCTGTTACAATGAAAGTAAAGTGCAGTCTATCCAGACGGCGTTTGTAAAAAACCGTTAAGGTAATCTCTCCTTTTTGTGTAAACTTAATGGCATTGTTCAACAGGTTATACAGGATTTGTTTCAGCCGGAAAGCATCACCTTCTATAAACTCCATACCCTGCAGTTCTATCGCCGTACGCATCAGCAGCTGTTTTTGCTCCGCCTGTGGCTTCATGACAGATACAACTTCATCTAAAAGCTCCCTGATATTGAAGGGCTTTTGCTGAAATGTAAACTTACCAGAAATGATCCTGTTGTAATCCAGTATCTCATTTACAATCTGCAGCAGGTGTTCAGAAGAATGATAAATTGCTTCAATATCTTTCTTTTGCGGCCGTTCCTGGTTCCTGATAATCTCTGCATAGCCAATAATAGACTGCAGCGGCGTCCTGATTTCATGGCTCATGTTAGATAAGAAGCGCTGTTTAGCCATACCATGGTATTCTGCTTCGTCCCTTGCCGCTTCAACCTCTTTGCGGTAAAGGTTACTCCTGGCAATATCTGCCAGGATGAGATACAACAGAATCACTGTGAGTATAAAAAAGCCGATCATGATAAAACTGATGCGCGTAATACCGGTATTTACTACCGACTTTGCACGGATGCCATTTTGCTCAATCTGCGCAACCACCTCACTTTCCACCTTTCTCAAAATATCAAGCATCTGGCGCGTCAAGGCCTCGTTTGCACTGGCCAGCACAGCCTCCCTGTCAAGAAAACGGGCGCTTTTAAGTCGTTGCTCCTTCGCGATGCTGCGCAGGGACTGCTCCAGGCCTTTCGCAATAATGGTTTCTCCCGACAGGGAAATAGTATCCCGTTTTATTTTTTCTTCATTGGTGACCTGGTACGATTTATTTTGCTGCAGTTCCTCCGCTTTCTTCCCAAACAAGCGGCTGAAAAAGCCCTTTTTCTTGGCCTCATCTACCGGCAGAATGGTCACCGTAGATATTTTTTTCTCGGTAGTGACTACAGTACTGTCCTGCTGCTGGGGCGGTTTGTTCACCAGCTCGTTCAGCTTTTGCACCTCCTGTGTAAAAGATTCGTTGTTTACCAGTCCTTCACGTACTTTCAGGTAATTCACAAACTGTTTATCCCTGGCAATCAGCAACTTTTCTATAGATTTTATCCTGTTTAACTGAACAGGGTCGTTGCCATACATCCTTCCAAGTGAATCCAGCAGCAGCCGCAACTGCCTCGAATCTTTGAAAAACTTACTGTACTTACCCGGCGAATTGAAGGCAGAGCTCCGCTGTTGCTGGTCAAGCCCTGCAACCTTGCGCGACACCTGATTAACCAGGCGCAGCTTGGCATTTGGTGTAGAAATAGTATCTACCGTATCCAGCATTTCATTAAAAGCCACCTTACTTACACCCCAGGCCAAAAAAAGCGCAAAAAACGCAAGTACAAACCCGGTAATGATTTTGCTTTTGGTAGCGCTCAGAAAACTTTTTTGGGAAACCTGCTTCATCAGAAGTGTTTTTAGTAGCTTGTTAAATAAGATATAACTCAGGGCGGTTAGCCGCTATAACTAATATACTGCAAATATAACAATGATCTGCCTTGATTGTGTGCCCGGGTTAGGGCAATATCAGTATTCATGTTATATTTGAATGTTATGATGAAACCACAATTCCTCATCGCCGCGCCTCACAGCGGGGCTGGTAAAACCACCGTTACACTTGGAATCATCAGGGCATTGAAAAACCGGGGATTCAGGGTACAACCCTACAAATGCGGCCCGGATTACCTCGATCCTAAACTACACAGCATTGCCGCAGCATCAGAAAGCATCAACCTCGACCGGTTTATGATGGATGACCGGCATATCAAGAGCCAATACAGCTCCTATGGTGCAGCGTCTGATGTTTTGGTGACCGAAGGTGTGATGGGGTTATTTGACGGCGCGGTTAAGATGGAAGGAAGCAGTGCCGATCTTGCCCGTTTGCTGCATATCCCGGTAATATTGGTGATCAACGCCAAAGCTATGGCTTACTCTGCAGCCGCGCTGTTATTAGGATTTAAAATGTTGTGTCCGGAGCTCCGCATTGCGGGCGTAATATTCAATTTTGTAGCACACGAATCGCACTATCAGATCCTGAAAACGGCTGCAGAAGATGTTGGCATCACACCTCTGGGCTTTTTACCAGCCCATCCACAAATGCAGATCCCTTCCAGGCACCTCGGTTTAAAAACAGGTCCGGAGATTAGTCCCGAAGCGGTGATCGATGAGGCCGCGGCACATATCAGCAAACATATTGATCTGGATGCACTCATGCGCATCACTAGTTCTCCGTTGCAGGTCTTTGAAAAAAAGGAAAATGCCACTGCGATGACCGCAAAAAAGATCCTGATTGCTAAAGACGAGGCTTTCAGCTTCACTTATGCACAAAACATAGCCGCCTTATCGTTACTAGGTGAAATCAGCTACTTTAGTCCGCTGACAACTACAAAATTACCAGACGCCGACCTGATTTATTTCCCGGGCGGTTACCCCGAGCTTCACCTGGAAGTTTTGTCCCGCAATACTCAACTGATCCGGCAGTTACAAACATACCATCAAAAGGGTGGCAAAATACTGGCAGAGTGTGGCGGAATGATGTACCTGGGAAATGAAATAGTGGACACCGAAGGCAAAGCATTTCCGATGCTTGGGATTTTAGACATTACTACCAGCATGCAGCAGAAGAAGTTATCCCTGGGTTATAAACGTTTAAATATCGAAGGGATTGAACTCAGGGGACATGAATTTCATTACTCCCAGTTTCAACGTTCCCCTTCAGGCCATCCCGATGTAACGGTATGGAACGCAAGGGATGAAGAACTCGACTTACCGGTCTTTAAAACCAAAAACATCCTTGCCAGTTATTTCCACTTCTATTTTGGAAATAATATTGAAGCTGTCTGCATGCTTTTATTTGATTAAACTGATGCCCCGCGGTTACTTACAGCGGCACTTTCAAAACTTGCCATATCCCTTAAAAAATCAACGGCACTGGCAACCAGCGGAAATGCCAGCGCGCAGCCTGTACCCTCACCCAAACGCAGGTTTAGCTGCAAGAGTGGCTTTGCATTCAGCTTGTCCAGCAGCAAACGGTGCCCCTGCTCATCAGACTGGTGGCAGAATACGGCGTTTTTAACAACATCCTGATCCATCTGCATCGCACACAGATAGGCTACTGTACAAATAAAGCCGTCAATCAGGATCAGCATGTTTCTCCTTTTAGCTTCCACAATTGCTCCGGTAATCTGCAGGATTTCAAATCCGCCAAAATGGGCCATCAGTTGTTTAATTTCCCTGTCACCTTTATACGCTGATAGGGCCATTTGCAAAATTTCCTGTTTTTTCAGCAATTGTTCTTGATTTACTCCTGTGCCTTTTCCAATGCAGTCTGCCAGCGGTATGTTGCAAATTGAACTCATCAGCACCGAGGCACTTGAAGTATTGCCTATGCCCATTTCGCCAAAACCGATGATGTTACAACCCTGTTCGGCTATGCTGGCCACAACCGCTGCACCTTTTGCCAGGCAAAGTTCCATTTCGTCAGCTGACATGGCCGCAGCATGTAAAAAGGACTGCGTGCCCCGCGCCACCCTGCTGTCTATTATTCCCGCATTTGGCGGAAAGTCATAATTTACCCCTGCATCGGCTATTTTTAGGATAATCCCGTGCTGCCTGCAAAAAACATTAATAGCGGCACCCCCTTCCAAAAAATTGCTGACCATCTGACGGGTTACTTCCTGCGGGTATGCACTCACCCCATGTTGCGCAATACCATGATCGGCAGCAAAAACAACGAGGTGGGGCAACTTTAATTCAGGTTTAAGCGAACCTAATACTTTCCCAATCTGTAAAGCCAGCTCCTCCAGCATCCCTAAAGATCCTGGCGGTTTGGTTTTACCGTCTATACAAGCTTTCAGTTGGATTGCAATATCTTCAGTATCAGGAACTGAAGCGCAGTTTTTTTCTACAGCATCATCCTCTTTCACCACTGGTTTTACCAGGGTATCAATTTCTGTTACTACCGGTTTTTCAGATTTGGTTTTCCAGCCCATCTGCTGCAGCATAGGCTGCTGGTTATAATCGGTTGCCGGTTTGCCCACGCAAAAGTAGCCCAGCGCTTCAATCTCAGGCGGCAGGTTCAGAATTTTCTTAAACTGATGGTAGTTTAAAATAGAAACCCATCCCATAGAATAACCTTGTTCAGTTAACGAGAGCCAGATATTCTGAACCGCGCATACCGCGCTGGCTTTCAGGGTTTCATTGCTGGCAATGGTGCCGATGGTAAATTCATTCAAGACAGACCTGTCATAACAGACCACCAGGCCAATCGGGGCATCGGTAATTGCCTCTAGTTTCAATGCCTGATAATCCGCTTTCTGCTGCTCGCTTTCAATCAGCTCGTAGGCCTTATGGTTGTATTGGTTAAACAAAGTCTTCACTTCCTGCTTAATTTCGGCAGTGCGGATCACAAAATACCGTGTAGCGTCTGTCAAGCCCACTGAGGGTGCCAGGTGCCCTGCAAGCAATGCCCTATCCAGAACTTCGTCAGGAACCAGGTCGGCAGTAAAATGCCGGGTGTCACGTCTCAATTTCAACAGGTCTTCTAACATTGTTTATCTTTTTAAATCCTGGATTTCGGGATCAATCTGGCTCTTATTACTATCATTACTTTAGCTGTTTATAATAAAGCAGCTGGTGCCCCGGTAACAATTCCGGATGCAGTATTTTTATCAGGTCGGACAAAACAAGCTGAGGGTTTACAGCGCCAGACTCCCAATAATCATTTGCACCAACATCGTTGGTCTTTTTGTTATGGTTATACAAATTACCATTTTTAAATGGTTTAAAATCAGCAAATCTATTGTCTTTTCCTTCTACTTCCTGGCGGCTATCTACATAACCAATGTTTAACCAAAAATCCGCCTTCAGTGCTTCCGGTGCCACCATTTCAAAAGACAGTGGCAGGCTGCCTATTCCTTTTACATCTGCCCATTTAGAGGTTGCACCAGCGTCCTGCAAAAAATGGGTAAGATAACTATTCCCTTCTGGCACATACCAGGTGCCTTTTATCGGCATACCAGTGATCACATGCGGCTTATTTGTGGCCTGTGCTGCCAACCTCACCATGCTGTTGTATTCCGACTCTACTTTATCAAATTTTTTATTTACCAATTCCTCTTTATCAACCAGGGCACCCATCAGTTTCACCCATTCTGCACGTCCAAGCGGGGTACTTTCCAGAAATTCAGAATTTCGCATTACAGGAATGCCTGCATCGGTCAGCACTTTATAGTTATTGGCTTTCGCGTTCATATACCCTACCGCCATCACCACATCAGGGTGCATGGTCAGGATCTGTTCTATATTCCAGTTGCCCTCTGCGCCTATTTCTTTTATTTTACCCTCCCTGATGTATTTTCTCACAGTTGGAGCACTTGCATATTTCAGGCTGCCCAAACCAGTTAGGATAACATCAGCTTCTGCAAAGTCTATCAAGGCCACATGCAAAGACGACATGCCGATTAGTGATTTTACAGGTGTTTCAATAATATGGGCATCAGGAAAGCCATCCGGGATAGCCCCGCCCCTTTTGATCAGCAGGTACTGTACAGTATCTGCCGCAGTAGCTGTGCGGGTAAAAATATTGACTTGCTTAAAGTTTTTGTAATAGGTGATGGTAAAACCTTTCGCATGCCTGATATCAGCTGTGCCCAAAGGTTTTTCCCTGATGATGCTACCTGCAGCATTGCGGCCTTTATAGAGTTCATGCTGACAGGAAACCAGTAGTAGCAGGCAGCAGAAAGCTAAAGTAAAATTGCGGCGTAAAATCATTATAAAATCCGGTTGATAACGGGTGTAAGTTTTTCTTCAGAAATATCGTTGAGCGAGATGTAGGTTGCACCCAATGCTGCGGCCAGTTCTTCTGCCCGGTTTAAATTTAAAAAGTTGGTATCCGTATTTAATACGAGGGATTGGACTGCTGCCTGTTTGAACTGTGCAGCGAGTTCAAGCGTCTGGCCCCATGGATCTCCATCCGATGCGAGTGCAACATTGGCCTTTCCATCTGTAAGAAAAACCACTACAGGATGGTATCCGCTTTTTTTGTCGTACCTGTGCAACAATGTAATAGCTGTCTGCAATGCATCTGGCAGGGGCGTTCTTCCGCCTGTAGGTAAACTTTTCATTGCCTCCTCTGCCTGCGCCACACTCTGCGTTGGGCTCAGCAGCACTTCTGCGGCAATGCCCCTAAAAGCGATTACACCCACCATATCCCTTTTCTGATAAGCATCCGTAAGCAGGTGCAGCACCGTTCCTTTTACCGCTTCCATTCTTTTATTTGCAGCCATTGATCCGGAAGCGTCTACCACAAATAATATCAGGTTGCTCGTTTTTCCCAGGCGCTTTTTCTGTTGCAGATCGGCCATGGTAATCTCTGTTTGTTCAGGGTTACGGAAAAGAGCATGGATTACGGTAGCGTCTATTGCAATGTCTGCAGGACCTTTAGCAGGTTCGGGATGGAGGTATAAACCTTTTTTCATCTCTGTTGTGCTACCTCGCTTTCCCGCGGCTGGCGTTGTCATTGGTTTAGTTACCAGTCCTGCAACGGGTGGTAAAATGACAGGATTACCTGCCGCAAAAATCTGCTCCGCACTACCCTCATGTGGTACCCGGGCATTGTCAGGCTGCTCCATCTCAGGATTACCCTGTTCAGGCGCAGCGTTCTCCGGCTTTTCCTGAGGGGCCGGCTTTTGCTGAGGGGCCGGCTTTTGCGGCGCTTTTTGCGTGCCGGCAGATGAAGCTGCATTTTGCATCAGCTCATCCAGCGTATCATCGTCTGCAGAATTATTATCGTCAGGTTTTGGTGTCGACCATGCGTTTTTCCTGCTTCTGTGTCCCAGTGCAAATTCTGCCGCTTCCCGTATATCTTCAGCTGTTACCTCTCTGCGCTGGTCTAACGCAGCAATAGCAATTGCCGTTTTGTACATTACAATATCTGCCCTGAGGCTCCTTACCTGCACTCCTGTGGTCATCTGGCTGATCAATGTCAGCAGATCGTCGTGCAGGTCCACTTCCGGAAGCATTTGTTTTGCCTGTAGCAGCTGATGCCTCAGGTTTTGCTGACTGATTTCCCATTGCGCGGCGAATGCTTCAGGATCATTTTCAAAGGCAATTCTACGGCGCACCACTTCTGTTCTTTCCGTTACATCATGTTGCGCTTCTACGCTGATCATCAGGCCAAACCTGTCCAAAAATTGCGGTCGTAGCTGTCCCTCCTCAGGATTCATAGTACCAATCAGCGTAAACTGCGAAGGGTGGCCGAGCGAGAGGCCTTCCCTTTCTATCACATTTTTGCCCATGGCCGATACGTCCAGCAGCACATCCACCAGGTGATCCGGCAGCAGGTTCACCTCATCAATGTAAAGGATCCCGCGGTGCACCGAAGCCAGTAAACCTGGCTGAAATTTTTTCTTTTTCTCTACAAGTACAGCTTCCAGGTCAAGACTTCCCAAAATCCTTTCTTCCGTAGCGCCCAATGGTAGATTCACAAAAGGCACGCTTACCGTTTCCAACGCTCTTTCCGCTTGACGGCAAACTTCACAAATCGCAGCGGGTTTAAGCAGATCGCAATTGAACAGGCAGTTTTTTACCTTATCCAATGCTGGTACCACTGCTGCCAGTGCACGGGCGGCGGTGCTCTTAGCCGTGCCTTTATCGCCTTGTATCAGTATTCCGCCTATTCCAGGGTGGATTGCGCACAACAACAATGCTTTCTTCAGCTTTTCCTGCCCTACAATTGCGGTAAATGGGTAATTCATATCATATATTTTTATAAAAACACCCTGCATCAGGATATCTCATTACGTTCTTCCAATAGTGTTTCGCTGTCCAGATAAAGCTGTTTCAGCGCCTCCAGTGTTTCTTCTGGCGCATCCCACATTTCTCGTTGTGCCGCTTCCAGCAATCTTTCTGTAATTGCGTGTAAGGCCCAGGGATTACTTTCAGCAAAAAACTCCTGCATGGCCGGGTCAAGCGCATAATTTTCCGCCAGTTGCTGATACATCCAGTCGTCCACAACCTTTGCTGTTGCATCATAACCAAATATATAATCCACCGTAGTGGTCAGCTCCAAACCACCTTTATACCCATGTTTTTTAATGCTTTCAAGCCATTTTGGGTTTACCACACGCGAGCGGAAAACCCGCAACACTTCTTCCTTCAGATCCCTTACCGTTGCCCTGTCAGGATTTTGCGTATCGCCAAAATAACTTCGTGGCTGTTTACCTGTCAGGCTGCGGATAGAAGCAATCATCCCACCATGAAACTGCAGGTAATCGTCACTGTCAAAAATATCATGTTCACGGTTGTCCTGGTTGTGCAGTGCTACTTCCACAGTAGCCAACCGTTTTTTAAATTCATTTCTCGCGTCAACACCGTTCACACTTTTCCCATAGGCATAACCTCCCCAGTTGATGTAAGTTGAGGCAAAATCTGCATCAGATCGCCAGTTTTTTTCCTGTATCAGCTCAAGTATTCCCGCGCCATAACTTCCCGGAGGGGAACCAAATATACGGTAAGCCGCTTTTTCTTCAGCGTCCTCCAGTGATATGTCTTCTGTTTTTAGTGCTTCCAGGTCTTTCAGATAGTGTTTGCGTACAAAATTTTCCTCGTCAGGTTCGTCCGCTGTGATGGCCATTTGCACCGCATCATCAATCAGGTCAATCAGATGCGGAAAAGCATCACGGAAAAATCCGCTGATCCGTGTGGTTACATCAATCCTGGGTCTGCCAAGTTCAGCATATGAGATCAGCTCAATTCCTACAACCCGCCTGCTCTCAGCCTGCCATAAAGGCCGTAAGCCCATTAGCGCCAATATTTCAGCTACATCGTCGCCCTGGGTGCGCATGGCACTTGTTCCCCAAATGCTGATTGCGACACTTTCAGGGTAAAAACCCTTTTCTTTTAAGTGCCTGTCCAGCACTTCTTTTGCCAGCTGCTGACCAACCTGCCAGGCTGCCTGAGAAGGTAATGCCCGGGGATCAACACTGTAAAAATTCCTGCCTGTTGGTAAAATATGTGCCATACCGCGGGTTGGGGCCCCACTTGGTCCGGCGGGAATATACCCGCCAGAAAGGCCATGTAACAGGTTACTGATTTCATCATAGGTTTGCGCCAGATTGGGCAATAACGATACGCATACGTAGACCAGCACCTTTATTATTGCAGGACTTTCCGGGCTTGCGGCGCCAAAAGTTTCTGCAAAAACCCGTTGTACAGCCGTTTCCTGAAAGTGATATTTGTGCAGCAGCTGCAACAAGTGGTTTCCCAGTTCGTCAATAATTTCCAGTGCATCTGCAGCAGTTACCACCGGCCGGCCGGCAAGTTGTTTAAATCTGTCAGGTACCTGCGTGAGGCGCTGGCCCTTTTTATCCAGCAGGACATTGAGGTCGAACCCAAAGAGGACCGCAATTTCTGCCGGTAGTGAAGGTATCCCGATATTTGAAAGACGGGTGAGAGATTGCAGCATATCTATCAATGCTGTATCTGTTGGGGCCTGGCCAAGTGTATGCAGACCATTGCGGATCTGCGCAGCTCCCAGTTCACAGAGGTAACCATCAATATCCTCTATCAGGTGGGCAATATCCTTACCGTCCATTTCAGTAATACTAACCGGAACACCATCAGGCGTCATTTCATCATCCCATTCATGGGTATGATCGCCATGATCGCGTTTTAGCATGGCTCCTAAATCTTTATCCAGATTGGTCTGTTTAATCAGGTTCCATATCTGGTGCTGCAACAAAGGCAACTTAGAAGGATCAAGCGTTTCCACCTGGTAATATTCATCCACCAGTTGCGTGAGAAGCGCCAGCTCGCCATAACTGTCGGCCGAGGTCATGGCCGGCGTCAGGTGATCTACCACTACCGCATGGGCACGGCGTTTTGCCTGTGATCCCTCTCCGGGGTCGTTAATAATAAAAGGATAAAAAAGCGGCAGATCCGCCAGGAACGCATCTGGAAAGCAATTTTCAGAGAGCCCTATACTTTTTCCCGGCAGCCATTCCAGAGTACCGTGTTTACCCACATGTACTATAGCGTCTGCTCCCCAATCGTTACGGAGCCATTTGTAAAAAGCATGGTAGTGGTGGGTAGGCGCCAGGTCCGGCTGATGATAAATTGCATCGGGATCCATCCCATAACCCCGCGGCGGCTGCAAAGCAACCAGCGCATTGCCAAATTCAATACCTGCAAAAGCGATATGCCCGTTGTGCACATAAGATTTTCCAGGTGCGGGTCCCCATTGCTTTTCCATTTTCTTCTGTAGTTCCAGCGGTAATTCATTAAACCATTGCTGGTACTGGATAAAGGGCACCTGTCCAATGGCACTGTCCAGCTGTTGTGCCGTCAGGTAACTTTCATCATAAGAGCACCTGTTGATCAGTTCATGTATCAGCGCCGTTCCGGAAAGCGGCAGCTCCCCTATAGTATAATCTTCAGCCTGCATGGCCTGCAGCATCGCCATCAAAGATTCTGGCGCATCCAGCCCAACGGCGTTCCCAATCTGCGAGGCCTTGGTACTGGAATTTGTAAAAATGAAGGCAATTTTTTTCGAACGGTTAGGTAAATGGCGCAGGCGCGAAAAGCGGAGTGCCAGACCTGCAACACGTGTTATCCGATCTTCAACTGGTTCATAACCATTTGCATCTCTGCCCTTCTCCTTAAAAGATACTGGAACTGTAATAATACGTCCGTCAAATTCAGGAATTGCCACGTTCATAGCCGTATCCAATGGGTTTAGCCCCCGGCTGGACGATTCCCATGTTCCGCGTCCCATTCCGCTTGTGATGGCCTGCAAAACAGGCACATCAAATTTAACCAATATATTTTCTGCCGATGCTTTAGAACTGTTGTCCTGCATGGCAAATGAAACCGTGTTGATCAGTACGTCAATCAGTACCCGTCCATCTGACCTGAAAAACTTAAAAGCTTCCGGCCATCCCGAAACCGGGTCTGTAGCTTTTAATGAAGCTGTAAACACAGGCAGAACATTCAGGTTCATATCTTCCAGCACCCTGATCATGGCATCCACAAAAGCCGTATTTCCGCTGATATAATGTGCACGGTAAAAAGTAATCCCTATAGTTGGCCAGGAGCCGTTACTTCGTTTAAACCAATCGTCCATCACCGCATTTTCTGGCAGCTCAGGGTGATAAATACCATGCTGCGGCAATATGAGCGGGGCATCAAAACCAAAACCAGTCATCAGCAACCTGTCAGAGAGGTAATGCAGCAGCGCCACCATATTGGTATGCCCACCTGCATCCAGGTAGTCTAATGTTTCCTGCAGGATATCTGGCGGAACGGTAGATGCAGCCGCGTATTCCGGATTAAAATCACTCGTACCGCTTACTATTATCAGGTGTTGACCTTGTTTGTGAACCCTGCTTACCAGTTCGCTGAAACCTGGAATTGTACTGGGGCGACCAAGGATCCTGAGGATTATAACTTTGGCACCGGCAATTTCCCTGTCAAGCAATTGCGCCATATGTGCTTCACTTTTTACCGCAAGCAGGTTAATGCCCAGCGTTTGAGGGAAATCTTCTGGCAGGAATTGCAAAGCGCGGTGCAGGGTAAGCAAATCTGTATCCGCATGAGAGAGAAAAACTATTCCCTCTTTCGCCTGGTCTGCCGGGCCGGCAAGCGATGGTGCTTCTGTACCTTTCCAGGTATAAAACTGGAATACATATTCCGTCAGTTCCGCCGGCGGCACCTGATAGCCGTCTGCAGCAACCATGCTGTCTATATAATCAAATATGGCTTTGACCTGCCAGTCACTATTGATGGAATGAAACCATACAGAATGGCCGTCAAAGAGTAATGTTACAACATTGGCCAATGTACATGGGCCCAAACAACCGCCTTTGGTCATGTGCACCACATTTCTCAGTTTCCGTCTCAGCCATTCACTTTTGTACAAATCTACAGGTACTGCACTAAAGCCCCGGTCTGTTCTACCGCAGCAGCAGGCATTGTAACAATAAGACAAGTGCCCTCTTCTTTGCACCAGGTTAATGGCTTTTCCGTCTGCCCTGGTAACGCGCTGGCGTTTGATTTCACCCATTCTTCTAGTTATTGAAATTCCATTTAGCTTCAGTCAAAAGTATTAAGATTTCTTTACTAATGCCCGTTAACCACATCATTTCTCTGTACAATCACGATGGTATTCCAATTATTTTTACTTAAAGTATAAATGCCGGGCGGTCACATCAGCTTAATTTTTAATTTAATAATTGCCCACAATGGAACTTTTGCATAACAAGCAGCCCTGCCAGCACGTTGTTCATCATCATTTTCACAATAAGGTTAGGCGGCTGTGATGCACAGCTTTGTGTGTGTAATTTAGGGAGCCGACAGGAAATATTAGATTTAGGTTGATGTACAGGCCACGGGCTAGCACCAGGGACAATTGTGCTTTAAATTGACGCCGCTAATTGCGCCATTTCATCATCAAATTTAAAATTCCTGTCTTTTACAGGATAATATTTATGAAGAATGTTTTCAATTAAAATAAAACTTTGTGGGGATTGATTTTCAAAATACTACGAAACCTGTGAGGCAATTAGTTAAGCCTAATGTGATTTAACAAAAGTAATATCATCAACGTAACAAAATGCGCGTGCTATCCCATTTGCAACAAAACCAATCTCAACCCTTCCCGCCTTAACTGGTACTTTCAAGGTGATGGTTTGCCAGTCTGGGTTTTCCTTCTTGATTTTGTATTTATTGAGTTTTCTATCACTCTCTGCATACATTTCCAGCAAGCTAAAGCCGTCACTATTTTTAATTTTTGCCGACAGCGTGTATATTCCGTCCTCCAGTTTTACAAAAGGTGAGGTTGAAATAATTTGGCTAACTTTACGCTTATATGGAAGCTTATCAGTCATATTCAGGCTTTTTTCACCAATGACCAGTTTCCTGTCATTTACAGAATTGAAATGATTTAAGACGGGTGAAGCGGAATCACCAACTGCGATCTTGTTGCCCGCAATAACAGTACTTGCCCATCCGGTTAATTGTTCCTGTACAGGTTTAACAGGACTGGGGATTTCTTTACGATCTGCCTCGAAACTACCATTCTTCACATAGTTGTTATCATCACCGACAGCCCATTCTCCGGTTTCCACATCAAGTTTCCAGGAGCTGAGCGAATTGAAATATGGCAATTCGCCATCAAATGAAAGAGGAAACCATTGATTATATCCTAATCCGTTACCTGCAAAGTTAGCCCACCTGTCGCCACAGTAGACAACGGTTTCCTGCCTGTTCCCTTTTGCAGTATAAAAAAATCCTGTTTGTGTTACATGGCCAAAATCATCAGCAGCACCGTTCATCACTCTCATTTCATTCGCAGGGGTATAAGGGCCGCGTACATTATCTGCTACCAAATAATAAATCAACGATGCGTCCCAACCGTAGAGGTTGGATGCAGCCATGTAATACCGGCCCTTGTATTTGAACATGCAATTTCCCTCGCGTCCTTCACCTTGAAATACCTGCTTACAGTCCAACAAATTTACTTTACCTTCTTTAACCCCAATCTCAGAAACGTAAATTTTATTCCTTCCCCTGCCATAAGAATAAATAAGGTAAGACTTTCCATCATCATCTGTAAATACAGTTTGATCTCCGGTATTAGTAGTTCCGATCATATCTAACATACTGATCTCCTGGTGCCATTTGAATTGCCCGGTTGGTGTATCAGACAGGGCAAACAACACTTTCCCTCCATGCTGTACAACCATCGAATACTTGTTCAGTTCCTTTATGTAGGCTACTCCAAGACGGCCAAGCCACGTCGCCCCATTTTTGTTTACTTCTTCTTTGGTTAGAACATCTGCCTCAAAGGTCCAGTTCACAAAATCCGTGGAACTATAACAGGTAACAGATTCAAATGTGGAGCTTGTATTTAACGTGACCGAAGGATGATTACGGTATTGCTCAGCTTCGCGATAGTTAACTCCATACCAGTAATATTTTTTACTGCCGGTCATTTTGTCACTGAACTGAAAAATGCCTCCGCCCTGACTATATATTGGCAACCCTTCTTTTGTATTCCAGAAAACATCATTCCGGATGGAATGCATTTGTGCCTTCACAATGTTTATTGATCCTGCACCAAAACAACAAATAAAAAGCAAAACTACGCTGTTGCTAAACTTTCCTTTTAACAGGATTCCATAAATTGACATTACCTTCTAATTAAGTTGCCGTCTAAAATAGGTAACAGGCTTGTATATACAATGGACAATTAAATTCAAAACATGGACATTCTTACCACCTTGAATGTGAGCAAATGTACATCAGATAGTTGCAATTGCACCCGCAGCCCAGGGCCACTGCCCCACTCTTCCCATACTTTCCCTTTATTGCCTATAAGTGCCTCCCAAATTTGTTCATCTTGTATTAGACACACAATTGTATAACTTGTTGACATTGTGAGGGTTTAGAAATACTTTCGTTCGTAGTTTGGTATAGGTAGTGCCGCAGTAGTGCCGCAGAAGTACCGCAGTAGTACCGCATAATTCAGCTAGTTTAAACCTGCGGTACTACTTCAGTATTTTTGGGTCAATATAGCGGCACTACCTATACCGAGCTATACGCAAGCTACGACCGAGATGCGTGCTTGCATAAAAAGAAGAGTAAACAGTACCTGCCAGTAGTTAACTTTTGGTTTTGACCGAGGGTTGACCGGAGACTGACCGGAGATTGACCAGTATGAACAGAGCGGAAACAGAGCCTCAACAGAGCCTGAACAGAGCGTTACATCGGTATTTATCCGAACCAAGGCCCTGTTCATGCCCTGTTCAGGCACTGTGCAGGCCCCGTTCATAACGGTCAATGTACGGTCAACCCCCGGTCAATGGTGCCTCAAAACCCGGACCTGATCCCTTGAAAGACTAAAGAATCCTGGCCGATTAAACCCAAGATATTGCAGAGGACAAGGATCCGCGTTCCCAGTCTCCCTCCCATTTGTTAAAATATGTTAACTGCTTGACTGCTATAAAGCCTTTATATAGCTTAGCGAACAATTATTTTTAATTGACGTTATCGTATTATTAACTTATCTTTGCAGAATGTTTAAAATTAAACACGTTTTTATATTAAGTTTCACAGTAATCGCCTTGACTATTGCAGGTTGCAAAAGCCGTTTTGAAAAAATCAGGCTGAGCAACGACGTGGCTAAAAAGTATCAGGAAGCCATCAAGCTGTACAATAAAAAGGATTATTCAAAAGCTTTGATCCTGTTTGAAGACCTTTCACAAAAATACAGGGGAAGAACTGAGGCAGAGGATTTAAACTACTATTACGCTTATACTTTATTCCGTCTGAAAGATTATACCACTGCAAGATATCAGTTTAAATACTTCGCAGATACTTACCCTACCAGTAAGAACGCTGAAGAATGCCGTTATATGGGTGCTTATTGTTATTATCTTGATTCGCCGGATTATGCCCTGGACCAGGAAAACACCTACAAAGCGATTGATGCCCTTCAGTTATTTATCAACTTATATCCAAAAAGCGAAAGGGTTAAACAGGCAAGTCAGTATATTACCGACCTGCGTGCTAAATTAGAGCTGAAAGCTTATACCAATGCAAGATTATATTATGACCTTGGTGGTTACGATATTGCAAACTATAAATCATCTGTAATTGCATTAAAAAACTCAGAAATTGATTTCCCGGATATTAAATACATCGAAGAAATGGATTTGCTGATTGTGAGGTCACAATATGACTACGCAAAAAACAGTTACCCTTACCGTCAGGAAGACAGGTTTACTGAAGCAATTGGCTACGCTAACGAATTTATTGAAAAATACCCTGAAAGTAAGTACCTTGCAGAAGCGAAGTCACTGAAAAGCAACAGCGAATCAGGTATAGCCAATGCAAAACAGTTAATGACGCTTGCCGCAAACCAGGAAGCTAAGTACAAAGCTATGATGGAAGAGGAAGCTAAAAACGATACCAAAACAGATAGTACCACTACTAACAAGAAGATTAAAACCCCCAAACAATAATGAATACGAATAAACCCGCAATACCAAATACTACGGTAACAAGAAATGTAAATGATTTAGATCAAAAGACTGAAAATATCTATGAGTCTTTGGTGATTATTTCTAAAAGGGCTAATCAGATTTCTAACAACATGAAAGAAGAACTGCACGGCAAATTAGCTGAGTTTGCTTCGTCTAATGACAATCTGGAGGAAATTTTCGAAAACAGGGAGCAAATTGAAATCAGCAAGCACTATGAGCGTATGCCGAAACCTTCATTAATTGCAATTGATGAGTTCCTGAACGATAAAGTTTATTACAGAAATCCTGCAAAAGATCCTCAATAAACCCGCGCATATCCGTTAATTTGCATACTTATTGCATTAATAGACTATGCTCAAACATAAAAACATTATCCTTGGCGTTTGCGGCAGCATCGCAGCATACAAGTCCGCTATCTTGGTCAGATTACTGGTTAAGGCCGGCGCAAACGTTAAGGTTATTCTCACCGCCGATGCGGCAAACTTCATTACGCCGCTCACCCTCGCTACACTTTCTAAAAATCCTGTTTATACGCAATACTTCGAAGAAGAAACAGGCGTGTGGAGTAACCATGTAGAATTAGGCCTTTGGGCCGACTATATGATTATTGCACCAGCAAGTGCCAACACTATTGCCAAAATGGCCAATGGTATTTGCGACAATCTACTTAGTGCGGTTTACCTTTCTGCCAAATGCCCCGTATTTTATGCACCTGCAATGGACCTGGATATGTGGAAACATGAAAGCACAAGAAACAACATCCAACGTCTCCAGCACTTTGGTAACACGCTGATTTCGCCCAATAGCGGTGAACTAGCCAGTGGATTATTTGGCGAAGGCAGAATGGCAGAACCTGAAGAGATTATCACATTTTTATCTGCTGTACTCAAAGAAGGTCTTCCCCTGGCCGGCCGCAAGGTAATGGTTACGGCGGGACCAACGTACGAGCCCATTGATCCCGTCCGGTTCATTGGAAACCATTCCTCGGGAAAAATGGGATTCGCAATCGCAGATCAATTGGCAGAACTGGGTGCAGAGGTAACATTGATCACCGGCCCAACTGCTCAAAAGAGTGTACAAACGGTTGCCAGGATTGATGTAACTACCGCAGCGCAGATGCTTGAAGCATGTAAAGCAAACTTTCCAGAAAATTCAATCAGCGTAATGAGCGCAGCTGTAGCGGATTATACACCAAAACAAGTATCAGACAAAAAAATAAAAAAGAAGGAAGAAGAATTCTCAATTGAACTGACCAAAACTACCGATATCCTGCTTACACTTGGACAGATGAAAACCAGCGGCCAGATCCTGGTTGGCTTTGCACTGGAGACGGACAATGAAGAAGAGAATGCACTTTACAAGCTAAAGAAAAAAAATCTGGATCTCATTGTTCTGAATTCACTGCAGGACGAAGGTGCAGGATTTCAAAAAGATACAAACAAAATCACTATCTTTAATCGTGCTGAAGAGAAAACTGCCTATACCGTTAAGTCAAAAACCGAAGTTGCGAAAGACATCTGCACAGAAATATTAAAGCTCTGCAAGGCATGAAAAAGACATTGTCGACCGTATTCCTTTCCCTTATCTTTCTAACATGTACTCATGCCCAGGAACTGAATGCAAGAGTACAGGTCATCGCTCCACAGGTAGCAAATATTAACAAGAATACTGTGGACCTGATACAGTCGACTGTCAGGAATTTCCTTAACAATAACAAATGGACCAATCAGAGTTACCAGCCTCAAGAAAAAATTGAATGTAATTTTGTGATCACTCTTACCGCCTGGGATGGTAGCTCGGCCTATAGAGCGGAAGCGCAGATACAAAGCAGCAGGCCCGTTTACGGTACCACATACCAAACCACCCTGCTTAACTTAAGCGATAAGGACTTCGACTTCAATTATACTGAAGGGCAGGCGCTTGACTTTTCAGATCAGAATTACCTCAGTAACCTGTCTTCACTCCTATCCTTCTATGCTTATACGGTCATTGGTCTGGACAAAGACAGTTTCAGCAGACTCGGTGGCAGCCCTTATTATTTGAAAGCACAGAACATCCTCAATATTGCGCAGGGCTCCGGAAATTCAGGATGGAAGGCTTTCGATGGGCTACGTAACCGCTACTGGATCAATGAAAACCTGCTCAACAAAAGTTTTGAGGAACTACGGGTGTTTATCTATAACTACCATATCAATACCTTAGATCGCGTCCAGGCTGATCCAACCAAAGCATCAAAACTGCTGCTGGGATTTTTACCTGAACTGCAGCAAATGGATAAAAAGAAATTGGGCTCAATATTTCCAAACGTGTATTTCGCGACAAAAGCGGAAGAAATGACCAGTCTGCTTGCTCTGGGCAATCCACAGGATAAACTGCAGTCCTATAACCTGCTGAGCGATATTGACCCGGCAAATATCAGCAAGTACGACCAGCTGAAACGGAATTAGTCGCGCAATCAATCAGTACTATAAAAAGCACAGTAACTGCTCCGAATCTGCTGCGTACCGCAAATAAAAAAATATTCTTAAAAATTATTTTGTTAATACGAATATATTCGTACATTTGATTACGAAACAATTCGTACAACAGTTATGTCTTTAGAAACCACAGCAAAACCAACGGAAAGCGAACTGGAAATACTCCAGATCTTATGGCAGAAAGGAGCATGCACGGTTAGGGATGTACATGAAATCCTTACCAGAAATAAAGAGGCAGGCTACACCACTACTTTGAAGTTAATGCAGATCATGCATGAGAAAGGATTAGTAGAACGTGACACAACATCAAAAACACACATCTACAGCGCATTGGCAAGTCAGCATAAAACGCAGCAGCACCTTGTATCCAGGCTGATAGACAATGCATTTAACGGTTCTGCGGCACGCATGGTGATGCAGGCCCTGGGAAACCACAAGTCTAGTAAGGATGAAATAAAAGCTATAAAAAGGTATTTGGATGAACTAGAAAACAATTAAAATGGAAACATTATTAAACAATCTTGTACAAGCAACCGGCTGGAGTATTTTACACTCGCTGTGGCAAAGCGCACTAATTTATGGCGTGTTGCTTCTCTTTCAAATCAAGGCATTGCACATCAATGCTAAAATAAAATATACACTGGCCTATGCAGCAAGTTGTTTGATGTTTATCTGTTTTATCTTTACTTTTTTGACGGCATTCCAGTTGATATCGAATACGGCCCCTACCCCAAATTTATTGGTAGGAAAGGTTATTCTTCCTACAGCATTACCAGTTACCCTGGTACAATATACCGAAATGCTGTTCCCGTACATCGTGGTAGGATACAGCCTTGGCCTCATCATCCAAACCATCATCGTTATCACAGGGTACAGAAAGGTACAGGCACTTAAACATGCTACCTACTCTGCAATACCGGCAAACTGGAAACTATTGTTTGACAGCCTGATCAGTGACTTGCACATCAGAAAAAACATAGACTTCCGTCTTTCGGAATACGTAAACGTTCCACTGGTGATCGGTTTCCTCAAACCCGTAATATTGTTCCCTGTTGCCCTGGCCGCACAAATGGACATTAGTCAGGTAGAAGCCATTCTGATTCATGAACTGTCCCACGTTAGGCGGAACGACTATTTCTACAACCTGATCAGAACAATGATAGAAACAGTTTTATTTTTCAACCCTTTTGTAAGGCTCACAGGTAACCTGATAAATATTGAGCGTGAGCATGCTTGTGACGACCTCGTGGTAAAAATTACGGACACTCCGCTCACCTACGCACATGCCTTGTTACAGCTGGAAATACTGACGGACAAATGCAGCCCGGCCTTCGCACTAGCCGCAACAGGCAACAACCAACATCTTTACCAACGTATTAAAAGAATCACTGATATGAAGACAACTTATGTCAACTCTAAGCAAAAACTTTTAGCGGTAACCCTGACCATCGCTACCATCATTTCACTGGCCTGGATCAGTCCGGCGAAAAATAACCAGGATACAACGGCAAAAAGTAAATGGGACACACAGACTTCTGACTTAACCCCGCTGGACACAGGGAAAAAGAGAGGCAAAAAAGCATTGAAGAAGAAAAATGAAAAAGTTACTGAAGTGGCTTGCAGTACAACAATGAGCCCACCTCTGCCTGCAGAGCCAGTTGTTCCACCAGCACCAGCTGGCATGATTGTTCCGGCAGCACCGGTGTCAGTTCTTGCTGCAACTATTCCTCCTGTGCCTGCAGCTCCACAGGAACCCGAAAGTAATCTGGCTGCGCCACCAGCGCCACCAGCGCTGGATCTTTCAAGCGCCATTTCAAATTTTGCCATAAGCGTCAAAGAGATGACACAAGCACAATGTGACGGTCTGAATGCTACTGAGATGAAAAAAATGCAGGCTGACCTGGAAAAACAAGGCGCGGAAATGAGCAAAATGTTTAAGTCGGAAAGGGAAAAAGCACAATGGCAGAAAAATAACGCGCAGGTAAGGATAAACATCAATGAGGCAAAAAATAAAGCACAATTTGAAAAGCTCGCCAGGGAAACAGACGCGAGACTGAATTCAAAAGAATATAAGGCGATGTTTAAAAACATTGAAGTACAGGCAAAAACTGCATCCTTGCAAGCGCAAAAGATGATCAATAGTCCCGAATTCAGGAAAAATATAGAAAGGATTACCGTACGTGCCAACCGTCCTTTTATCGTGATCACTGATAATGAAGATGCTCAAAAGGTAAAGGAAACAGCAGAATACCAGGAACTGAAAAAGAAATTTGAGAAAGATGTACAGGAATTAGTGAACAAAAATCAAAAAAAGGAGCAAAACTAAAACTTTGGTCACATCAAAATTTTAATCGGCAGAAGGCAGCTTCTGCCGATTTTTTTCTATAAAAGAATCGGCATGCATTGACTAAGTTTTCATAATTTAGCAAACAGATATGCTACAAAAACTTTCTATACGTAATTATGCATTGATCGATAGTGTTGATCTGGAACTTGATAAAGGTCTCAATATCATCACTGGTGAAACCGGTGCAGGAAAATCTATCATGCTCGGTGCCCTGTCGCTCATCCTCGGACAGCGTGCAGAAACAAAATATTTTTTCAATCAGGATAAGAAGTGTGTAATTGAAGGTCAGTTTAAACTTTCAGGCACAGGTCTGCAGCCCTATTTTGAAGACCTCGACCTCGATTTCCATCAGGAAAGTATTTTACGACGGGAGATCTCCATTGATGGCAAATCAAGGGCTTTCATCAACGACACCCCGGTAACGCTTGCGGTAATGAAACAGGTTGGTGAAAAACTCATCGATATACACTCCCAGCATGCTACGCAAGAGGTGAATGACCCCGGGTTCCAGTTATCAGTTGTAGATACGCTTTCAGATCATGGTTCATTGCTTGGTGAATACAGGCAGAATTTTAAAGCTTACAAAAAACACCTGCAGCATCTTATTAATTTGCAGACGTCTGCCGATGAAGCCAGGAGTAAACAGGATTATGAACAGTTCTTATTCAATGAACTGGAAAATGCCAGTCTGGTGGAAGGTGAACAGGCGGCCCTCGAAATGGAACTGGAAGCATTAAACCATGCAGAAAGTATCAAAAGAGGATTGGTAAATGGCTATTCATTATTGGATGGTGAAGAAACTGCTGTACTTCCAATACTAAAAGAAGTAATCAGTCAGATTCAGGGAATTGAGAAATTCAATCCTGAATATATAGCACTCAATGAAAGGTTACGCTCTGCCTTAATTGAGATTAAGGACATCGCCCAGGAAACTTCCACGCTGGAGGAAAACATTGTTTTTAACCCTTCCAGAATTGAGGACATCAATTCAAGACTGGACACCATTTATACACTGCAGCAAAAACACAGGGTAAACAGCATTGAAGAATTGCTGACTATAAGGGAAGAGCTTTCCGATAATTTAAATACCCTGCTGAACAGTGACGAGGAAATTGAACGTTTGCTAAGAGAGATTGACAAGCTTAAAACAGCCCTTGAAAAAATTGCTGATACGCTATCTAAAAACCGCAGCAAGGCAATAAGTATTGCCCAGAAGCAAGTAGGTGAAATCCTGGCGAAAGTAGGAATGCCAAATGCCAAAATTAAGATTGAGCAAACTGTTGTTGAAAACCTGAACAAGGATGGAAAGGATATGATAGCACTGTTATTCTCTGCAAATGCGGGCCAGGCACCTGCACCTGTTGGCAAAGTAGCCTCGGGAGGTGAGCTTTCGCGGCTTATGCTGGCTATAAAATCTATTATCTCCCAGCATACTGCCCTGCCTACGCTGATTTTTGACGAAATTGACACAGGAATATCTGGTGAAACGGCCCTCCGGGTAGGTGATGTGATTGGCGACCTTGCACACAATATGCAGGTGATTTGTATTACCCACCTTCCGCAGATTGCCGCAAAAGGAGAAGCACATTACTTTGTGTATAAAAAAGAAGAGTCTGCACGTACTACGACAGGTATCCGCAGATTAACTTCGGAAGAACGTGTTGCCGCAATAGCCGAAATGCTGAGCGGAAAAAACCCTGGTGAATCAGCCTTGAAAAATGCAGAAGACCTTTTGAGTTTCAAAAACAAATAGATTACAAATCTGCTGGCCTGACCTGCAGGCATCGACCAGCAACCATTGTATATATTTTAACTTTTTTTAACATGTTCAAGGCCCTTTACCGGCTTTTTTTTATTGCGGATTAACCTTAAGATGAGTTAAATTAGCTGCATGATTAAACATCTCCTCGGGACAGTCATGTTACTGCTGTTTTGCATTAACATACAAGCGCAAAAGCTGTATTCGATTACAGGGGTAGTCCAGGATAAAAAAGGAGAAACACTGCCTGGGGCAGGTATATACCTCAGCGGATATACTACAGCAACGGTAACCAATAATGATGGTCATTTTAACCTGGCTAAATTGAAACCGGGATCTTACGAGGTGGTAGTGCAAATGATGGGTTATCTGCCCTACAGCAAAAGTGTAATCATAGCAGATCAGTCGGTAGACATCAAAATCATCCTTCAGGAGAATACCGTTCAGCTGAGAGAGGTAGTGATAACTGCCGACCCTAACAGGCCTAAAAACCTTCAGTTATTTAAGGAGTTTTTTATAGGCCGCACACCAAATTCTGAAAAATGTAAAATCCTGAACCCCGATGTACTGTATATCAAATACGATGGGGACCACCAGATCCTGAGTGTGACCAGCAATGAATTTCTGGTAGTTGAGAATAAAGCGCTGGGTTACCGGCTTAAATATATGCTTAACCTTTTCGAATATAATTACAATACCAGGATTGTCTACTTCTCTGGGCTCCCGGTATTCGAAGACCTGAAAGGATCTGGCAATAAAAGAAAAACCTGGTTAAAAAACCGCGAAATAGCCTATGCCGGATCACCACAGCATTTCTTTCAATCGCTTTACCGCAACAAGGTTGAAGAGGAAGGGTTTATTATTTATAAACGTATAAAAGTGCCCAATCCCAACCGTCCCTCTGATGCTTACCTTGCAGCAGCAAGGGCACGCCTCATGAAGAGGAGAAAAAGCCTGATTATTGCAGGATCGAACATTACAGATTCACTGACTATCCTGCAACAGCTACAGGAGCTACCG
>Ga0308164_10000672_pt1 | contig 49533 bp, 40 predicted proteins | sample PhyTR2_FD_201031 | JGI IMG/M metagenome (GOLD analysis project Ga0308164, IMG submission 201031) | Phyllosphere microbial communities from UC Gill Tract Community Farm, Albany, California, United States - DLSLT.R2 | ecosystem: Host-associated > Plants > Phyllosphere > Unclassified | place: USA...
GATCTCGGTCACCTGATGCGTGGCGTCAAGTCGGAAATCAACAGCGCCAGCCAGGTCGTCATCGTCAAGCGTGGCAACAAGAGCATCGGCCTGCTGGTCAGCGAGCTGCATGGTGTGCCGGAGTTTCAGCCATCGCAAATCACACCGACGCCGCTGGCTGCGCCGGACACGGGCATGCTGGTCACGCACGTGATTCAGGCCAATCGCGGCGAATTGCTGATCCAGTCGATCAACATCGATCATCTGTTTGCCGTGCTGAACAACGAAGAAATTCCCATTGATGCAGCGATGAAAATGGCGGCCTGATGCTTGATGGATAGGTTCGATGGCAGTGATTGAAATATCACTGCCAAGATGACCGCATAAGCGACCGTGAAAACGCAATTTTCGCGGTCGTTTTCTTATGTTGTTTTGCTTATGAGCCAATAACCAATGGTTTCTTTCGCGCGTCGTCGACTCGCGCTATGATGTAACAATTCAATCTCACTTTAGCGTGTGACTTACATGGCCCTGCGCATCATTGCTACTGGTGGCACCTTCGACAAGCATTACGATGAATTGTCAGGCAAGCTGACATTCGGTAATGGTCATCTGCCGGAAATCATCCGGCGCGCCCGCATTACGGTGCCGATTCAGCTGGAGCAACTCCCCTTCCTCGATTCGTTGGACATGCATGATGCAGATCGCCAGCGCATTTCTGCGTCGTGCCTGCGTGCCGATGAAAAGAGTATCGTGGTCGTGCATGGCACGGATACGATGAAAGAAACGGCGGCCGTACTTGGTGCGGCGCAGTTGCGCAAGACGATCGTGCTGACTGGCGCGATGATTCCTTATGAAATCCAGCACTCGGATGCCCTGTTCAATTTCGGCTTTGCCTGCGGCATTGCCCAGGCCTTGCCGCATGGTGTGTACATCGCCATGAATGCCAAGATCTTTACGTGGGACAACGTCAAAAAGAATCGGGTCGAGGGTGTGTTTGAAACGACCTGATACGCGCTTCATTTCAGATAACGGCCGCTGCATGCGGCCGTTTTGCATCAAGCGCGGTGTACAAAGTAATATCGGATAAAAAAAGCCCATCGACCGAGAACGGTGATGGGCAAACTCCATGACTACAGCGTTTTGCGTCAGTGTAGAGCGCGATTGTGACCGCCATATGACCGCGAGAACCTGCACTTCAATATGTAGTTAGATCGGAAACGGAACCACATGCAAATGACAACAGAAGAAGATGGCGCAGTTCCAAGATCACTGGTGAGCGGCCAGGTGGCGCGCTTGCGCCTGCTGACCGGATTGCTGCAAGGTGTCTTGCTATACGCCCTGTACTACTGCACTAAAAATACGATTTGGCCTGTCACGAATCCTTATTTTTCTGCGCCGCTGGCACTGTTCCTGTTGTTCGTTCCGATTCTGTTTCCTCTGCCATCGGTCACCTTGATCGCAGCCGTTTATGGAAATGGATACTGGCAGCGACCTTGATCTGTGTGGTGCTGGGCCTGCATGATGCGTGGCGCATGGATTATCCGGGCAATGGACTAACCGATGCCAATAGTACGGGCGGGTTTGTGTTGTCGGGCTGGCTGATCCTGTTGACGGCAGCCGGATTCTTTATTGCGCAGGCACTGGTGATGGCAGCGGGCTACGATGGCAAACGCATTGCGCACTACGCCACCTACTTTGAGACAGCGTGGAAAATCGGCATTCAGATCATGTTTTCCCTTCTGTTTGTCGGCGTGCTCTGGCTGATTCTCTGGCTGGGGTCATCGCTCTTCCTGTTGGTGAAGCTATCCTTTCTGCGCACATTGCTCGAGCAGTTATGGTTCGTGATTCCCATGCTGACCTTCGCCTTTTCAACAGCGTTGCATGTCACGGATGTCAGGCCGCGCATCGTGCAGGGCATTCGTAGCTTGTTGTTGACGCTGATGTCGTGGCTGTTGCCGATCAGTGTGCTGATTGTTGGCGGGTTTTTGCTGAGCTTGCCATTTGCCGGTCTGGATCCGCTATGGGCGACGCGCCATGCCAGTTCTGTTTTGCTTGGCTCGGCCGTTGTCCTGATTGTGCTGATCAATGCGGCATTTCAGAGTGGGAATGTGGGATTGGACGTCGCGCGCGTATTGCGTGTAGCTGCGCGTGTGGGTTGTGTCCTGATTTTGCCAATCATCGTGATCGCGATCTACGCATTGAGCTTGCGCGTTCAACAATATGGCTGGACAGCGGATCGTATCAAGGCAGCAGCCTGCCTGGTCGTTGGCATGTGTTACGCAGCAGGCTATCTGTGGGCCGCCTGTGAGCGAGGCAACTGGTTGTCGCGTGTGGCACAGACCAACATCACGACCGCATTCGTCATTCTCGCTGCGTTGCTGTTTCTGTTCACACCGCTTGCCGATCCAGGGCGCTTGTCCGTCAACAGCCAGTTGGCGCGACTGGATGCCGGTAAAACGCCCGCAGCAGAATTCGATTTCCATTACCTGCGGTTTGAAGGCGCTCGTTATGGCAATGACGTTTTGCAGACGCTCAAGACACGCACTGAAGGCGCTGATGCGGAAATGATTCGTCAGGGTGCCGAGTCCGCGCTGGCCAAAACCAATAAATGGGATCGTGCAGACAATCGTCGCATTGCCAACGCCGAATCACGCAAGGGAAATATCCGCGTATTGCCGGCTGGCCAGCAGTTGCCTGCTGATTTCCTGGGACTAAACTGGCAAGTCAATGACCGAACCTATGCCGTGCCGGACTGCCTGCGTTATGCAAGTGCGCAGTGTGTGGCCCATCTGGTCGATATGGATGCCGATGGCGCGCCGGAAATACTGATTGGCGACGAAAAGCGGGCAACCCAACTGTTTCTATTCAAGAAAGAAAAAACAGGCACATGGCGCTCGGTCGGAACGATTGATATCGGTTATGCCTGTAAAGACAGCGTGCAGGAATTGCAGGAAGGACGTTATCGCGCCGTGCCATCCGAGTTCAGTGATCTGGAAGTGGGTGGTCGCCGCTTGCGTGTACAGCCTTGGCCTGAAGATCGGCAAGCCTGCAACAAATAACGCAACATTGAGCGGATATCGATAAAAACAGCAGAATTCTTTTATCCGGTTTTGTACTAGAATCAAAACAAGACAGTCTTGGTTTGACTGAAAATTAAATGAATCGGGAGGAAACGACAGAACTCTGGCATCTGCATGTGATCCAACAAGAGGACTTCATCTAGAAGCGTAAGCAAATCAGCATGAGGAGAAAACAATGGAAAAAACATTGAAAGCATGTCCATTCTGCGGCAGCAAGGCAGAGTTGAAGCAAGCCCATTATCTCGAATCAGAATTGCCTTACAGCTACGTGCATTGCATGAGTAGCGATTGTTCTTTGCATAACAACACCGCGCACTTCAGCGGCGAAAGTGAGCAGAAAAATGCTGAGAATGCTGTAACCGCATGGAATTTGCGTGAACAGATTCCCGAACCGCACTGATGCGCTTGTCATATAAATAGCGTCAGTAGCAAATAAAAACGGCCTGAATCCTCAGGCCGTTTTTGCTTTTAGGTCAGCGTAACGCAGCGAGGCGTTCGCCGATTCTCCTCCCAATCTTACGAATCTCTGCTTACTTATCGCGCTTGCGATTCCGCAACGATCACCGTGGCTTGTCCCGGCAAATCGTCGCTATGGACGGCGGAAGCACACAGGAAGCTGACTGCAGCAGCGGCTGAAATGATGCTAATCGTTGAAAATTTGCGCATGGGATATTCTCCGGTTCAATCTGATATGAGGTGGGCGTTTGCCGATGATTAGAATGTTAGGCAAAGCCGAATGTGGCGAATATCAGAGTCCTTCGCATCCTCATGTAAGAAAAGATGAGATTGTGTTGTGGCCGCGACAGTCGCAAACAAAAAGCCCGCAAGAAGCGGGCTTTTTTAACAGGAAGCTAATAACGCAACCATGTGTTGCATCACCTTTGCAGCTTTAAATCATCAGAATGGCGGCGACAATCCCGAGCAGGATGCCCCATTTGACCAGATAGTAAAGCGGCTTGTTGTACGCCTTGAGCTTCTTGCCGTTGGCACGGATCTGGTAGATGTTCTTGAAAGCGCGGTTCACGCCACCGGTTTTGTCCTGCATGTCGTTCGGCGCTGCGGTCGCTGCCATGACATTGCGACTGAACCAGTGATTGACGGCTTGTGCCCAACCCCATTTCATTTTGCGTTCCAGATCACAGAACAGAATGATGCGGTTCTTGTCGCTGTTATTGGCGGCCCAATGAATATAGGTCTCGTCAAAAATCACGGCTTCGCCATCGCGCCAGCTGTAATCGATGCCATCCACGTTGATGAAGCAGCGATCGTCGTTCGGCGTCACCAGACCCAGGTGATAGCGTAGTGAGCCAGCGTATGGGTCGCGGTGTTTGCCCAGATCGGCGCCAGGCGGCAACTGCGCAAACATCGCTGCTTTGACGCAAGGGATCGAATCCAGAATCGCCGTGGTGCGCGGGCAGCGTTGTACGGCGGAAGGATGGCTGTCGCCGTACCATTTCAAATAAAAGCGCGTCCAGCCGCGACGGAAGAAGGAGTTGAAGCCGGCGTCGTCCATCTTTGCCGAAGCCTTGATCGCGCCTTCGCTTTGCAGGGCAAGTGCTTCTTCACGAATGATTTCCCAGTTGTCTGCCAGCGTCTTGAGCTCAGGGTAGCTGTTGACGTCGTGATAAGGCTTGTCAGGCAGGCTCGAAAACAGCGTCATGAACGCGTTGATCGGCGCCATAAAGGTCGAGTGATCGGTCGACTGGCGCAGCCATTTATGCCGTACCTTGCCGCGGTAGTGGGTATAGAGCACGCTGCACAGAAACAGCGCGATGAGCGTCCATTTAATCATGTCGATTGGGAGCAGGGATGTCGCAAAAGGCCGATTGTACTCAACTGCAGAAAAATATGCTTGCATGCTGAAAAGCAAGGCTAGGCTTGGAGTTCACGGTATTCGCATCTGACAGGATCAGGCAAGAAACAGCGAGGATCGGGCTGACGGAATTGAACATTGGCCGTTACACTTGGATGCCGAGCAACCTCAACAATTGCGGTTGCAACGGTCGTCAAGAATGCATGCGCGAGTATGCATCGAGCCGTATCTGAGTCTGTATATCCGAGTCCGCACCGAGTCCTATCCCATGAGCAAATCCGCTATACGTTCTTGCCTTTTCCTGCACCGCCCTGATATGCGATGGAGACGGCATCTGACGTCTCTTTTCTTCGTTCTTTCGGGACTTTGCACCATGACACCTGCCGCAGGCAAGGATGCCGCTCACGAGGCATCACCCCAATTTCGCGAAGGCAAATTTCACAATCAGATTGAAGGCAAACGCCCAAGCGGATGGGATATGCCAAAGCTGTGGTGGCGGTTTCTGTTCGGTAAAAATGCCGATACCGAGCCGTCAGCGCCACTCAAGGTTAGGCCGCTGACACGCGATCAACTGGCGCAAGCACCAGAAGGCACGCTTTATCGACTGGGTCATTCGACCATCCTGATGAAGCTCAATAATGCGTATTGGCTAACCGATCCGGTGTTTGGCAAGCGCGCATCCCCTTTCAGCTGGATGGGACCCAAGCGTTTCCACGAGACGCCAATTGCGTTGGCCGATCTGCCGCCGCTGGCAGGCGTCATCCTTTCGCACGATCATTACGATCATCTCGATCGCGAGACGGTGTTGACGCTTGCAGCGCGCACGCCACTTTTCATTACGCCGCTGGGTGTCGGTGATTTGCTGATTGAATGGGGCGTGCCGAAGGAAAAAGTGCGTCAGCTCGACTGGTGGCAATCATTCGAGACGGGTGGTATCAAACTGACCGCCACGCCGGCACAGCATTTCTCGGGTCGCAGCCTACTCTCCGGTAACGAAACTCTATGGACTTCGTGGGTCATCAAAAGCGATCGGTACAATATTTTCTTTAGTGGTGACACCGGCTATTTTGCTGGCTTCAAGGAGATTGGACAGCGTCTTGGTCCATTCGATGTGACCATGCTGGAAGCAGGTGCCTACGATGCGATGTGGGAAGGCGTACACATGATGCCCGCGCACACTATCCAGGCGCACAAGGACCTCGGCGGTGGCTGGCTGTTACCGATCCACAACAGCACGTTTGCGCTGGCATTTCATGCGTGGGATGCACCGATGGAAACGCTGACTGTATTGGCTACGAAGGAAAACGTCAGGCTCACGACGCCGATGATCGGGCAGCCCTTGCAACTGGACAAGATAGAACCGTTCACGCCGTGGTGGCGCGAGCAGTGATTTGAATTGAGTGATGCAGGGATAAGCCGCAGATATAAAAAAGACCGATAAAAAAGGCAGGACCTCAAATGGGTGTCCTGCCTTTTTTACGATGCGACTTTCGATATGACTTTGTTAGGCGATGCTGTCGAGGATCTTGTTCAGGGTCTGACTTGGACGCATAGCAGCCGTTGTCTTGGCTGCATCCGGATGGTAATAACCACCGATATCAACCGGCTTGCCTTGCGCTGCTTTCAACTCTGCGACGATCGTGGCTTCGTTGTCGGTCAGTGCCTTGGCAGGGGCGGCAAACTGGGCCTGCAACGCGGTGTCTTCGGTTTGTGCCGCGAGTGCCTGCGCCCAGTACAGCGCTAGATAAAAATGGCTGCCGCGATTGTCCAGTCCACCAACAGCGCGCGCTGGTGATTTGTCTGTATCGAGGAATTTTCCGGTCGCATCATCCAGTGCTTTCGCCAGCACCAGTGCCTTCTTGTTACCGGTGATATCGCCCAGATGTTCAAGCGACGCAGCGAGCGCCATGAACTCGCCGAGCGAATCCCAACGCAGGAAATCCTCTTCGACAAACTGTTGCACGTGCTTCGGTGCCGAACCACCAGCACCAGTTTCGAACAGGCCGCCGCCGGCCATCAGCGGTACGATGGATAGCATCTTGGCGCTGGTGCCGAGTTCCATGATCGGGAACAGATCGGTCAGGTAATCACGCAACACGTTGCCGGTCACCGAGATCGTGTCCTGACCTTTACGAATACGATCGAGCGAAAACTGGATTGCATCGACTGGTGCCAGAATGCGCAGATCGAGGCCGGCCGTATCGTGATCTTTCAGATAGCGTTCGACCTTGGCGATCAGTTGCGCATCGTGCGAACGATTTTTGTCGAGCCAGAATACGGCTGGCGTGTTGGATGCACGTGCGCGATTGACCGCAAGCTTGACCCAGTCCTGAACCGGTGCATCCTTGGTCTGGCACATGCGGAACAAGTCGCCTGTTTCCACATTCTGTTCGAGCAGCACCTTGCCGTTGGCATCGCTTACGCGCACCACACCATCCGCTTCGATCTGGAAGGTCTTGTCGTGTGAACCGTACTCTTCCGCTGCCTGCGCCATCAAGCCCACGTTAGGCACCGTGCCCATCGTGACAGGATCGAAAGCGCCATTTTTCTTGCAGTCGTCGATCACTGCTTGGTAGATGTCGGCGTAGCAGCGATCAGGGATCACCGCCTTGGTGTCCTGCAGTTTGCCTTCGGCATTCCACATGCGGCCAGAGTCGCGAATCATCGCCGGCATCGATGCGTCGACAATCACATCGCTTGGCACGTGCAGGTTGGTAATGCCTTTGTCGGAGTTGACCATCGCCAGTGCAGCACGTTGCGTGTAAGCAGCCTGGAGGTCGGCTTCGATTTCTGCCTGCTGATCGGCCGGCAAGGTCTTGATGCGCGCATACAGATCGCCAATCCCGTTGTTCGGATCAAAGCCAATCTGCTTGAGGACCTCGGCATGTTTGCTCAAGACATCCTTGTAAAACACCGAGACGACGTTGCCGAACAGGATAGGGTCAGAGACCTTCATCATGGTCGCCTTCAGATGCACCGAGAACAGCAGACCTTTCGCACGTGCATCGTTGATCTGCGCTTCGATAAAGTCGCGCAAGGCCTGGCGGCTTAACACTGCCGCATCGATCACCTCGCCTGCCTTGACGGCGGTTTTCTCTTTGAGCACGGTGGTTTTGCCATCCTTGCCAACCAGTTCGATCTTGACGTTGCCGGCGTCGGCGATCAGGGCCGATTTTTCGCTGCCGTAGAAATCGCCGCCATCCATGTGCGCAACATGCGATTTGGAATCCGTACTCCACGCGCCCATCTTGTGCGGGTGTTTGCGCGCATAGTTTTTGACCGACAGCGGCGCACGACGATCCGAGTTGCCTTCGCGCAAAACCGGATTTACGGCACTGCCTTTGATCTTGTCGTAACGCGCCTTGATATCTTTTTCCTGATCGCTCTTTGCATCATCCGGATACGACGGCAGCTTGTAACCCTGCTCTTGCAGTTCCTTGATGGCGGCCTTCAACTGCGGGACCGATGCACTGATGTTCGGCAGTTTGATGATGTTGGCTTCGGGCTTGGTGGCCAGCTCGCCCAGCTCGGTCAGTGCAGGACCGATTTTTTGTGCTTCTTCAAGAAATTCCGGGAAGGCCGCAATGATGCGTCCGGCCAGCGAGATATCGCGGGTTTCGACCGCAATGCCCGACGATCGCGCAAACGCATCGACAATCGGCAGCAGGGAATAGGTTGCCAGCGCAGGGGCTTCGTCGGTCAGGGTGTAGATGATCTTGGATGAAGTGGTCATGGACTTTTGGCAGAAGTGTCATGCCGTCGCTGTAGAAGCGGCGCGCACGAACGTTATTGTGAGAAATGCATGACGGCTATTGTCGCTCAAAAGCGCCCCACTTCGCAAAGCATGGCAGGCCGGTGCTTTGGCTCAGTTGAAAGAATCTGCCTTGACCTTCGTCCATCCAGCGACTATCAAGATGATGGAAATTATCAATTTCCCAAGCTTTGTTTCGGCAACTATTCTGAAAACCAATAGTTAATACCAACTCGTGACGGTTATTGGCGCACATGGTTCTCTTGATTGAAGGCCTTATGCATACAAATACTTTCTTCCCTCCCGATCATCAAATCACGCCCGAACACAACGGCGTGGACGATGCTGCCATCCAGCTCCTGCGGCAGGCATCCATTGAAGTCAACGGCAGCAATCCCTGGGACATGCGGTTGCATGCGCCGGATGTGCTGCAGCGTGGCATGGCGCAGGCCAACCTCGGCTTGGGCGAGGCCTATATGGATGGCGACTGGGACGCCGAGCGGCTTGATGAATTTTTTGCACGTCTGCTCGGTACGCGACTGACCGATGGAATCCGGCCATTACGATTGCTTGGACATGTGCTGATGGCCAAGCTGTTCAATTTGCAAAACATCGAGCGAGCGAAGAAAGTCGGTGAGGTCCATTACGATCTCGGCAATGATTTCTATACGCAGATGCTGGACTCGCGCATGACCTATACCTGCGGGTATTGGGAGAAGGCTGAGACGCTTGAACAGGCGCAGGAAGCCAAGCTCGACATGGTCTGCCGCAAGTTGCATCTGCAGCAGGGCATGCGTTTGCTCGACATCGGCTGCGGCTGGGGCAGCCTGCTTGCGTATGCGGCGCAGAACTATGGCGTGGAAGGTGTCGGCGTCAGTATTTCAAAAGAGCAGATCGCACTGGCCGAGCAGCGCTATGCGCATCTCCCGATCGAGTTTCGCCTGCAGGATTATCGTGAGCTAAACGAGCGCTTCGATGCGGTCGCGAGTCTGGGCATGTTTGAACACGTCGGCCATAAAAACTACCGCACCTACATGGAAGTAGCACATCGATCGCTGGACCAGGGCGGACTGTTTCTATTGCATACGATCGGCAAAAACACGCGCCGGACACCGCCCGATCCGTGGATCGACAAGTACATTTTTCCAAATGGCGATCTGCCTTCCGTCAGCCAGATTGGTGATGCGGTCGACAACCTGTTCGTGGTGGAAGATCTGCATAACTTTGGCAGCGATTACGACAAGACGTTGATGGCCTGGTTCCAGAACTTTGATCGTGCGTGGCCGATGTTCTCCAAACAACTCGGCGAGCGTTTTTACCGTATGTGGAAGTATTACTTGCTGTCGTGCGCCGGTGCATTTCGTGCACGTGACATTCAGTTGTGGCAATGGGTGTTATCGAAGGATGGCGTGCGAGGTGGCTATCGCCGACCTGCACTTTAACGATGAAAGCGTTGTGAATATAGTTTGTTTTGATAAAGGAGAGTGCGATGGCAAATAACCCTACACCGCCCACGAATGGGCCAAGCAAGACCGGTAATCCTTCGGGTAAAGGCAGAGGCAACAATCCGCCAAGCAAGAGCGAAGGATAAGTGGAAGGCCCAAATAAAAAGACCGCCAAACCGGCGGTCTTTTTAAAAGGAAATCGCTACGTGTATTTATTTGCCAATACAAAAACGGCTGAAAATCACACCCAGCAAATCATCCGGCGTGAACTCACCCGTAATACTCGACAGGCGATCTTGCGCCAGTCGTAGTTCTTCGGCAAACAGGTCAAGCGCAGGATGTGTCGCCTCGTTGTCATGTGCAGCATGTTGTGCGGCAAAGTCGAGATGCTCTTCTGCAGCTTTCAATGCAATCAGATGACGCTCGCGTGCGAGATAGAGCGATTCGCTGGTTTGCTGCCAGCCGATCAGACGCAGCAATTCACTGCGCAGCAAATCCATGCCGGCTAGTTCCGATGCGGACAGATAGATATGCGTTGCATCCGGCAGTTGATCGACGGATGGTTTGTGGCCGGAGAGATCGATCTTGTTCCAGATACGAATGACAGGAATGCCACCTGGAAAGCGAGCGGTGATTTCTTCATCTTCCTTGGTGGGGCCGCGCGCCGCATCCAGCATGTGCACGATGACATCGGCTTTTTGCACGGCAGCCCAGGTACGTTCGATACCGATGCGCTCGACTTCATCGCTGGCCTGTACGTCGGCGCGAATGCCAGCCGTATCGATGATGTTGATCGGTATGCCTTCGACCTGAATCGTTTCGATCACCTTATCGCGTGTGGTGCCAGCGATGGGCGTGACGATCGCAACGTCATTGCCCGCCAGCGCGTTGAGCAAGGACGATTTGCCGACGTTAGGTTGTCCTGCCAGCACGATGTTCAAGCCCTCGCGTAACAAGGCACCTTGCGCCGCCTGCCGGAAGACTTGCTGCAGTGCTGCGCGAATGCGGGTGAGCTGACCGCGTGCATCAGACTGTTCGAGAAAATCAATTTCCTCTTCCGGGAAATCCAGCGTGGCTTCAACAAGCATGCGCAGATTGGTGATCTTGTCGACGAGGTCTTGCACGGCGTTGGAGAAAGCGCCGGACAGTGATTGCGATGCCGAGCGTGCCGCCGCTTCAGTCGATGCCTCAATCAGATCGGCAACGGCTTCGGCCTGCGCCAGATCGAGCTTGTCGTTGAGAAAGGCGCGGTGGGTAAATTCACCCGGCTGTGCCAGACGCAGGCCGATGTCGGCGCCAGCTTCAAGACAGCGTGCCAGCAGCATCTGCAAGACGATCGGGCCGCCGTGGCCCTGTAATTCGAGCACGTCTTCACCGGTGTACGAATGCGGTCCCTTGAAGTGAATCGCCAAGCCTTGATCGATCACACTGCCATCAGCGCGGACAAAATCAAGATAGGTGGCGTAACGTGGCTGCAGCGATTTGCCTTTGGTGGCGCAGACGGCATCGATGATGGTGGCGACATTTTTGCCCGAGAGTCGGACGACGCCAATACCACCGCGACCGGGTGCGGTAGCGATGGCGGCGATCGGTGAGGAATCAAAATTCATGGCGTGATTTTTCTTTATGGAGTTGCCTGAGCGAGTAACCCACAGGATAAACGAGTGCGCGTAAAAAAGCCCGTGAGTGCAATCGCAACACACGGGCTTTTTTCTAGGAGAGCGCCGAAGCGCTCTTCGTTTGCAGCATCAGGTTGTCGGCGCGCCGATCTTCCGAGTGATCGCCCATTGCTGGCTGATCGACAGCACGTTGTTGACGACCCAGTACAGCACCAGACCAGCCGGGAAGAAGAAGAACATGATCGAGAAGATGATCGGCATCCACATCATCAGCTTGGCTTGAACCGGATCTGGTGGGGTCGGGTTCAGCTTGGTCTGGATGAACATCGAGATCGCCATGAGGATCGGCAGAATACCGATGGTCAGATGGAAACCAAAGATGGTGTACGAACCGAACAGCGTATCCGGTGCGGCCAGATCGGCGATCCACAGCCATGGTGCATTACGCATCTCAACGCTGGCCAGCAGCACCCAGTACAGCGAGATGAAGACCGGAATCTGAATCAGGATCGGCATACAGCCACCGAGCGGATTGATCTTCTCTTTCTTGTACAGCTCCATCATGGCCGCGTTCATCTTTTGCGGCTCACCTTTGTACTTGGTACGGATCTCGGTCATTTTTGGCGTGACCAGTTTCATCTTCGCCATGCTGCGATAGCTTGCTGCAGACAGCGGGAAGAAGATCAGCTTGATCAGCACGGTCAGCGCGATGATGGTCCAGCCCCAGTTACCGAGGACGGCGTGGATGTGTTGCATCGCCCAGAAGATCGGACGCGCAATGATCGTCAGCCAGCCATAGTCCTTGACCAGGTCGAAGCCGGTTGCGACATCATCCAGACGTGAAGATTCTTGCGGGCCAGAGAACAGCGTGGCGTCGAGCGATTTGGTTTCGCCCGGTGCAATGCTGCCGACTGGTACCACGGTACCGACTGCGTACATGTCGGTCGCCAGTTTCTTGGTGAAGTAATCACGCGGCTGATCGCTCTTCGGTACAAAAGCCGAGACGAAGTAATGCTGCACCATCGCGATCCAGCCATCGTTGGCTTTCTTGATGTGCTCGTCCTTGCCTTTTTCGATCGAGTCGAAGGTCACCTTCTGGAATTTCTCGGCGTTGGTATAAACAGCCGGGCCGGTGAAGGTGCTGTAGAACATCGATTCAGCCAGCTTGCCGCCGTCACGTACCAATTGCATGTAGACCGAAGGGGCAATCGGCGCATTGGTGTTGTTGACGATGTCGTGCTTGATGTCGATGCGGTAGTCGTTACGTGTGAAGGTATAGGTCTTCACCAGCTTGACGCCTTGCTGCTCGGCTTCCATCACCAGTTGAACCTGGTTGCCATCGCCCATTTCACGGGTGCCTGGAGCGACCTTGAACAGCGAACGATGATTTGGATACTCGCCGCCGGTCAAACCGGTCTGGCCAAGATAGGTGCGTGGTGCAACGCTGTCGAACAGGACGATGTTCTTGTCGCTGTGTTCGCTTTCTTTATGTTGCAGCAGTTCCAGACGACGGATTTCACCGCCGATGGTGTCGATGTCTGCCTTGACCAGGTCAGTCGTGACCGTGATGATTTCGCTCTTGGCTGGAGCCTGGCCGCCAGGAATGGCTTGATTGGCAGGCACCGGACCGGAGACAGTCGGCACATCCGAAACAGGCTGTTCGCCTTTGCCGTCTGCTTTGGCAGCAGTTTGCTCTTGCTTGTCTGCGTTACCGAAGAAGATCGAGTCCTTGCCGGTATAGCGGTTGTAGTTGTCCCACAGCATCAGCAGCGAAAACGAGAATATTACCCAGAGGACGGTACGTTTGATATCCATAAGTCTCTTAATCAGTAATCAGGAATGGCGGCAACCGCAAGCAGTTGATTTGGTTGAGGACGTTTTCTTGGGAACCGGGTCCACACCGCCTGGATGCCACGGATGGCATTTGCAGAGACGGCATGTCGCCAGCAGGCTCCCTTTCAAGGCGCCATGTTCCTCGATCGCTTCGGCGGCGTAACTTGAGCAGCTTGGATAAAAGCGGCAGTTTTGTCCGAGGAAAGGACTGATGAGCAGTTGATACCCGCGCACCAGCAACAACAGGATTGTTTTCATTCGCCCGCTCCCGGGTGAGATGCCGCTTTGAGTTGCGATGCAAACAGGCGTGTCAGTTCTGCCCGCAATACCTGCTTCAGGCCAGCGCTCGTGGCCGGACCTTTTTTGGTATTGACGGGCTGCGACAAACGAACGATGCAGTCGATAGACGGCAATGCCGTCTGACGAAACAGTTCGCGTGTCACACGCTTGATCGTATTGCGCGTCACGGCACGAGGAGCGAGGCGTTTGGCGGCAACGACGCCCAGACGGGCGTTTGGCAGATCGGTTTTACGGGTGTAAAGGACGAAGTGTGCAGTCCTGTACACGGGGCGCAAACGAAAAACGGATGAAAATTCATCCGTTTTAACGATCCGCCGATCGCGTGCAAAGTCGAGCGAACGATCGCCGGTCACGCCATTCGCTTAGACAGCGAGGCGTTTGCGGCCTTTGGCGCGACGTGCATTGAGCACAGCGCGGCCACCGCGGGTTGCCATACGGACGCGGAAGCCGTGAGTGCGCTTGCGGCGTACGACGGAAGGTTGGTAAGTACGTTTCATGTTGGTCTCGCTAATCAGCAAAAATTAAATCGGAAATCACGCGCCCCATCGCCAAGAGAAATCCGTTTTGGCAGCTGGCGCATGCGCTGATGCCGTAAGGCGGCAACACAACGGACCAACATCGTGGGTAGTGAACCCTGAATTAGACAGCACTTTCCCCTTGCCTGTCAATTACTTAGCACTGTTTTGGCACAGGGAGTTGTGTATAAATAAGTCGCCCGCCTGTGGATAACTTGGGCTGACGGGGGTAGAATAGGCGCTCCGTATGGCGGCAGCCGGGTCTCAAATCAGAGGCTTTTCGGCATGCAAATAGACCATCCAAGGGGCGCCGGACCACCCTTCGCATAATAAAGATCAAGTAGACCTTCATGGAAAATTTCTGGCAGACCTGCTCCGCCCAGCTCGAACGGGAATTGACGCCTCAACAATATAGTGCGTGGATCAAGCCGCTTGCGCCGCTCGATTATGAAGACGGCACCCTGCGCATCGCCGCACCAAATCGCTTCAAGCTCGACTGGGTCAAAACCCAGTTCGCCAGCCGGATCACCACCCTTGCTGCAGAATTCTGGGATGCACCGATCGACGTGCAGTTCGTGCTCGACCCGCGTCTCGCAACTGCGCGCCGTCCTGCCGCTACGCCATCCAATAACGCATCAACCGGACAATCGGATGACGTGCCGGCCAACGTGCTCGAGCCGATTCCATCCAATCCTGCAGAAGCCACGCCGCGTCGCGACCAAAGCCGCATCAATACTGCGCTGACGTTCGAGAGTTTTGTGACGGGCAAGGCCAACCAGTTGGCACGTGCTGCCGCCATCCAGGTAGCCAACAATCCGGGCAGTTCATACAATCCGCTGTTCTTATATGGTGGTGTGGGTCTGGGTAAAACCCACTTGATCCACGCCATCGGCAACCAGATTCTGGCCGACAATCCAGACGTCAAGATTCGCTACATCCATGCAGAACAGTACGTTCGCGACGTAGTGACTGCTTACCAACGCAAAGGGTTTGATGACTTTAAGCGCTACTATCATTCGCTCGATTTGTTACTGATCGATGATATTCAGTTCTTCGGCGGCAAGAGCCGGACGCAGGAAGAATTCTTCTATGCGTTCGAGGCTTTGATTGCGGCAAAGAAACAAATCATCATCACCAGCGATACCTATCCAAAGGAAATCACCGGCATGGATGACCGCCTGATTTCCCGTTTCGACTCGGGTTTGACGGTTGCCGTCGAGCCGCCAGAGCTGGAAATGCGTGTCGCGATTCTGCTCAAAAAGGCGATCCAGGAAGGCGTGACCTTCTCCGATGACGTTGCGTTTTTCGTTGCCAAACACCTGCGGTCCAACGTGCGCGAACTCGAAGGCGCACTGCGCAAGATTCTTGCTTATTCACGTTTCCACGGCAAAGACATCACGATCGAGGTTGTCAAGGATGCACTAAAAGATCTGTTATCGGTACAGAACCGCCAGATCTCGGTCGAGAACATTCAGAAGACCGTCGCCGACTTTTTCAACATCAAAGTCGCCGATATGTATTCCAAAAAGCGGCCTGCCAACATCGCCCGGCCACGCCAGATTGCGATGTATCTTGCCAAGGAATTAACGCAGAAAAGCTTGCCTGAAATCGGCGATCTGTTCGGCGGACGCGATCACACGACGGTATTACATGCCGTTCGCAAGATCGCCGCAGACCGTGCCAAAAGCCCGGAATGCAATCACGAGTTGCACGTGCTGGAGCAGACCTTAAAAGGATAATCGCGCTGCCTACGCGCCTGTGGATAACTTTGTGGAAATCCTTGGGATAAGTGGTGGATAGTCCGTGGATAAGTTGCCACAGTCCGACCGGACAGCAGAAAATCGCAGTCAGTGGGTCGCATGTAAGATGTTTCTGTCAAAATACAGGGTGTTGTCGCCTCACCCATAGTGAGAGAGCAAGTGTTCGCGCCAAAGGCGTGAAGTGTTTTCTGACAAGGTGATCGCGATCGGTCGGCAGGCAGGTTTGCCGGATTCGATTGCAAGGTTGACTGTGTAGATAAGTATTACCGAATCGTATTACCGAATCTCGCATTCGCGCATTTGTTTAACTATCTATCGATAAGGATCCAACTATGCAATTGGTCAAAACCCAACGAGACGCGCTACTTCGTCCGTTGCAGATTGTGAGTGGTATTGTCGAGCGTCGGCACACATTGCCGATTCTGGCCAATATCCTCATTCGCAAGGATGGCGAGCGCGTTTCTTTCCTGTCGACCGACATTGAAGTGCAGATCACCACGCATGCACAAGTCGGCAGTGGCAATGACATTGCCTCGACCACCGTTGCTGCCCGCAAGCTGCTCGACATTCTGCGCGCCCTGCCGGACTCCGGCGATGTGTCGCTGACGCTCGCCAACAAGCGCATGAGCGTGCAGTCCGGCAAATCGCGCTTTGCACTGCAAACGCTGGCCGCGGAAGAATTTCCAACGGTTGCGCAAGCCGAGCAATACAACGCCAAAGTCACCTTGCCGCAAAAGACGCTCAAGCATCTTTTCAACATGGTGCACTTTTCGATGGCGCAGCAAGATATTCGTTACTACCTCAACGGCCTGCTGTTGGTCGTCGACGGCAAGAACGTCATCGCGGTGGCGACTGACGGTCACCGTCTGGCCTTTTGCCAGGTTGAGACTGATCAGGAATTTGCGCGCCAGGAAGTCATCATCCCGCGCAAAACCATTATTGAATTGCAGCGCCTGCTGGAAGATACCGATCAGACCGTCGATCTGGAAATCGCCAACAATCAGGTCAAGCTCACCTTCAGCGATATCGAACTGATCTCCAAGCTGGTCGAAGGCAAGTTCCCTGACTACACGCGTGTGATTCCAAAGGGTTACAAGAACAACTTCACGATTGGCCGTGACGCGCTGCTGCGCTCGCTGCAACGTGCGGCGATCATGACGTCCGACAAGTTCAAGGGTGTGCGTTGCATCATGAGCCCGGGCAGCATGAAGATCAGCTCCACCAATGCCGATCAGGAAGAAGCCGTGGAAGAGATCGAAATCGATTACGGCGGAGATAGCGTCGATATCGGCTTCAATGTCACCTATCTGCTCGACGTTCTCAATAATCTCAAGGGCGACAGCATCAACATTGCCCTCGGCGACGCCAACTCGTCGGCACTGATCACCGTGCCCGACAATCCGGACTTCAAGTACGTCGTCATGCCAATGCGTATTTAAAGGCTGAAATTAAACATTCATCGGGGCTGCAGGCTTGGTTTGGTGGCCCCGATGAGGTAAAATTTGCCTTTAAAAACAGCAATTTGGCCCCAAATAATCATGGTCCCCAAATACCGCTGTCCGGCCTTTCCGTCATGACGGAAATCCGGTTAGAAGTACCAGCGCAGTATTGATTGAAGTATCAAGTTTCATCGCAAGTCATTTCGTCTCCAGGTGAGGTTTCAGGCCAGCCAGCGTGATTCGCGCAAGCAAGCTCTTTCTCCCTTCCCCACTGAAGATGGTTGTGCTGAATCGCCCTCAGGCATTCAAGACGCTTCCTCTTTTGCGGATAGCCCAATCAGCATTACGGGCAAGAGAAACCGAACGACTGGATGCGAACAATCAGTAACCGATAAGAAGTGACCCCATAAGTAAAGGCAGCCATGTCCGCGATCCCGAACGACAACCTCCCACAGACGCAGTCCGCTCAATACGGCGCATCTTCCATCCAGATTCTTGAAGGTCTGGAAGCGGTGCGCAAGCGTCCCGGCATGTACATCGGCGATACCTCCGACGGCACTGGTTTGCATCATTGCGTGTTTGAAGTGCTGGACAACTCCATCGATGAATCGCTGGCCGGTCACTGTACCGAGATCCACGTCACCATCCACTCCGACAATTCCATCTCGGTAACCGATAACGGCCGTGGTATTCCGACCGATATTAAATTCGACGATAAGCACGAACCAAAACGCAGCGCGGCAGAAATCGTCATGACCGAACTGCACGCAGGCGGCAAGTTCGATCAAAACTCGTACAAGGTCTCTGGCGGTCTGCACGGCGTGGGCGTGTCGTGTGTGAATGGTCTTTCCAAAAAACTGCTGCTGACGATCCGTCGCGACGGCAAAGTGCACACGATGGAATTCCAGCGTGGCGTGCCACAAAATCGCGAGATCGAAACCATCGACGGCCAGGTTGTCTCGCCGATCAAGGTCGTGGGCGAAACCGACAAGCGCGGTACCGAAGTCCACTTCTGGGCTGATGAAGAAATCTTCAACAATGTCGAGTTCCACTACGATATCCTCGCCAAGCGGATTCGCGAACTGTCCTTCCTCAACAATGGCGTCAACATCAAGCTGACCGACCAGCGTACCGGCAAGGAAGAAGTCTTCGCATTCGAAGGCGGAACCCGCGGCTTTGTGGAATACATCAACAAAGCCAAGAGCGTCCTGCACCCGACCATTTTCCAGGCAACGGGCGAGCGCATGTCGGACCAGAACACCAACATCACCGTTGACGTCTCCATGCAATGGAACGACGCCTACAACGAACAGGTGCTTTGCTTTACCAACAACATCCCGCAACGCGACGGTGGTACCCATCTGACCGGCTTGCGTGCAGCGATGACGCGCGTCATCAACAAGTACATCGAAGAACACGAATTCGCCAAGAAGGCCAAAGTCGACGTCACCGGTGACGACATGCGCGAAGGCCTGACCTGCGTGCTGTCCGTCAAAGTGCCAGAGCCTAAGTTCAGCTCGCAGACCAAAGACAAACTGGTATCGAGCGAAGTACGTGGCCCGGTGGAAGAGATCGTCGCCAAGACACTGACCGACTACCTGCAAGAAAAACCAAACGACGCCAAGATCATCTGCGGCAAGATCGTTGAAGCCGCACGTGCACGCGAAGCCGCACGCAAGGCGCGCGACCTCACGCGTCGTAAAGGCGTGATGGACGGCCTCGGCCTGTCTGCCAAGCTGGCCGACTGCCAGGAAAAAGATCCAGCCCTGTGCGAACTCTACGTAGTCGAAGGGGACTCCGCAGGCGGCTCCGCCAAGCAAGGTCGCGATCGCAAATTCCAGGCGATCCTGCCACTGCGCGGTAAAGTCCTCAACGTTGAAAAAGCCCGCTTTGAAAAAATGCTCGCCAGCGAACAGATCACCACACTGATCGCCACGCTCGGCACCAGCATCGGCGCGGACGAATTCAATATCGAAAAGCTGCGCTATCACCGCATCATCATCATGACCGATGCGGACGTCGACGGCGCCCACATCCGCACCCTGCTGCTCACGCTGCTGTATCGCCAGATGCCGCAACTGGTTGAGCGCGGCCACGTCTACATTGCGCAACCGCCGCTGTACAAGGTCAAGCATGGCAAGGACGAGCGTTATCTGAAAGATGACGTGGAAGAAGCCGTCTACATGATGCAGGTCGCATTGAATGACGCCGTGCTGATTCCATCAGAAGGCGCGCAACCAATCAGCGGCGACGCACTGGCAGAACTGGTCCGTCAATACAACACCGCCAACGCCATCATCAACCGCCTCACACGCGTGGTCGATGGCGCGGCATTGACCGCCATCATGACCGGCGTGACGCTCGACCTCAGTTCGCAAGATGCAGCCGACCAATCGGCCGCACGCCTGCAAGCCGGCATCAACGAAACCAGCGTGCAAGTCAAAGTCATCCATGACGAACTGTCAGACAAGTACGCCCTGCGCATCAACCGCATGTACCACGGCAACGTCAAAGTCACCGGCTTCGACGCTGACTTTGTCACCGGCCCTGACTACACCGTATTGGCTAACGCCGCAGCAACCTTCAAAGGTCTGATCGGACCAGGTGCCATGGTCCAACGCGGCGCGGGAGAAAAAGCCAAGGTCAGCGCCATCGCCGACTTCCACCAAGCGATGAACTGGTTGCGCAGCGAAGCAGAACGCAACGTTGGCAAGCAACGCTACAAAGGTCTGGGCGAGATGAACCCAGAACAACTGTGGGAAACAACGATGGACCCAAGCGTACGCCGTTTGCTCAAAGTGCAGATCGAAGATGCGATTGCAGCAGATCAGATCTTCACGACACTGATGGGTGATGACGTTGAGCCACGCCGTGCATTCATTGAATCGAATGCGCTGGCTGCGGGGAACATTGATATTTAAAGCTCACTGGTGGGTGATTAGTCTTGGGGCGTGCGTAGTTTGCATATCTACTAATGCGTGAATCGCAAGACGGAATGGGGTCGGTACGCCGACAATCTCAGCTGTCGACAAAGTCAAATCAATGCCTATTCAACTGGCGTTTCAAGACGAAAATCTAAGAAAGGTTTGTGAGAGCACTATTTCGGCGAAACGCAAATATGGCGGAATAGCTGGACAGTCGCTTCACGCCCGTTTGGCAGATTTGAAAGCGGCTGGTTCACCAGTAGAGCTAGTGGAGCTAGGATTTGCCGTTTTCGATAAAATAAACGATGACCGAATTGTCGTTTATTTGGATGACGGTTATTACCTATACGCAGTGGCTAATCATAACCCTCTCCCAGCTCTCCATGGACAGCTTGCTTGGTCGAAGGTAACGCGCGTGAAAATCATATCTATTGAGCGTGCAAATGAGAAATGAATCTCCTTTTGCTCCAATGTGGGCGGTTCCGCCGGGACGTACGATTTCTGATGTAATGAAATCAAAAGGCATTACTTCGAATCGTTTGGCTCAGTTAATAGCCATGTCGCAAAATGATTTTGAAAAGCTTTTATCGGGACAACAGACCTTAACGGTTGAGATCGCTACTCGTCTAGCTGCTTCGCTTGGGGCATCGGCTAACTTCTGGTTACAGCGGGAAGAGCAATACCGAGAGCAATTAATCTTATTGAATGATGGTGTCGATCCAGATAATGACGACTATAAGTCTTGGCTTAAAAGTCTTCCAATTAAAGATATGTATGGTCTCGGATGGGTCGAATCCGTTAAAGACAAAGCTGAACGATTACGTAAATGCTTAGAGTTCTTTGGTGTGCCTAATCTCGACGCGTGGTACCGGACATATATTGACTTGAAAGCAGCTACAGCTTTTAGAACGACAGATGCTTATCTTGAGGATGCTCCTGCGACTGCGGCTTGGCTAAGGCAAGGTGAGTTAAAAGCCGAGCGAATCAAATGTAGTAATTGGCACCCAGATCGATTTAAGGCTGAGTTACCCAAGATACGTGCTTTGACTCAGATGGCTGCTCCATCTGAATTTTTGCCAAAACTCCAGAAAATATGTGCGGATGTGGGGGTTGCTGTCGTTATTGTAAAAGCTCCCAAGGGATGTAGAGCGAGTGGCGCAACCTTTTTTGCGAATCCAGATAAGGCTGTACTTCTTTTATCTTTCCGTTACTTGAGTGATGACCAATTCTGGTTTTCTTTCTTTCATGAGGCAGCACATCTTATATTGCACTGGGACGCTGATTTGATGATTCTTGAAACATCAGACGGCCCGAAAACTCTTATAGAAGACGAAGCTAATGCTTTTGCTGTAGAGCAGCTTATACCGCATGCACTACAACATCGATTGCCCGAAGCAGCTAAGAATCTGAGAGGTATAGTGAAACTTGCCAGAGATGCTGGTGTGTCTTATGGAATAGTTGTCGGCCAGATGCAATTTCGTGGTCTCATTAGGCGTGACCGATATAACCGCTTAAAAAACCGTTATAAGTGGGAAAATCTAGCCTCGGAATGCTAAGTACTTCGCAGGACTTTTTTGCCAGTTGCAGAGTGAGTCTTCAATCACCTGCATTCCCACGCCCAAAACTTCGTCGAGCGCGATAGCAAGCTCGTCTAATTTTTTCTTGGATAAGACCTTGTTGTCTGCTGCGCCATTGAAGAGTAGACGTGCACCATCTACAGGCCCAGTCCCATGCACCATGTATGCTGACGGCGGCTCTAAATCAACTAAGCCTATCTTCCCTAACATTGTGAGATAGTCAAATTTTCCAGTTCTTCCAAATCGATGAACGGCATTCATACTCTTATATAAATAGGAGAATAGCTCTTTGGGGTTATCTCCGACTTTTGCTGATGCCGCGTCTAAAAAATCTTTGTGCGATCTATTTGGCCCGATCCAGTCGGCATAGCTTTTAAGAGTTATATCAAGTGCATCCAAACTTTCATATTTGCGGTGATTTCCAAACTTGAAATTTGCTCTTTGCTTTTTAATGTCATTAAGATGCTGATGTAGCCAAATGGAGAAGTCATTAGGGTTGCTCGAAAATTTATCCCAGGTCCAAATGAAATGATCATTGAATGCGCCGTACACCATACGTAACAGCGAATATCCCTTCGTCAGATGCTTCCCACAATGAACAAAAAGAAAGACCAGCCAGAATGCCTCGTCTAGATTGCCTGCGCGCATGTGATAAATGGCTGCTCGAAGAGGGTCAAACATTTCCTCGTTATTAGGATCGAGGCGTGTAGGCGAAATATCTCGGGTTGCAATCTTCTTGACATAGTTGATTCTCGCAACGCTGTCTACTATTTGAGCGACAAGAGCAGATAGCTCGGCTTGCGTTGGAATGCCGGGCAAAGGTTTTCCATCAATGCGATAGTTTCTGAGCTGAGTTTCAAGTTGCGCAGCGAGAATGGGATTTTTCATGTCAGTGTATGGCCTAGAGTATTTATCGCCTGCTTTCAATATTGCCGTCCACCGGCTGCTGTGAGTCAAGCTCTTCCGCGTCGAAGAGCAAAGGTTCAGCGGGGTGTATAGTTTTAGGAGTGCGACGCTGGCGCTTCAAGATGTGGGCATCGTACACATTCGAACTCATCTGTCTTTTAATCTCATTGATCTTCTTTTGCTGTTCGCGTTTCGCATTGTCGCGAGAATACCTAAACACTTCAAGCAATCGCACAAGATCGGCCCAGTAAGGGTCAATTCCTAGTATAGAAGATGGTCGGCCTCGTCGGATTGCTCGCTCTGCTTTCAAAAGTTTTCCAAGCGAAGGCCATGGGTCGCCAAATGGCATTGCTGGCATTGGAACGCGCTCTTGAATGCCCTCAGCGAGATAATCTTGAATAGATTTGGTGTGCTTTGTATATAAGTGGAGACTGCCAACAGCATGTTTGTACGACCCGAGCTCTACGCCTAATGAACGGGCAATAATCTCCTGAAGCATTGTAAAAGCGAAGACATCATGTGGAAGCCCTAAAAATGCGTCGTTTGAACGCATCATTACCATCATATTGAGCTGATGGTTTCTGACAGTAAATTGAAGCGTGCAAGTACACGGTAAGTCTTCGCGGCGGCTCTCAAGATTGTCAGCTAAGTCCTCACCGCGGAAAAGCTGGATAACTGCGCGGCGGGATGAGGTGCTTGCCGTAAGCGTCTCAATCACATTTTGTACTTGGTTAATGTTTTCATTGAGTTTGAAAAGACGCGGGCCATATGCTCCGTAAATTGTTTTCCCATCATCTGAAAATGCTTCATATCCGGGAATGTAGTATTGGATAAAATCCAATTTGTTTGTGGCGGCAAGATACCAAAGAAATTCACCCAGGCAGCTGAATAAGGTACCTTTCTTTTCAGTTCGACTTAGTCGCGCACGCGGGTTTTTTATCTGAAGTAAAGCACCGTTTATCTCTGTTGCCGCTCCCTTCGTTGGATTAATGTCGGAAGCCCCTCGCTTTCGTAATAAGCGACGATAAAGTTTGAATAGCAAGTCATCTAGTGTTTCTGCGCTCAAATACATAGGAGACTTATCGAGTCAAAATGTACTAGAACTCGACCGCAGAAAAGCCGATAAGAAACCAATCTAGTAGCTTTCATTCAAAAAGTTGAAGCTGGGACTGTGATAAAGATGTGTGTAGCTCCAACTTCAGTTGGCGCCCTCGCGAAATGAGCGTTCGTCGATCGGCAGCTACAGCTCCTTGCCTAAGAGCTTTTATTCTTACTTCAACCGTTACGTCGTAATGTGGCAATGATGCATTTGCCTGGAACCAATTGCGCTTCAGCCCAAGTGATTTCGCGAACAGGTGTAGTTCATCTAGCGAATCAGCTACAAGGTGGCACCACCGGCGCCCACGCCAAGCTATCCGCATGTTATCTACATACACGGCCAAAACCTTCTCCCTGATTCTTCTGTTGTAAGTGTGCTAAAAAAATATAGATTTGAGATAGCCAAGCCACATCAAACTTTACGGAATAGAAATATCTGCTGCGGTGCATTAGACCTCATTGCAAAACTAAATCACTCCCATAAATATGGGATTTTAAATCTTGTTCACAAGATTTAACGATATTGCATGCTTATTAGTGGAGGGCAAACGACCGATTAATAGCCCCTCTTTCTGAAGAAAATTAGCAGCGTCAAAGCGTATCTCATCCGCTGCAAGTGGGGTGTCACCGTGCCTTCTTCTTTCTCAATCAATTCAAGTCCTGCGTCGCTAACAAATGCGCCAAGCGCAATGTATTGACGAATGAAGTAGGGGCGTCCTTCTGCCTAAAGAAGGAGAGCTCGAACTGGGTAGAGATCTTGCGTTCCTTGTGCAGATAATTGCTTTGGCGTACTTACCTACGCCGGAGTCTTCGTGATTCGTCTTGATAGCGATGTATAAAAGCTGTGGCATCAATTCCTAAGGCCTCTGCGACAGCCAAAAACTCTGGTAAGTCCAATCGGCGTTCCCCCCTTTCGTACTTGGATACGAAAGATTGATTTTTGGCCAGCTTCTCCGCAACCTCTGATTGCAGCATACCGCTGGCTATACGGGCGTCAGTAAGCATAGTGCGAAATAGTGCGTACGCTGGGTCATGGATTGGATTTGGCATTCAAACATTCTCAAACCCATATTGGAATATCCCAAAATAGGTTATAGAATATGTTTTGATTTGAATTTTATGGGAGTGCGTTTCATGTTCTTCCTCAAACCAATGGTCAAGATAAAGCTCCCACAAGCATTTCTTGTCATTGCCTTTGCTTTCATCGCAGGTTATTTCTTTTGTCAGCTCATAGCGGGACAGTGGACCACTGATATGGTCCTACACCTTTGGTTTAGTGCTGCGATAAGTATGAGCGCGTTTGTGGCAGCAATTCTTGTGGGGGAGCGCCAGCTACAAGGTTTGTGGAAAGCCGTGCTTGACCAGAATGAGCAGTACACTCAAAGAAGCCACACGGCGCATCTGGCGGTAGCGAAGGCGGCCTATCTTGCATTGGACAGAATGCAAGATCGTTATGCGGCGACCCGAACCGATCTATTACGTATCCGCGTGATCTATCAAGCGGATACCTTTACCAGTCTTATTGCAGCGTTGAAGGCAATTCCATTGCATGAATTGGATTCTGCCGAAGCAGCAATCGCGCTATCTGGACTACAAAACAATTTGTGTAACGCGCAGCTGGCTATTGAACAGTTGATGGCGTTGAAAACACGGTTGGAGCAGGACGATCTACCCAAGGATGCAATCAGAGGTATCGATCTGCGAGCATACAAAGCTTACGCAGAAATACATTATCTAACGCTTGCGAGATTTTTTGGCCTCAGTTCATAAGCTTTACGGCATAACTCCATTCAGTAGAGACGGCACGGCAAGGAATGCGACAAAGCAAATGCCTAGTCCGAAACTAACAGAGGAGAATGAAGCTGAAGCAGCAAAGAAATTACGCTCACCTTCACTCAATTTTCCATCTGCAGCAGTAGTTGCAAGGATAAGCATTGCAACAATTGCGCAGATAATCGATAAGCAAAAGCATGCGAAAGATATAGTCAAAAAAGTCTTTGAAAAAGATGCACTCAGTACTTTCTCTACTAGTGCAATCAAGATAAGAATAGAGCCAGAACTTAAAGTGGTGACGTGTTTCATCAAATCGAATACCAACTTATAGGTTTCAAGCTTCCGGTTAGTTAGTGGTTCGCGACTTGGAATTCTGAATGTCTTCGTTTTCATAGAGTTTCTGTCGGACGCAATTTTTCAATGGTTGGAAAGTAAAAGAGACTGCTAAGCGGCAGTCTCTTTTACTTTCATAGCTACAACGATACAAGCATTATTCGCTGCAAGTGCCCGGTGTTGCCAGATCCAACTTCGCAACGGCAGCCTTACCCTTTTCTTCTTCAATTAGCTCAAGGCCTGCGCCACCAACAAACGCGCCGAGCTTGATGTACTGGCGAATGAAGTAGTTGCGTCCTTCTGCCGTGAAAAGCGACAGATCGTTTGGCGAGAACTCGGATTCGGTGGAGACCTTGTGTTCCTTGTTGCCAGCAACTTCAGTGCGGAAGAAAACGTCCGGTGCGCTTTCGCCGATGCATTTGCCATCAACCCAGATATCTTTCTTGAGTGCCTTGCCGACAAAGCTGTCGCGATAGATGTAGAGGCCGGCATTGCCAGCGCTTGGGTTCGCGAATTCTTTTGCTTTTTGGGATGCTTCCTTGCTTTCCATTTGTACCGATGCACAACCCGTAAACAACACAGACGTCAGGACAACCAATGACAACTTTTTAAACATTTTTTCTCCCTACTATTTTTATGGAACGGGGATCATAAATGCGTTTGATCTTGTCCTGAAGAATATTTTTACCGTCCTCCCATGTTCATGGGATATAACTTTCCTACTTCACTTCGCACCATCGTCTGTCTTTCCTTTCTTCTGAGCTACAACCTATATTGAAGTTGTGCGGTGCCCATCATCGGGACCCAGCCAATTCCCATTTAGGAGACGAAGATGAAAGCGAATTTTAAAAATGTCGCGCAGCTATCTGCCATTTTTCTCGTAGTGGCACTGACAGGTTGTGCAAGTGGCAGTGGGTCAACCAGTGCGGGTCTTGGTGGTAGTTCGGGTGGTGGCTCCGGCGGTGGCGGAGGCGGAGGTGGTGGGGGTAGCGGCGTCAGCAGTGTTTCTTCTGCTTCTCCCATTGGGCAAGTTGCTGATAACGCAGGTAATGTGATTACCGCGACAGGTGGTGCGGTTTCATCGCTGGGTGACTCTCTTGGCAATGGCGCATTGCCTGTTGTCTCTACCCAAACACAATCTGATCTCGGCCAAGTGATAAATGACACCGGCAATATTGTCTCCACGCTGGGGCAAGGTGTCTCTAATGGTTTGGGACAAACCGGCCTGATCGAAAATCCGCTAGGCGTGACGGTTGCCAATACCGGTAATGTGATTAATGCAACCGGTCAAACCGTACAAGACACCGGCACGCTGGTGAGCAACGTCGGTAGCGGTTCGTTGTCACCACTTGCGCCTGTCACGCAGCCTGTGGGTGGCTTGGTGACGCAAGTGGGTGAAGGCGTGTCTTCTATTGCACCGAACGTCACCAATGGATTGTCGACTGGCGGCGTGGAACAGATCACGCAAACTGGTAGCCATGTCATTACGCCATTGACGGACCGTGTAACAACGCTGACGCAACAGGTCGGTGCCGGCACAGGTTTGGGTCAGCCAGTGGATGAGTTGCTTGGTAAGGTTGGCAACGGATTGGATAGCGCAGGTCAGTCGGTAGCGGGTTCGACAGAACTTGGCTCAGGCTTGGGTTCTGTGGTGAGTTCTACTGGGCAAACGGTATCGGCCGCTGGCATCATCCTCAATGATCGTACCGGTACCGGCTCCTCCAATCTCATCTCTGGTTTGACGAATACACTGGGTGGTATCAATAGCCCAGGTGCTGGTCTCGGCGGCCTGTCGGCGACCGTCGGTGCAACCGTCAATGTGTTGGTTGGCGTGAATGTGAACAGTACTGGAACAGGCACGGGTGGTTCGACGGCACCAAGCTTGCTGACTCCAGTGCATAACCTGACGACTGGCGTGACGGGCTTGTTGAATAAATAAGCAGCTACGTGTGACGAACAAAAGCCTCACTAAGAGGCTTTTGTTTTATGTGCGGTGATGGTGCTGCAGATATGGGTGAAGAACCGCTCGGCGATTAACGCTACTAAGGTTTTGTACTTGCCTTGGCCTTGACAGTGTCTGTCGTTGTACCTGGCTCGCGTGCCTTGTCATTCCTCTGGGTACGTGGCTTTTCAGCAGTTGCGCCTTTCTTCTGCGCAGCGGCTTGCTCCGCTTCTTCTGCCTTAATACGCTCGCGTTCTTTGTTCAATACAAAGTCGGCTTCGCGCTTACCATGCCCGGGCTCTAGCTGAGTGGTGCTGGATTGTGCGCCGGGTTTTGACGTGCCGCCAAGCTGAGCCAGCGCCATGGAGCTGACCAGCAAGGAAGCCATTACGAGGGCGATACCCTTTCTCATGTTGATCTCCTGAACCTGTTACTAGGCCGAGTTGATAGTGCTTAATGACCGATCGGCTTTTTGACGAGTGTAATGACGTTGTTGGATGCGTACTTCTCTTGAATGGCTTCGATCTCTGCGATGAGTTTCATCAATTGTTCGAGCCACGGATAACGTGCGTAGCGGATGGTCCGATTGGACTTCTCCAGATTCATCGCAAATTTCTGAGTCAGGACACGCGGGACGGTGCGGCTGCAAACGCCACCATGTGCGAGAGCGCGCTTGCCGAGATACTCAATGGCGCAACGACGTTTGTAATCCATCGCATCGGCTTCGGCATGTGGCCCGACAAGCGGACCGGATTGCGTGACAGCGCGACGGTAGCCTTCCCAGTCGCCTTCGCGGCAGGCAGGCGTGTCCATGACTTCTATGCGTGGATCGTCGATCAGGTTTTCAAGTGCGGTTCCCATAGTTGCTCCTCCAGTGAAGTGGTGCACTGCGGTGTGCACATACCGATTCATACCTTTTCGTTGCTGCAACTGCTGCTTGCTTAGAACGAGCAGTGATCAAAGTACGTTTACAAACTACGTGCGCGAACAGGATCGTGATGTTCGACAGACCACATAAGGCGGACATTTTTCGAAGATAGGCGACGGAAATTTTGCTTCGGCGGCGTTTCATTGCATGCAGGTAATGAGATAAATGCATGCGAGCAATTTATACGGATGATTGGTGCAGTTTCTACAAGTATTTTTGTGAGTGGGGCGATTAGTCGGCGCTCTCAATTTTCATCGATGCGCTGTGACTGATGTTGCAGGGCAAGCCTCATTTCACATCTGGTGTGCATATGTTGTCTGGCGTACCGAGTCTGCCGCGCATGGCATTAACTGGGTGTGCAACCAGTCGATGAAAGAGAAGCGCAATGGACACCTTGCCAGTACGGATCAACAACCAGTCGCCAGAACAGATTCTCGAAGACGCCGATCGTGAAGCGAATGCACAAAAGAACGGCGGAGCAATCGAACAGGCAGTGGTTGGCGTTGGCCTGGCTTGCGCCGCGGGTGTCGGCTACTTCATCATGCGCAAGCGTCGCAAGAACAATAAAAAGAATCTCAGCAATGAGAATCTAACCAATACGCCTCTTGTTGCACCAGCCGTCACTGCATCGGCCGTTACCGCGCCGCGTAAAGAGATCGCTGCCAGGAAGAAAATCGCTCCAACCGACGATGACGCCAGCCTGTCGCATCAACTGATTGAGTTCTTGAAGCTATTGGGCCCCGTCATGCTCGCGCCTGACACGCCATCCAAATCAAAAGCGGCCACCAGCGATGTTGCCGAGCCGTTGCCCGTTCCTGCGGCGACCCCTGCCGACTACCTTGAAGATGCCACGCCCGGTGTGGCGCGCATTGCGCAAGGCACTAAATGGCAGCAGGGCTGGAACATGTGCAAGGCCGCAGTCAACGCATGGATCGATGACTTCGCACCAAGTATGGGTGCGGCGATTGCGTACTACACGATGTTTTCGATTGCACCGATGCTGGTGATTGCGATTGCCGTGGCCGGATTGATTTTTGGGCAGGAAGCCGCACAGGGCGAGATCGTGTCTCAACTGCGTGGATTGATCGGGACAGAAGGTGCGATAGCAATACAAGGTTTGCTCAAGTCGGCGAGTGAGCCGACGGAAGGCATCATCGCCACCACGATCAGTATCGTTACGCTGGCCGTTGGTGCGACCGCCGTGTTTGCGGAATTGCAGAGCGCGCTCGATCGTATCTGGCGTCGGCCGGTTGCCGTGAAAGAAAGCGGTATCTGGAATCTGCTGCGCACGCGTTTGCTGTCGTTCGGCTTGATCCTTGGCCTTGGCTTCATGCTAATGGTGTCGCTGGTGGTGAGCGCCGCGCTGGCCGCATTGGGCAACTGGTGGGGCGCCTGGTTTGAAGGATGGGAGATCATGCTGCAGATCCTCAACCTGGTGGTGTCGTTCTTCGTCTTCGCCGGTCTGTTCTCGGTGATCTACAAGTTCATGCCGCGCGTGCATCTGTCCTGGCACGATGTCTGGATCGGTGCGGTAGTCACGACCCTGCTCTTCATCGCTGGCAAATATCTGATTGGTCTGTATCTGGGGACGGCTGGCGTGACATCCGGCTTCGGTGCGGCAGGTTCGTTTGCGTTGCTGCTGTTGTGGATTTACTACTCGGCGCAGATCTTTTTGCTGGGTGCAGAGTTCACGTGGATCTATGCGAACAACTACGGCTCCAAATCCATACCGGTCAAAGCGAAACGCTCCTCACCAGAATGGGAGATCGCCAGTCAACGCGCTTGATGTTGGCATGTACTCGTCTGCCCGCGTTGAGAGAAAAGATCACACAGGGAAGCGGATTGCATGGGTAGAATCATGCAATCCCATCTCTCCCTGAACATCATGATGCTTCCGCTTCGTCGTTCACTGGCGCTTGCTGCGCTTTCCCTTTCTTTCCTTTCCCCGATCGCCATCGCCCAGAGCTATTCGCTGCCTGACTTGCAGGCGCTGATCGCGCGTAAGGAGTTTTCCGAAGCCGTGATGCATCTGCGCGATATTCCACCGACGGCACGGGATGCTGCTTGGGATGACGTGGCGGTCAAAGCCTTGATCGGCAACGCTGACAGCATCAGCAAGGACGGTGCAGGTGACGCCTATCGCTATCTGGAAGAAGGCACGCGTGCGTTTCCATCGACGGCGGGCGATACGCGCATGAAGAGCAAGCAGGTCGAGCTCGGCATCCTGGCCATGAAAGAACGTCGCTTCTATTCACGCAACGAGCGTGACAAGATTGCAGACACCATTTTGCAAATGGATGCATCGGTCATCGTGCCCTTGGTGACGGAGGCGTATTACGACGATCCTAAGCAGCGTCTGTACGCATGGATCGAACAGAACCCGCAGGCATCAAATGGCAACCCCAAGCTGAAGGAATATGTGTTGCGCCGTGCAGGCCAAAAGACCGTGAGCGAAACGCCGGCACAGTCGCAAGCCAAGTTTGCCGCGATGAAGAAAGCTGGCTGGATCGATGAATGGGCCAAGGCCGATCAGGCGCGCGTGGCAACGTATGCGTCCGAACTGATGCGGGGCGAGTTCAATAACCAGCACGTTGGTCGCGTGCTGCTCAACTCACTGGAAGAAGCCGGTTATCGCAATGAGGATCTACGCGTGCGTTTCTTTGCGCCATTGGCGCTGATGCGTTCGGCGACGACCTCGGTAGATCCGCTGGAAGAGATCAGCAAGGCGTCGCCATCCAGTCTGAAGAAAGCCGAACGTGAGCTCTTGCAGAGCAAGCCGGAGACGGCATTCTGGTTTGGTGGCGTGTGGGATGCGGCGCTGTGGGACAAGGCGCGCAAACTGATGCCTGACGTGGCGAAGCTGGCAGAGCAGGAATGTGCGGCGCAGCGCAAGGATGCCTCGAAGGAGCCGATGCATGTCAGTTACGGCGGTTGCAGTTGGATCAAGTAAAAAGACTTGGCGATTAGCGCGCTGATAACAACAAAGATAACGCCGCGCTGGCGTTGCCGATTCCCAAATTGAAAACCGGGCAGTTAAGCCCGTTTTTTTATGCTGCATGCGCCTTATCGAAGCGCTTCAATTCATCCGATGCAATTGCCGCCAGTTCGCGTAATGCGCGGATCTCCTTCTCGCGCAGTCGTCTTGGTTCACGATCCAGTACGCACAACGTCCCCAGGCGGAATCCATTGGCATCCTTGAGCGGGAAGCCGGCGTAAAAGCGTATGTGCGGTTCGCCCAACACCAGTGGATTGGTTTTGAAGCGAGGATCGGCCAAGGCGTCCTCCACGATCAGAGGCGCGTCTTCCATAATCGCGTAGCTGCAAAACGCCCAGTCACGCGGTGTCTCACACGCATTGACCCCGATTCTTGATTTGAACCATTGACGCTTCGAGGTCAGCAAGGTGATCAAGGCCATCGGCGTATCGCTGACCAATGTGGCCAGCCAGGTCAAGCGATCAAAAACCGGATCTTCAGCCGAATCGACCAACGCGGTGGCATCGACCGCGAGCAAGCGTTCTACTTCATCGTCCGGGAACGGATAGGTCGGCGTCGGATGCGGCAAAAATTCTGGCCCGGACGGCAGTGTCCGCGTGGGCACGTTCCCTAAGCGTTGTTTTCCAGACCGACTTTCGTGCAGCCGGGTAACCGCACTCAAACGGACGCGTCGATGCCCTCCGGGCGTTTTCCAGGACTCCAGTGCACCGCTCTCTATCCAGAGTTGCGCGGTGCTGACCGCCACCCCCAATAGCTGCGCCGCACTGCTGGTGGTCAGGATCGGGTCGTTGTCTTCTTGTTGTGATTTTCTGAAATTAGCCATAAGCCCTATCGATCGCTTACGAATGCGTAAGGTTTCCATGATATGCGCAAATTAACCATTTATGACAATTGATTCATTGTTTTGAGGAAACTTGCTCCGTAATATTTACTCATATTTGGCGTTTTAATCAAATTCGTCAATTTTTGAATCCAATTCGAAGTTGCCGGAGAATAACAATTTAACTTCGCCATGTTGGCAATGTTGTTAAAAACTTTTCATTGAAGAGCTGATTATGAAGTCCTTACGAAATATGAACATCGGTAAAAAACTGGGCCTGGGATTTGGTGCGGTCACCCTCCTGATGCTTCTGCTGACCGGTTTTGCCCTTATTCGCATGGCGACGATATCGGACGCGGTGAATGCGCAAAACAAGGTGCAGCTTGAAAAACTGGATCCTTTGCATGTCGCACTCGAGGCTTTGGCACAAACAGGGCTGGCGGCACGAAACGCTTACATCTTTCAGGATGAAGCCAGTGCCCTCAAGGAACTGGATATTCTCGATGAACAAAAAGCGATCTACCTGAAAGCGCTCAACGAACTGGTGCCAGAGTTTGGCAACAATCCGGACTTCGCAAAAGTGCGCACCGGCTTGCTCCGGATGGCAGAGGAACTCAAGCGTCCGCGTAGTTATCGCAAGGCGGGTGACATGACCGGATACGGCAACTTTCTGGTTACGGAGTGCAGTCCACTCCGTCGGCAAATTGTCACTGACATTAACCTTCTGCTAGGTCAGGTCGAAGCCGAAGGCGTGCAAGCGACCCAGCGCGCAAATAACCTGCTGACCGAATCGACGACGCTGGTCCTGATCCTGGCCGGCATCGTGTTGCTGATCAGCGGGACGTTGGCTGTTGTGATCACACGCAGCCTGCTTAAACAGTTGGGCGGAGAACCTGCTTATGCGGCAGCGATCGCGGGCAAGATCGCCGAAGGCGACCTGTCGACCGACATTGTGACCAAGCCGAACGATCAAACCAGCTTGCTGCATGCGATCAAAACCATGCGCGACAACCTGGCGACGATTGTGAGTCAGGTGCGTACAGGTACCGACATGATTGCTTCTTCCTCTTCCGATATTGCGCAAGGCAACGTGGATCTATCGTCGCGCACCGAGCAGCAGGCGTTTGCACTGGAGAAAACCAGTACCGAAATGCAGAAGCTGACCGATACCGTGCGGCTCAATGCAGATAATGCGCAGCAAGCCAACGCACTGGCCGTGTCCGCTTCTACCGTTGCCGGTCGCGGCGGTGACATGGTGAAAGACGTGATCGATACGATGGGTACGATCGACGCATCTTCGCGCCGCATTGTGGAAATCATTTCCGTAATCGACGGCATAGCGTTTCAGACCAACATTCTGGCTTTGAATGCAGCAGTGGAAGCGGCACGCGCTGGTGAAGCAGGGCGCGGTTTTGCGGTCGTTGCCACAGAAGTACGTAATCTGGCGCAGCGCTCGGCGAGTGCCGCCAAAGAAATCAAGGCGTTGATTGACGACTCGGTGAGCAACATCAATACCGGCACACAACTCGTTGCCAAAGCGGGCGAAACCATGAAAGAGGTGGTGGCGAGCGTGCGTCGGGTGACAGACGTGGTTGGCGAGATCAGCGTTGCAGGGCAGGATCAGAGCGTCGGGATCAGCACGGTCAGCCAGGCCGTGTCGGAAATGGATCAGACGACGCAGCAAAACGCCGCGCTGGTCGAAGAGGCTGCTGCCGCTGCGCAATCCCTGCGCGATCAGGCAGCCACACTGTCACAGCTGGTCCAGACATTCGTCTTGTCCGACGCGCAGCATGACGAAGCATTGCGTGGCAATCGCGGTGCTTCATCATCCTCTGCGGTGGCACTGCCGATGCTAACGAATGAAAGATTGTTGAGTATCTGATCATGATGGCCGCTCTTCCCGTTTCATCGGACCTTGCCGCCTCTGATTGCGGCGAGGTCTCACAGCTTGAGTCGTTAAGGTTGGCGGCGTTGCGTCGTCTTAGTTTGCTTGATACGGCGCCGGGCGAAGCATTCGATCGTATTACGCGCATGGCAGCACAAATTTTTAATCTACCAATCGCGGCCGTATCGCTGACGGATTCTGACCGGCAGTGGTTTAAATCGCGCGTGGGCGTGAGCCATCAACAGATTCCGCGTGATCGCGCACCTTGCGCCAAAGTGGCCGCCACCTCGGATGTGCTGGTGATTCGTGATTTGCTTGCCGACGAGGAGTTCAAGGATAGTCATCTGGCGACGACAGGCGTGCGCTTCTACGCGGGTGCGCCGCTGGTCACTGATGAAGGATTTAATCTCGGCGCAATGTGCGTGCTCGGACTGGAGCCGCGCGATATTTCGGCCGAGGAATGCAAGGCGCTACAGGATCTTGCGGCGATGGTGATGTCGCAAATTGAACTGCAACATGCGCTGGGTCGCATTGATGCGATCAGCGGACAACCGAATCGAAATCAGTTCCGCGATGATTTTGAAGACCTGGAAAAAGACCGCCCGAATCAGTTCGCCGATCTTGTGCTGTTGAACATTGCCAGCGCAGAGGAAATCTCCAGCGCGACGAGAGTCATGGGTTCGCAGTATGTGGAAGCTTTGGTGCGTGGTGCGGCAGACATGCTGCGTGCCATGTTGCAACCGGACAGCACGATTTACCATGTCAGCGATACACAGTTCGTGTTCTTCGCGCCACGTGATGTCGATGCGTCAGCTTACCGGACCACGCTTGAAGCGTTCTTGTCTGATTATGAGTATGGCGTCGATTCCCGATACGTAACAACGGCCACGTTTGGCGTCGCGCGTTTTCAGATCGGACTTGTCGAGCATGGCGACGTACTACGCATGGCGCATAGTGCCTCTCAGGATGCGATTCATCTGGAATGCCGCGTCAACGCCTATTCTCCTCTGCAGGATGAAGCCTATCGACGGCGCTTTCAGCTGCTTCATCATTTCGGTCTTGCGCTTGAAAATACGCATCGCCTGCATCTGGTTTACCAACCGCGCATCGAGTTGGTTACCGGTCAATGCGTTGGGGCGGAAGCATTACTGCGCTGGACCGACCCTGATCTGGGTGTGGTTTCACCCGCAGAATTCATGCCGATCGTCGAGTGCAGTGCCATGGTCCATGAAACAACGGCATGGGTGATCGAGCATGCGGTGCAACAGCTGGCGCAGTGGAATAGTGAGGGCAGGCAATGGCAAATTGCGGTCAATATTTCTGCTGCCAACTTGCTGGAGCCTTTCTTTGCGCAAAACCTGTTGTTGGTGTTGGCACGACATGATGTGTCACCGGCCCAGCTTGAACTGGAAGTGACGGAGAGTGCGATCATGACGAATCCAGGAGATGCAAATCTCGTCCTGGAAAAACTGGTCGCGCATGGTATCAAGATTGCCATCGATGATTTTGGTACGGGTTACAGCAGCCTTGCCTACCTGCAAAGGCTACCGGCAAAAATCCTCAAGATTGACCGGTCCTTTGTAAAGGATCTCGATACAGACGAACGCCAAAAAGCGTTGGTCCTTGCCATGGTCCGGCTGGCGCATGAGCTCGATTACTCCGTTGTCGCCGAAGGCGTGGAAACGATCGAGATTATGTCGATCCTTCAGGAAATGGGCTGTGATGAAGCGCAGGGGTATTTGTATTCACCACCGCTGTTGCCGGCCGACTTTGTGGCATGGCAGCTTGCTCTTGAGTAATATCGCAGAAGTGTCATAACGTCACCCCAGCAATCTCTTGCCTAGGAAGCGTGTCAACTGTGCCTCCAGTTGATAGCCTTTCTTTCTATATCATCCCCCATCACCAACCTATGCTCGCGTTTTGCCTCACGCAAGCAAGACTGTATCGGCGAAGGAATTTTGTGGAATGGCATCTGTCTACCAGTACACACTCACTTCAGTTACGAAAGCATCCATGTTTAAACGATGGGCAACATCTCTCACCGCCTGCTTACTGGTCACTGCACTAACCGGATGTGCCGGCTACGCGGATGCGCCACGTCAAAAGTCAGGTGTAGAAACTTATGGTGTAATCGACATCGGGGTTAGCAGTCACCGATAATTTGATACCTGGCTTCATCGAAAGCTTTATTTAGCAACGTAAAGCTAAGCGCCTATACACAACAAATTTCATAATTTAGAAAGCGCCACATGAGTTCTCTTCCCACCATTCAGCATGACGATACGGCGCAGGCCGATCCCTTTTTTGACAATGTGCTGGGTTTGCCTTGCCTGACGCTGGTGTGTGGTCGGGCGGAAGTGAAGATTGCCCGCCAAGGCGCGCAGGTGCTGTCCTGGCGTGCCAGTGATGGGCGCGAACGTTTCTATCTGTCGACCCAGACTGGCGGCATGAAGCGTGAAGATGCGGTCGATGGATCGGCGCTGGCACAGGCGATTCGCGGTGGCGTGCCAATCTGCTTTCCACAGTTCTCTGTGCGTGGATCGATCCTCAAGCACGGGTTTGCGCGCGCGATCGCATGGACGCTGGAATCGCTGGTCAATCACGATGCAGAACGCAGCGTTGCCGTACTGTCCTTGCGTGATGATGCACGTACGCGCTCGATCTGGCCGCATGCGTTTCTTGCACAGTTGAGCGTGACGCTGGAACCGAATCGCCTTGCGATCTCGTTGCAGGTGACGAACACAAGCGATGAAGCGTGGCCATTTACCGGCGCGCTGCATAGCTATCTGTATGTCGATGACATCGCCAAGACTGAGCTGACTGGTTTGCGCGGCGTGCATTACGAAGATGCCACTGCCGACAATGTCGATGTCATCGATCCGGATGAGAGCATTCGTATCGCGACAGAAACTGATCGCGTCTATCTGTCGCCGCCGGCATTGCTGCAATTGATTGAAGAAGGCAAGCCAGCGCTGCAGATCGGCAAAACCGGATTCACCGATACCGTGGTCTGGAATCCGGGTCCGGAACTGGTTCAGACCTTGAAAGATATGGCCGATAACGACTGGCAAAACATGCTGTGCGTGGAAGCGGCCTGCGCATCGGCGCCAGTACTCGTGCAGCCTGGTGAGACCTGGATTGGCAGTCAGGTCTTGTCGATCACAGCCTGATCAGTTGAAACAAACAAAAAGGCGTGCCACCGGCACGCCTTTTTGTTTGCGCAGCGGTCTGTTCAACTCCACTCTTCCACAAACGTCTGGCGGAACGCACGCAGCCACTGCAACCGTTCTTCACCTAGACGTCGCCCTGCCGCAGATTGCATCGTGGCAGGCAAAGTCGCCAGTTTGACTTCGATGTGATCCAGCGCATACGTACGATCATCCAGTGAACGATGCTGCGCCAGTACATCGTCGGGATGCGCAAGTGCCGATCCCATACGCCCTGCTGTATAAAACAACCGTGCCAATCCAACCGCGCCCAGTGCATCCAGCCGATCCGCATCCTGCACGATCTGCGCTTCGATCGTGGTCGGCGCGATCGCTGCAGAAAAACTGTGCGCCTCAATTGCGTGTGCAACAGCGGGCAGACGATCAGCCGCAAAGCCGATCGCCGCAAGCGCCTCGCATGCCTTGACTGCTGCCAGGCGCGATGCCTGTGCACGATCCGGATGATTCTTCGGTAGATTCACCAGATCATGCAGATAACAACCTGCCTGTACCACCAGTCGATCCGCTTGCGGATAGTCGTCGAGCAAGGCTTGTGCGGTTTTCCATACACGATGCAAATGATTGATGTCGTGCGCGCCATCGTCTTCTGCAGCGGCAATCGCAATCGCGACTAACTGCGCGCTCCAATCCTGCTCTGGTTGTTTGCATGCTTGCATGTTTATTGGGCCGGTTGGCTGCGTATGATCGGCAGCGGTGAAGTGTGGCCATCCTTGTCCTGACTGAAGGCCAGGATGGTATGCGGATACGGAATTTCAATGCCGGCAGCGCCGAAATGTCGGGTAACCAGTCGGTTGAATGCACGTTGCACCATCCATTGCATCCCAGGCGCCGTCTTGATCAACACACGGATGTTGAAGCCGCGCTCGTGCAAGGAGGTCACGCCCGGAATCGAAATGTCTTCCAGAATCGAAGGCGCGAGCTCTTCATCCTGCATCAGTTCCTTGAATGCTTCCTTCAGATGATGGATCGCGTTATCCACGTCTTCGCGATAAGCGATCGCATATTCGCCGTAGTGATACGCAAAGTCGCGCGTGTGGTTGGACACCTTGTCCACTGATGAAAACGGAATCATGTGAAAACCGCCATCGAGTGTGCGGATACCAACCGAACGGATCGTGATCTTTTCGACTGTGCCGAAGATGCCGGCCACTTCCACCACGTCGTTCTGGTTCATGCCGTTTTCCAGCTGGATGAAGACACCGGTAATCACATCCTGCACCAGCTTCTGCGCGCCGAAGCCGATCGCCAGACCAACCACACCGGCACCTGCGATCAGCGGCGCAATATCGATACCGATCTGCGATAGCACGACCAGAATCGTCAGCGTCACGATCACGACCAGCGCTGCATTACGGAACAGCGACAGCAAGGTTTTCTCGCGCTCGCTTGGCTGCGCATGCAAGCTGATCGGACTCAGGCGATGCTCGATGATGCTGGCGATCGTGGTCCAGATCAACGCAGCAATGACCAGAATGATTGCCACGTGCACGGTCGCGATGATGACGGCGCTGCCGCGATCCGAGGCGATCCAGTAACTGAGGTTGAAGGCACGCCATGCATCAAGCACGACCAGCACAACCACCATCATGTTGATCAGGTGGAAGCCCTTGAGCGCGGGCGGCACATACGAGTTGATGCGTGCCTCCAGCATCGGCAAACGCGAACGCAGATCGTCGGACAGGCGAATACGTCGTGCAAAGATCGATGTCACGATGGTCGACAGCAACAGGCCGATACCGATGGCGATCAGCGTTTGCAAGGTCGCTTCGGCCATGAAGGGCAAGGCATCATGCGGTGCGATCTGACTGACGATCAGCAGTACGGTGAAGTAGACGATCGCCAGCGTATGCCAGACACGCGCAAGTATGCGGATCAGTGTTGAGAAGAACGAGGTCGATGCGGTTTTGGCATAGCCTTCCAGACTTTCCCGTACCGATTTGCGATTGATGCGAATGGTGTTGATCGCGTAGATGTAGACGCCGAGCATGATGACGATGTTGAGCAGATGGCCGATGGTCGGTGACAGCACGGTTTTCACGACGGGTACCGCAACCAGAATGCCGTAGCCCATCAAACTGATCACGCGCTCGAGCCAGTTGCCCCAGTACGTCGCCAGTTCATCACGCATGGTGAACAGGCGCAACCGGTCGAAGCGTGGCGAGAAGATACCGCGCACCAGTGCCTTGGCAATCTCGACTGCCACAAAGGCATTGATGAACAGTGATTCAAGCGTGCTGATTTGTTCCGCTTCGCCCACGGCAAACAATCCAACAGCGTAACCGACCGCCCCCGCCAGCATGATGGCAACAATATCGACCACCATGGCGAATACGATCGCAACTGACTTGCGATACAGCGCTGATCCCATAAAGCGCACCGATTCACCCGGCGTTGCGCTGACCGGTTCTGCAGGAGTCGCCGTGATCCATTGATTGCTGCGAGCGTAAATCTTTGCGGCAATGGCGCGGAAGACAAAGAAGGCAGCGATGGTGGCGATGCCGATGATCAGAAGATTCAGCAGTAGCGCACGCCATGCACCGGGTACGGCACCATCCAGTGCTGCCGCCTCTTCTTCCTGACCGATGGCACGAACGGACGCGATCGCTTCCGACACATCAGCGCTGATGCTGGCGATGAAATGCTGAATGCCATCCGCAATGTTGCGTGAGAAAAGGATGTTGCTGTCCTGCTCGATCGGTGCCGCTTTACTTGAAGATGGTTTAGCCGTCGTGGGAACAGGTGTGGCACTGCCTGTTTCGTTGCTAGCAGGCGGGTTCGCAGTTGGGGCCTCGCCGGTCGCGGCGTTGTCTCGCGACTCTGCCAGCGTGCGTAACTCGTTGATCAGCTGGGTGCGCGTACTTTCTGTTTCAAGCAGATCGGCGAGTGCCGAGTAGGACGTATTGCTGTGGGAGGGTACGTCTGCGGATGTGGCTTGCGCGTGCGCGACAGAGATGCCGCTTAGCGCTAGGCTGAAGGAAAGACTAAACGCAAGACTGAATGCGATGAGCAGCGGCCAGATAAACCGGGATGTGCGACGCAGCACGCGTTGTTGGATGAATGTATTGATGTTGTACGGTTGAATGATCGAACCCAAGCCGGTTTCCTCCACAGATCGGATGTTGATGAATCAGTTTGCAACTCGTCTGGCGTGCAAACTTGCAATCAAGAGCATTGCTCTACGGACAGGGCAAGATGAGAAAGCATCGTTGGCTCAAACAGAAGGCAAAAAGGCGATGGCATGACCATGGCTTATTGCGCAACGCTTGTGGTGGTGTCGTCTGGTGCTACTCAGACTTACGCTCATTGGCGCAAGAGAGAAGACGTTGTCATCGTGATGACAGGATGCTTTGCTACTGAGTTTTCTGCTGAATTACTACTGAATGACGCGGTCGCTGACCGATCAGAAGTTACTTGCCCAGCCGCTATGATAACAGCCGATGGGGACTTCGATTGTTGCATGCCGTTTGTACGGCAAGATCAGATCGGATTCGCAATCCACCAATAGCCGACGCCACTATCATTCCGCAAGGCGTAGCGAACATGGTTGATAAAGCGTTGCGGGAAGATTTTTGCATCGGCCGAGGGCGATGATTCCTGCAGCATCGCATTGACCATGTCTGTGATCTTTTCCCGTGAGAGGTTCGGATTGGTGGCAGCGGTTACGATTTTGGAAAGTGAAAAAACGATGTCGCGGTCGGCCTGACTGCCATCACGTCGCACCAGTGCGGTAATCGTGGTGATATAGCCGGTATCCTTTGAGACACTGGCCGTGATCGAGATACCGGTGTCGAAGATTTGCTGGAAATAATCATGCACGGCACCATGCCGGATCTCGGCAGAGTTCATGTAAAAGGGCTTGCCGTAGTTGCGTGAGGCGGTGTTGAAGGCTTGGACGAATTCTTTTGGGGTGAAGGCAAACTCGCCAGCTTTGGGTGCCGTTTGCGTGGAGCCTGCCTTGCTGCTCAAGGTCAGATCGTCGCCGCTACCGCAGGCGACCAGACAGAGTGCCAGACTCAGACTGATTAATCTTTTCATCGTCTCCTCCTTGCCTTGTTCCGTCGTAAACACGGATGGCATTTTTATGGAAGGCGGCGGGATGCGCCGCGATGTTTAAGATTACACCAAATGGCAAAAAATGCAGGGCTTGTTTTTGCTAATTGTAGGGAGGCCACGTCGTTTGGAGGGCTTGGCTATAATGCCCTTTCAATTTGTGCCATTTGCGCAATATTTTTATTACGATTTTTTAACGTTTTAGCAATGCTGCGGTCAGTTTGCCGATCGGCATGGCTTCTTCGTTTTGCGTTTTCTACTCTTCCAACACTATGAATAAATCTGACCATATCCTGATCGTCGACGACGATGAGGAAATTCGGCAATTGCTGTCGGATTACCTGCAATCTGCTGGCTATCGCACCTGGGTTGCTGCCGATGGCAAAGCCATGCGCGACATGCTGGACAAGGTACAGATCGATCTGATTGTGCTGGACCTGATGATGCCGGGTGAAGATGGCTTGTCGCTGTGCCGTGACTTGCGTACCCGCAGCGATATCCCCGTCATCATGCTGACCGCGCGCGGCTCGCCGCTGGACCGTATTGTGGGGTTGGAAGTGGGCGCCGACGATTACATGCCGAAACCGTTTGAACCCCGTGAGCTAGTGGCGCGGATCAAGGTGGTGCTCAAACGTGCACGCAGCTATCCATTGCAGGCGGCACGTAATGCGCCAGGCTTCATTCGTTTTGCCGAATGGCGGCTCGACACGCAGGCGCGTCAGCTGCAGCGTGGCGACGAGCCGGTGATCACGCTCGGCAGTTCCGACTATCTGGTGTTGCGGACCCTGATCGATCATGCCAACCGTGCATTGACGCGCGACTATCTGCTCAACAATGTGTACAGCAAGGAAAGCCTGCCCTTCGATCGCTCGATCGATGTATGCATCAGCCGCCTGCGCCAGCATCTGGAGCCTGATCCGCGTCACCCGACTGTAATCCGCACCGTGCGCAATACCGGTTACATGCTCACTGCCGACGTCGTCATCGAAGAATGAAGTGGTTCTGGCCGCGATCGCTGACGGGCCGGCTGGTCATCATCATGGTGATCGGCATGCTGGCCGCGCAGATCATGACCGGCACGATCTGGTTCGACATGCGATACGGCAAGGGTATGGAAGTGCCGACGCGGTTGGTTGCGAGTGAACTGGCTTTGCGTATCCGCTTGCTTCAATCCTTGCCGGCCGAACAGCAAGTGGCGACACTGGCAAGGATCAGCAGCCCGCATTTCACGATCCAGCAGATTGCCCAACCTACCGAAGCGACCCGCAACGAAACACGCCATCAGGCCGTTGCCACCTTGTTCGACAATGTGCTGGAACAGCAACTTGGACAACGCTTGCCAACCCGTATTCTCAAAGCGGAGCTGCAGGATGAAAAAGGCGACGAAAGCGGTTTTTTCTCGCTGTTGAGAGAGAGTTTTCCAGAAGGCCATTTTGTCGTGCAGGTGCAATTGCCGGATCAGCGCTGGTTGGAAATCGATGCGCGTGAAGGACAGGCCGGCCTGAGCATGGCACCGCTGACGGCGTTGTACGATTATCTGATGCGTATCTATGTGCTGCGCATCATCGCGATTGTCGTGATTGCGCTGATCGTGGTGCGCCTCGTCATGCAACCACTGAAGAAGCTGGCCAATGCGGCAGAACGTCTAGGGGAAAACATTCACAGTCCTCCGCTGGATGTGGCCGGCCCGGATGAAGTGAAGCAGGCGGCGCAAGCGTTCAACATCATGCAGCGCAAACTCATCGACAGCATTGCTGAACGGACGCGTTTTCTGGCGGCGGTGTCGCATGACTTGCGCTCGCCGATCACGCGCATGAAGTTGCGCACCGAGATGCTCAAGGATGAAACCGCGCAGACCAAGTTTCGCAAGGATCTGGATGAGATGGAGGCGATGGTGACATCGACCCTGCATTTCGTCCGTAACGTCGATACGGAAGAGCAGTTGCGCAACGTCGATATCAACGCCCTGCTCGATAGCCTGAAGATCGATGCAGAAGAAGTCGGCTCGCACGTCAAGCTTAACGGCAAGGCGCAACCGCTGCCAGCGTATGCCCGCAGCCTGCGACGTTGTCTGCAGAACTTGCTGGAGAATGCGATCCGCTACGGCACGGTGGCAAATATTGATGTGATCGATTCGACGGATGCACTAAAGATCGTGATCAGCGATCAAGGCCCGGGCATTCCGCCAGAATTGCTGGAACAGGTGATGGAGCCCTTCATGCGCGTCGAGGGTTCCCGCAATGCGCATACCGGCGGCTTTGGTTTGGGCCTGAGTATTGCGCGCACGGTGGCGCAGGCGCATCGCGGCACACTGACATTGCGTAATCGCGAAGCGGGAGGGCTGGATGCGATTCTGACCTTGCCGCGCACGCACAAGAACAATGTCTGACTAGTTCTAGCGGAAGATTCGATCGTGAAAAAAGCCCACCAACTGATGTAGCCGGTGGGCTTTTTTTAAGCGCCTGGGTTGAAGATTTTACCGAGAGTGTTATTTCGGAAAAATCTCGAATGCCTCGCCGACCTTGAGTGCGACCAGATCGTAAAGCGAATGTCGCGGTTCAGGACCCGAACGCTCAAAGCCTTCCACCGTGTCCGGCGTTACGCCATCTGGCGGTGGCACAAACTGCATCCATTCTTCGTAACCTGGATGTTCCTTCAGGTTGCGATTGAGTTCATCCAGAAATTCCTGTGTGCTCAGTTTGGTCGTCGCCATGATCGCCTCCTTCGACTTGATGAGGCTTCAGCTTAGCACGATGCATCCGCATTGTTTGTGCGCTGACTGACAGACACAGGCGCTCTGCTGGCGTGCGGCGTTCAGCTTTTGTAGACACCGCAGCCGACGATCATGTCCTTGTAACGAGCGAGATACATGGATTTGGCCTCGACCTGCTTGCTGATCGGATTGAGGAACATGTAGTCTTGCCAGCCTTTGTCGCTGTTCTGAATGATGGCAATGCGCTCGCGCACGTACAGATTGCCAGCGCCGTCCTTCGCATCAAGCAGATCCTTGCCGATCAGGGTGGCATTGGCACCATGCGCCAGATTTTTGCCGTGCATGTCATAGACCACCACATACAGATCCCGATCGCAAAACGGGCCGAGCTTGTTGTTGATTTCGCCAAAGGTCTTGTCGATGCCCTGATCCTGCATGGCATCAATGGCTTTTTCGACCATCTCGTGTGCTTCATCCGTGGTGCCGTGGCTGACGGTCTTGATCTTGAATACGCTGACGACATTGCCCAGTTCGGTCGTCTGATTCTGCAGGGAGTCGGCCGCAGCGGCGGCCTGTTCCACCAGCGCGGCATTCTGCTGCGTGACCTGATCCATCTGCGCAATCGCTTCGTTGACCTGCTCGATGCCGATGCTTTGTTCGCGACTGGCCGTGCTGATTTCGTTCATGATGGTATCGACACGCTGGATGCTGGCGACGACCTCCTTCATGGTGGCACCTGCTTGCGCAACCAGTTTGCTGCCGCCCTGCACTTTGTTGACCGAGTCTTCGATCAACTGTTTGATTTCCCTTGCGGCGGCAGAGCTGCGTTGCGCCAGACTGCGCACCTCACCTGCGACCACAGCAAAGCCGCGCCCTTGTTCGCCGGCACGTGCAGCTTCCACGGCGGCGTTCAAGGCCAGGATGTTGGTCTGAAATGCGATGCCATCAATGACGCTGATGATATCGACGATGCGTTTGGATGAGGTGTTGATCGATTCCATCGTGTGCACGACTTCGCCCACGACCGTGCCGCCCTTGACAGCGACTTCCGATGCGGTGCGCGCCAGCTGATTGGCTTCCGTCGCATTGCCTGCATTGCCTTTGACAGTCGACGTCATCTGCTCCATGGCCGAGGCAGTTTCTTCCAGCGAGCCTGCCTGCTGTTCGGTCCGTGAAGACAGATCGAGGTTGCCGGCTGCAATTTCACTGGTCGAGACGGCCAGACGTTCGGTGCCTTGACGAATATGCCAGACGACGTTGGCAAGACTCTGCCCGATGCTGTTGACGGCTTTGAGCAGTTGGCCGATTTCATCATGACGATGATTCTCGACGCGTGTGGTCAGATCGCCGCTGGCAAGTTGATGTGCCAGTTCCGTTGCCTGCGCCAGTGGTTGCGCGACGGTCTTGCGAATCACGGCATACAGCAGGCCGCTGATCAGCAGAACGGCCGCGATGGCGGCCAGCGTTGCAATGTCACGTATGCGGGTGGCATCTTGCGTAATGTCGGCCAGTGCGGTGTCGCCGACGACCAGCCAGTTGCGATCCTGCACGGTGGTGAAAGCCGCCAGATGCTCACTGCCATCCTGTGCGCGATACCGCAAGCTGCCTTCTTTCTGATCGAGCATGTCCTTGACGATGCTGCGACCATCAGCCGATTGCTCGGCCAGAATATTTTTGCCTTCGCCAGTGGCAGCCATCAGCAAGGTTCCGCGCGTTGCGCCGCTGGCGGCATCGATGACATGGTAGGTGCCGCTTGTGCCCACCTTGAGCGCCAGCAGTTTTTGGCCGATCAGGGTTTGATCCGCAGACATCTCGGTGACGAGACGCGCCTTGGCAATCACATCCTCGGCAGCGCGCCGTTCGAGCAGATCAGCCGTGGTGCGGCCGCTCGCAAAAACAAAGATGCCGAGAAGAAGCGCAATCGAAACAAAAACAATTGCGGAGAGTCTGGTGCTAATACCAAGTCGGGAAATACTGCGCGTCATGCTGCTCATCACCTGCATCCAATCACAAACGAATCACACCACCAAAAGAGAAAATGCTACGTGGAAATATCATAACCAGTTAACCGGATTGCGGCGTTGCTGCATTGCAATCTATTGTTAAATCTGCGCAGAGGTTTGACTTAACGCATCCAAACCGGATGCACAACGGAGCGATCACGTCGCTATTCAGTAAAGATATTGTTAAAAAGAAAATCGGCCGAACAGGTCGGCCGATGGATGCAATGCGAGGATCATCTTCAGAATTTGTAGCCGACCGACAGGAAAGAAACGTAGGGGTCCAGTGTCAGGCTTGTAACGTGTCTGGTAACTGGCGTTCCAGCAGCATTGCGTCCAATGATTTCTGCATTGGTATCAAGCGGAATGTACGATAGCGAAAATCCGATCGACCATCTTTCGTTCATGTTGTAAGTCACGCCGACATTGGCGACAGGAGCCCAAGACGAACTGAGGTTGGCGGTTGCCGTCCCGCCCGGCACACCCGGTGTTACTAACGACTGGAGCGACTGAGATAATTTCACATCCGAATACCAAACATGGGTCACACCCACACCTACAAATGGTCGCCATTTCGCATTGGCTTCACCAAAAAACCATTTGGCAACAATAGCGGGACTCCACTGCTTGGCGGTGCCTAGCTGTCCGGCCCCAGCCAATGTGCCCTCACCGTCTAGTTTAAATTTGGGCGGGATACCCGCATCCAACGTGAGTGCAAAATTGTCCGTGATAAAGCGCGTGTAAGCGATACCGATCGTGTCGGCACTACTGACCGTTGCTCCGCTTCCTGGAATTATGGCGGACGAGGGTGACGTTCTCTGCAACGGCTGGCTTGAATCATCCGTGTACAAATGGAACCAGCCGACATTCACGACATTGCTGCCGGCACTCTGAGCCGCGGCCGGTAAAGAAAACGCCGCCAGTGCTGACAAGGCAGACAGGGCGGCGAGGCGATGGAATTGCGGAAGTTGAGAGGTCGCGCGAGGCGAAAAGAAGCGATTCATTATTTGTCTCCAGATGTTGTTGTAATACATGATCGGGAAAGAATCATTCTGGTAGTAATGCTCGTTCATCCTATAACCAATCGAGTGAAAAATCGAATGGTTAACGCCTAAATTTTGGGTGTTACACAATTGCATATAAAAGTGATGTAGCGAACAGAATGGATGCAAGAGAACATGGTTTCATGGTGTCATTGTCAACCTTGAGGAGCACAGCATGTACATCGGTATCGGTACGCTACTGGTCATCGTTGTTCTGGTTTTGTTGCTGCGATAGTGGCGACATCCAACAAACCAGCAACAACTATATAAACGATCCGCTCAGGCGGAATATATAAAAGCCGCGCAAGCGGCTTTTTTTTTCTTTGGTATGGGAAAAATCGAACGTTTGCGCGTTAGCGCACATCGACAATCCATTTCCCGTGGGAACATAAGCCGCTTATTTCAATTACTCAAATTATGCCAACCATCCTAATTGCAGAAGACAATCTCGACGCGAGAGATGCGCTCTCTGAACTGCTTCAAGCCCATGGCTTCGATGTCCTGCTCGCGCGTGACGGCGAAGACGCACTGGACATTCTCCAGTCTCATAAACCGGATGTTGTCCTCACGGATATCGATATGCCGCGCCTTGATGGCCTGGGATTGTGCATGCGTATGAAAATGGCGCCGCACACGAGCGAAATCCCGCTGATCCTGATCAGTGGCCGCCCGCCGATCTATCAGCCGAATGCCGTGTTCGATGTCGTGCAAAAGCCGGTTTTGACGGAAGAGTTGTTGACCAGCGTGAAGGCTGCAATCCGTCATTCAGCTGTTGCTTGCTGATGTTGACGTGACTGATGCGGGGAAAATGAGACGAGGTAATCTGCGTTGATTCTTGTAGTGCGCAATGCTTCATTATCGCCGCAGATACTCGTCTTCAGCGTTGCATGGCCAGCTTTGAGTCAGTGCAGATGCACACCTTTTCGAGCATGACTCTGGATGATGGATGGCGTGCGATTGGCTGCCATCAAGACATTATTGATGAGATTCAAGAGCTCGTCGCAATCGAACGGCTTGCCCAGAATGTGGCCGGACAATCCTAACGACACCGGTGCAAAAGCCGTCATGAAAACGATGGGGATGCTCTGGAAGCGCTGATTGTTATGCATGAACCGGCGCAACTCTGTGCCAGGCGCTTCCGGCATCATCACATCGCTGATTACCAAATCAATCTTTTCATTTTCCAGCAGGGCACGCGCCTCTCTTACAGAATGCGCCTTCAGGGTGTTGAAGCCCTGCAGTTCTAGCAATTCTGACACTACCTCTACGATGTCGATTTCATCATCGACGATAAGGACGGTGCATTTCATGGAAATTGATTTGGCAAAGTTGACGCCCTTATTTAAGCATGCTGGCCTTTGGGTTTCCGTTAGATAGGTCGCATAGATGATGGCTTTGATCCAAAGCTGTCCTCTGTACGGCAAACGCGCCACAGAATCCTGGTGGATTTGTGAAACGTCTCCGCTATCTCGACTTTATCTCATCGTAAGGCGTGCTATCGAACATAGGCGGTGGCGCTTATGTAAGAAGATGCTAAGCATGAAAGCCAGCCCCCAATAATGCCGACCGTTTTGATCGTCGATGACAATGCAGATTTGAGAGAAATCCTCTCAGAGCTCCTGCGAACAAAGGGTTTTGACGTCTTGCTTGCGTATGATGGGGAGCATGCCTGGGACGTTCTACAGGGGGAGCATCCTGATGTCGTTCTTTCGGATATTGATATGCCGCGCCTGGATGGCATTTCGTTATGCCATCGAATTCGGGAGGCTTCTCGAACATCGA
>Ga0308164_10000673_pt1 | contig 49526 bp, 73 predicted proteins | sample PhyTR2_FD_201031 | JGI IMG/M metagenome (GOLD analysis project Ga0308164, IMG submission 201031) | Phyllosphere microbial communities from UC Gill Tract Community Farm, Albany, California, United States - DLSLT.R2 | ecosystem: Host-associated > Plants > Phyllosphere > Unclassified | place: USA...
CCACATTCGGCACTGAATTATCAGACGCCATCAGAGTTTGCAGCACGGTGGCGAAATGGAAAATGTGAAGGTAAACAAACCGACATTACTAACTGACGGTTGTAGCTAATACTGGGGGCAGGTCACACGCAGCCTGATATCACGCTGTAAACTTATCCAGCTACTAACCTTACTAGCTACCATCCCTACGATTGAAAGGTTAATCAATTGCCATCCTCCTTCTGATAAGCCGGGTCCGATCCCCGTGGAAACTTCATCGACTCTTCCATGTGAAACTTTAGCTTTGCGGGCTAGGAAAAACTTCCTCAATGGGTGGCTTCTGCGGATTTAATAGTTTCGTAATTTCTTCGTCTTTCAATCATCCTGATATAGAAGTCATAAAGCTCTTTACGCATGCGCTGCTTCATTTCATCAGGCAATGGTTCCTGCAATTTCTTCCACTCATCCAGTTCAGGCTTGCAAGTAACATAAGCCTCATCAACGATTTTTTGTGGCTGAATGTCGGATTTAATGAAGGGGATAGTGTGGTCATTCAGGCATTTAACCTCTGGCGTTTCAAATGCCCTGTCATCCGCTATTGCTGTCATGGAAATCAAAATTCCAGATAAAAAAATCCACCTCACAGCTTCTCCTCCTTCTGATAAACCGGGTCAGTGCCGCGCGGGTACTGCAGTGCAACGTTCCTGTAATGCTGCAATCTCTGCCTGAAATACTCCATCATCGCTTCCGGCTGCTGCATCTCCACCTCCATGGCTATAACCGGCATATTCATACGCTCCTTGTACGCTACTCCTGATGCGGCTAAATCCACGTTAATCCTGTCGCGCTCTTCTCTGCTGCGTGCTGCTAAGTTTTGACTCATAAAATCGCCTTGGCAATCCAATCGCCGAATGCGTTTATTACAGATGACACGATAATCAATGCAACACCAATCACTATATTTATTGAAGTAGATCGGCTTTCAGGGGACGTTGATGTTGTTTTACCCTCTTTATCTAAACTGGCGAAAGCAAATGCCTCAGCGTTAGACAGGTAGATGCCACCACGGAACAAAGGTGATAGGGTGAGTAGCGTACCTATCATTACACCAATAGCGCCAAATCTTGCGAGCCAAGTCCAATCCTTCTCATGCCAGGATATGATGGCGCCTAATGCAACAGATGTTAACCATAATGGGAGCATTACCCATCGACTACCAATGTAATAAAAAAGTTTATCTAAACGATGGATATCTTCCTTACTTGTATCTGGGTTGGGTTTATAAGCCATAACTCCTCCTTGTTGAATGCTATTCTTTTACCCCTTAATTCCGTTGCTCACAACTTTTATGAATGATTACTAATCGCATCCACTCAGGGCGTCCATTCCATCAATTCTTCATAAACCGCCTCATTGGCCTCTTCCTGAGACTCAAATGGCGCATCTTGGCATTCAACTGTGACCTCAGCATTTGCTCGGCAGAATGATTTCCACGTACGCTTCCCTTGCGTCCAGCCCTTATGCCAGCCCAGATTTTTTGTCTCGATGCGCCACGCACGGTTAGCGAGTTTCATTTGTGATTTAGGCATCCTCTTACCCCTTATTCCGCTGTCAGGCTCAATGCCGCGGCGAAAATAGTCAGATAGCAGGCAATAAAAAACCGCCCGTAGGCGGCTGTTTATAAGGAATTAAAAGGGATTAAACACCCTGTCGGTACTCTTCGTAAGAACGAGGTTTAGAGTCACCTTCTTTACGATAAGCAAGGAGTTCATTCTGCCGATCCGTAACATACCCCAGTGTTTCAGTAAGCTGACGTCGCAGAGTAGTAGGCATTTGAGGAATGCTTTGATCGCTCAGTCCATTCTCGATTTTATTCATAATTTCGAGAGCCAGGCCAATCTGCTCAGCATCCCTCAAAATATTAACGCGGTAACCCTCACGGGTCTCTTGCTCGCCTTCCAACTGGCGCGTCAGTTTATCGACCTGGCTGGCATAAGCGTCCAGTTGAGCCTGCACATCAGCCGGGATTTCACCCGTTTTTTCAGCCAGCGCTATAAGAGCATTGATGTTATCGATCGCCTGTTGCGCCAGGTCAGTTGCAGTAGTCATATTTGGCATCCTTTGAAAAATTTTAAACCAGTAAATTTAATGAGGTTAAAAAGGCCGATCAAAATCGGCCTGAAAAGTGTCCGTTAACTGTTACGGGTGTTCGTACTGCTGAAAAGTACGCGGCACCGGGTCGCCGGGCTTTCGGAACATGGCGTTGTCGTCTTTGCGGCCTTTCAGATACATCAGGGTCTGCTTGGCCTGATACTGATCGGCTGGAGACAGGGAGCCAGTCGTACCTGCGTTAATCGCCGCGACAACTTTGGTCAGAATCTCGATACCCCAGCCGACGGCTTCGGTGGTGTCCAGAATCGCAGAGCGATACAGGGTATTGAGGTCTTGCAGGTCTTCAAATTCCTGGTCGGTATGTTCCATGGTAAATCCTCTTTTAGTTGAGTGAGTTAGGCCGTGAATTCACTCAGCCACCTTACTCGCATAGCCTAATAAAGAACAGCAAAACACTGTTTATATGTACAGTATATTTGTGTCATAAATTTGGCTTAGTGCCACTTATGCGTTTACTGCGCTCTTCCAGAAAACGTATCCGGCTGCGACTGGCACGCTGGCGAACGGATTCGTAGGAGCGGTTTAGTTGCCGGGCTATAAGTTTGGGTGGGATGGTTGCTGCGAGTTCTTTCAGAAGGCCTATCTCATCGGGGGACCAGCGACGGCCAAGAGTTAACTGATTGCCGCGACGCCGGTATTCAGGTGATTCCATGTTGTCTCCTGTTATTTGCTGAGTGCCTCTTCGATTTCTGCTTTACGAAGCAGATAAACATCGGTGGCCTTTTCCAGCGTTTCAGCCTCGCTTGCCAGCATGCGCGCCGCGTACTTATAGCAGCGGTCAAGCCCTGCAACGTTTTCAGCCTCAGCGGCTGCAGCGGTGAAATCGGCAAGCAGTTCATCCGGCGTGCGCACTGCTGCACTGGTGTTCGTCGCCGGGTTAATTTCGCGCTCAGGCTGCTGCGTTTCAGGTTTGCTGTTAATCAGGTTGTTCAGGTCAGCGCGGCTGCGTGCCGGGGTGACATCGCGTTCTGCTCGCTGCGCCGGTTCAAACTCATCCGGGGTATAAACACCGAGAATCACGTCCGGGCAGTAGAGGCGCGCCCAGTATTTAACAGCCAGATATGCCAGTTGCTGCTTTGGTGCTGTCTTCCACAACGGGGAATTGCGAGTGGTGACATACTCCATGTAAAGCGGCTCACCCCACGTGATTTCTGTTTCACCTCGCAGCACTGCGCCGACGCGTACAGACAGGCCGCGCTCATTTGATGCATTTGCCGCGCCAGGCTTAAACTTCACCCAGTCACCGCCGTATTCGTATTTGAATCGCCCCTGAACGGCGGTTGAGCTCGTTATTACTGCGTTGACCAGCTGAGCCTCATAACCCAGCGCTCCGTTTACCAGGTGCGTTTTCTGCGCCACCGCGTAAGGGTTCATTCCCCACTGCGCTGCCTGTAAAGCGATCGCAAGACAGTCAGCTGGCTTACCGGATAGATGAGCAGGCACTGTAGCTTTGCCCTGTGCCATGACTTCCGCAAACGCCTGGAGCTTCTGCAGGCCGCTCGGGCTGAAGATTGCCGCCTTGGTGTCAGCCTCATTAACTGGCGTGGTGATGATATCGTTGCTCATGCGTAATCCTTTCTCTTGGCCCAGTCCGGGCGTGTAATTTCTTCGATGCCGCCCCAGTTACCAGACAGCATGCATTCGTGATAGGTATCGAGGTTTCGGCGGAACAGGTCGTAGCCCACGGCAACATCGTCCTCCTGAAGCTGGAAGGTGCGAACCGGGTACCGGCCGCAGTCGATCGCCTCGCTGACTGCGATGAAAACGAAAAGTGGATATTCACCGAAGTGCTTGCTGAAGCCCTCGCGGTAATAGGCGTCCTGAACGTGATAGCGGAACTCTTCAACGTGGCGGGAGAAGCGCGACATATCAGCTACTTTCTTCACGTCGACGATGACGGGCTGGCCCGACAGGAACTTGTCAGGGCGGATCCGGCAAAGTTCTCCGGTCTGTTCGTCGTTCCAGTAGATTGAAGCTTCCTGATGACCTTCAGCTTCAAGCAGCCACCGGGCGGCTGGATGGGCGAGGGCGCTGGCGCGCATCAGCTGCAGCTTTCGACCCTGCTCAGCATCCATTACTGTCATGCCACTGTTTGCACAATCTTTCAGGAACTGCTTTTCATCCTCCTTGCCGGCTGTCGTGCGGCGGTTGAACTCAGGAGCAACAATGAAACGCCTGTCGAACTCTTCAGGCTCCAGCAACAGGCAGTGCAGAGCTGTTCCCATATCGAGTGCGGCTTTCTTCTCTTCGTCTTCAGGCGCTCCTTTGCGCCACTGGAATATGGCCGGGCTAAGGGCAATGTCATCCAGCTGTGATTTGCTGATGCCCGGGCCGCCGTGATAGTCCTCGTTGCTGATGTCGTAGAAGATGCCAGGCTGCATTACGCGGCCTCCTGATTTCCATGTTTGTTGCGATAGATTTCGATAGCCACTTCGCGCCGTGCAACCCGCACCATCGCTTCACGTAAAAACGCCTCAGCGGCCTCATGCTGATCGTCGTCTTCATCAAACATCTCAATGGCGGGATAGTCGTAATGGCGAGTCAGGAAGGCGCATAGAGCTGGCATTAACGGGTTTGTTTTGTGACCGTTCATACGCGCATCAACTTCAGCGGCAATGCATTCCAGCTCGCTGTCGGGGAGGTTTTCGGCGATTTCCTGCACCTCATTCCGGGCCGTTCTGTTCAGTCTCATTTCTGCTCTCCCATACCCATAGCTTTCAGCATCATGTTGATGAAGGTGAAGTCCTTCGACTTTTCCAGCATCTCGCGCTGGCGCTCTAACTCACTCTGCTGCTTTTTATATTGCTGTGCTGATGCCGGCGCGTTCATGGCTGGCCTCTTTGATTCAGAGTGTCGATAAGATTGCGCCAGCCAGTGCGGAGGCGGCGGGTGATAGTGTCGAGCAGTGATTCGTCTAACTGAGCAACGCCCACGATGGCGCCGCCCGCGATGGCATAGTTCATCGTGGGTTCCTTGCTATTGGTTAGGTTGGGGGCAAAAAATGGCCCGAGTAGAGCAGGCCTGAAGGATGAAACGATTCTCTCTAAGGTGCATGGTGCGTAGCACCTTCAGCCGCACTTGGTGAATACGGCTGAAGGTGTCACTCATTGATGATAATGGGTAATAAAGAGTGTCGCCGAAGCGACCTCATGATGATTTGATGCCTGCTTTTATCCACATCAGGCGAGGTGGTTCACGCTATACCCCTACAGCGAGAATTGGTGATACTATTTCAACACCCCTACAGTGTTGAGATAGTCCATATGTCTGATGATAAAGGAATCATCGGTAAGATTACCGATGCGGTAACCGGTGCTGGCGGTGCGTTAAAAGGAGCTGTTGGTGCTGCCAGAGAAATACAAAAAATGCAGGTCGATTACTCAGTAAAAGAAAAGACCTACGATTTACTTGATAAACTGATGGATGCCCAACAGCAACAAATGGGCTTACAAGAGCTTTTGATGGCTGCGAAGAACCGTATCATTGAGCTTGAAGAGCAGGTGAATTCCAAAGCTAGATGGGAGAATGAGAAAACTAATTATGAGCTTTACCACCCCATTCCGGCTACTGCTGTTTACCGACTCAAGCTTGAGGCTGACTCGAATCAAACTCCGCATTATCTTTGCGCTAAATGCTATGAATCTGGAATGAAGTCGATGCTTCAATATAAAACAAGCGACCTTGCACACGTCGTTATGGTTTGCCATTCTTGCAAATCCGAATATAGGTTTCCTCATCCCGAAGAAAATTCTCCAGGCGTCTGGTTCATTTAATTTATCTAAACTCAAGAGTTGGACACTCAGATTAATAATATGGGTGGCACCTTCGCGAACCTTGCAATAGCCAATAAAAAAGGCCGCGTTATGCGGCCTGTGATGCCCGCTGGCGGGCCTGCTGCCTGTTGCGCCAGGCTAGCTTGACCCACAAGTCGTGAACGCCATCACCACGCACTGATGCCTTGCACTTACTGCGGTAGACTGCTTAATCAGCCTGACACTCAGCTGCGAATTTCTTGCAGGTTTCCATGCCTAACCTCACTTATAAATGTGCGTTGCGCCCTTGCGGACGGTGCGGTGTCCCGCGTTATAGATAGCCACATCCGGCAGACATACCGATGTGCTCTCATGCCTGTCACGCAGAGAAGGGGAGATAACTGCTTTCTCAATGCGGCTGATGTGCTTAACCTCAATCGCCACAACCTCTGGCTCAATGCTGAAAGCCGTGTCGATGATTGATTCGATGCGTTCACGATCCATTGCCACCGCACGACGACGAGCATGGCGGCGCGATTTGGCTGACTGTTTTGTCGATGTGCCGTAAGTGATAACTGTCATGGTTGACTCCTGAAGTGGTTTTGGTACTGCCGACCAGTTAGCTGATAGACAGTCCAAACCCATCTCGTTTGGTTAGTTGGCGCTTTGTCAGCGCTGCAATGTTGTTAAAGAGCATCACCGTCCTGGTGAGTAGTGCTTCCTGCTGATGGGATTTAATTTAGCGTTATGCTAAATGTATGGCAATAGCAAAATGCTAAATAAATTAAGGACGGAGTTTAGCTAAATGATTTAGAAAGGAATTTATTTTTTGAGGGGGTTTAGCAGGCACAAAAAAGCCCGCTCAGTGGCGGGCTTCTTAGCGTTAAGGGATCAACTTAAGTATCTGTCGAAGTTCATTGCAAGCTTTCCAGATATCGTCCTGAGTGTCGCCATCCCATTCAGGCGTCATCGCTCTCTCTGCCTGAAAATACCGCAATCTGATGTGTATCTCTGCAATTTCATCCCGCCTACATTTAGCGGCTATTCGATGAAGCCCCTTAAGGGGCGTTGGCTCCCAAGGCTTCAAGTTCACTCTTTCTTGCTTGAACAGTAGTGTTAGTTTTTTGTTCATAAGTTAATTACATAAAAGCCCGCTCAGTGGCGGGCTATCGGAGTGGGTGGCATGAACTGGGGCTTCTAACAGCAGCCTCAACTGGTCTTCACTCAAACTTTTCATTCAGCTCTTTAGCAATTTCATGCACTTGGCTTGGCTTAAAATCCTCATAAATTACCTTCGGATAATTGCATTCAGGAATAGTCCACTGGCTAGGCTGCTCTTCATCGCCTTCAATATGAATACCAGGATTATTTTTGTAATATTCTCTATTGGCATTTATATCTTTTATTTTTTCTACCGCGGAGTCGCGATCATAACCACTGATAACTAACCTTGCGGCAATCGTTGCATCGCTCAAGCGTTTTTCTTCATTAATCCTTTCTTCTTCATCTTCTAGTTCCCAATCTGCTGGCATCATTGACCTCTGCTGTGATTAAAGTTTAATGTTGCTGACGTTATGAATTGTCTCAACTTTTTAAAGGTATCTTCCCGCGACCAAGCTCTTAGACCAAACGCATTTTGGTCTCGATCGCCACGCCTAGCACCTTACAGTTACCGTTAACCGGTACCATAGGCCACTGAGGATTCAAACCCTTAAGGTACTTCTGGCTACCGTCGATGATGAGCTTCTTGAATGTGGCTTCGTTATCGTCGGTCAGCTTTGCCACAACTAAACTTCCATTCACTGCTTCACGTCCTGTATCAAACAGCACATAGGTTCCTGCCGGAATGCTCAGCCCGATAGGGGCGGTCATCGAGTCGCCTTCCACCTGCAACCAGAAAGCATCTCCCTGCGTATGTGCGTCAGACTCAAGCCACATATCGACATCCTTAATCGTATAGGGTTCACAGGCTTCATCCCATGCGCCAGCCTGAACCTTGCTTAAAACGGGGTAGCGCGCAGTCGGCTTGTAGTCCCGAGGGTTTGAAACGTTGGCGTCAACCTGTGGCTGATCTTCGTGGATGGAGTCAAGCCAGGCATTGGGCAGCTTTAAAGCCACCTCAATTTTCCTCGCCATCTTATCCCCGATGTTCCTAACGCTATTCTCCCCAAGCAGCTGACTAAATTGGGACGCACTGATGCCCAAAAGCTCTGCGAAACCAGCCTTTGTATTGCCATCGTTCTCAAGATGCCTCTTAAGGAGGTTATTGAGATTGGTTTTTCTGACGCTTTTATTTTCCATGGCCTGATTCTCACACTATTTAGCAATGCGATAAATATGCATTTTGCTAAATACTGCTTGTTAGTTATTTAGCATAACGCTAAACTTGGCTTTGAAGTTAAACAGGAGGCACCAATGGGTAATGAACTGCTCCGCTGGCGCAAGGAATCTTCAGCTGAAGACTGGATCAGCCTTGCTGTACTAGCGAAAACATCTGTTGGCTACCTCGACCAAATTGCATATGGATTCCGCCGAGCATCACCAGGTAAAGCCCAGGCAATTGAGGAAGCCACAAAGAAATTCACCGATTACACGCCGGTAAAGAAGGAAAGCTTAGTCTTTGCACCACAGCGCGCTACGGCAGCTTAAGAATCACCGCTCTTTACACAATCTAGCCCGCCGCCAACGCGGGGAACTTTAAACCGAAGTGACTTGCTCACCGCAATGTCACGTAACTACTTAACCAACAAACGGAATACTAACTGATGGAACGCGCAAAGAAACGCAACGAGGCACTGCGCATTGAAAGCGCCTTGCTTAACAAGATCGCCTTAATCGGCACAGAGAAAGCTGCTGAAGCTATCGGGGTTGATAAAGCTCAGATAAGTCGGTGGAAACGAGACTGGATCCCCAAGCTATCAATGCTTCTTGCAGTACTGGAATGGGGTGTTGTGGATGACGAGATGGCTCATTTAGCCAGGCAGGTGGCAAGCATTCTCACTAAAGAAAAAGCCCCGAGCGCTGGAACGCTAGAGGCCTGATGCACGAATCTTACTGGATCAACGTACAGGAGTAATTATGAGTTCTTTATTATCGCTTTACAAGGCTAAAGAGAAAAACGGCACCGCCACAACGGTTAAGAAAACGTTCCTGGTACCGCTGGCAGAGCTTTACGTCGAGCCGGGCTACAACGTCCGCGAAATCGATCAGGAGCACGTCGCTGAATTTCGTGATGCGTTCATTGCCGGTGAGTTTGTCCCTCCGCTGGCTGTTCAGGTTACTGAGCAGGGCATCAAGATTATCGACGGCCACCACCGGTACTATGGCGCGAAAATGGCGTCTGAAGCCGGGCATGAAATACCACGTCTTGAGTGCAAAGACTTCTCAGGTTCTGAAGCTGATCGCATCGCATTCATGGTCACCAGTTCACAGGGTAAGGCGCTGTCTCCCCTGGAACGTGCGGCAGCATATCAGCGCCTGCTGAATCAGGGATGGACACCTGCCGAGATTGCCAAAAAGGTGAAACGCTCACCGGCAGATGTTGATCAGCATCTTCAGCTACTGGAATGTGGGGATGGCCTGATAGCCATGGTGAAGGCTGGCGAGGTGGCACCGACAACGGCTGTTGCACTCTCACGTGAGCATGGCCCGAAAGCGGAAGCCGTGGCTCAGGTTCAAATGGAGAAGGCCAAAGCTGCTGGTAAAACGAAGCTGACGCGCTCAGCAGCCATTCCTCAGTTCAGCGCAACCAAAGCACGCCGCCTGGCTGAATTACTGGTTGATGCAGAGTTCGATCGGGATGGTGGTTTCGACAGCCTGATTCTCTCTCATGGCACCACTGAAGAGATAAAGCGGATTCTCGCTGATTATCGCTCAGGCATTCCATCTGACGGAGGCGGCGATGAATCTTGCGCATGACAACGTATCACCAATCAGGCCCTCTCTCAGGGCCGTGGAGCAACGTGTGGCAGATACAGACGATGGATACACGCGTCTGGCAAACGAGCTGTACGAAGAGCTGATAGGGGCCAACCTGACAAGGAATCAGGCGAAGGTTGCGCATGCTGTTTGCCGGAAAACATACGGCTTCAACAAGAAGATGGATCGCATTGCTGACAGCCAGATCAGCCAGCTCACCAGACTGCCCCGGCAGAAGGTGAACAAGGCGAAAAATGAGTTGATTCAAATGGGTGTCTTGGTTCGGGAAGGTATGCTAATCGGTCCGAATAAGAACCTCGCGGAGTGGCAAATTCCAGAGTGTCACCAGGATGGTGTCACTGTCACCAAATCAGTGACAAAAAGTGTCACCAAAGCGGTGACAGGGTTGTCACTAAAACAGGGACACACAAAAGACACTATTACAAAAGACAAGAAAGACATTAAACATACGTCAGAGAATTCTGGCGAATCCTCCGACACACCCCTGAGTAATCTCCCTGTCATCCGTCCTGAAGCAGCGACCCATTCACTGAAAGGTGACAAGTGGGGAACTGCTGACGACCTGAAGGCAGCTGAGTGGATGTTCAGCAGGGTGAAGATTGTTACTCCAACAGCTAAATCCCCTAACTGGCCTGCCTGGGCTAACGAAGTACGCCTTCTGAGAGGAACACTTGAAGTTACGCACCATGACATCTGCGAAACCTTCAAATGGGCCAACGCCGATCACTTCTGGCAGACCAATATCCTCAGCCCTGCAAAACTCCGCGCCAAGTGGGACACACTCCGTGCGCAGATGAGCCAGCCAGGGCGTAACCGGCAGTCTGTGCCTCAGCAACCCGCTCAGCACTGGAACAGCCGCGAAGCCTGGGAGAATGAATTCCTATGAGAAATCTCGTATCAGCAATTCAGAATCGTGATGCAGGCGCACTGGCTCACATCGCAGGAGATGGTCCGCGCCCGGTTGAGCGTGGAGTGCATGAAGACGTTGAGCGCCTGGTAGACGCCCTGTTTTCGAATCTTAAGCAGGTATTCCCGGCGTCGGTCAGCACTGCATGGCGCAACCCGAACGACGAAGCAGCCGCGAAGCGCCAATGGATCGCCGCGTTTGCCGAGAACGGCATTCAAAACAAGCAGCAGCTGTCAGCAGGCATGAAGCTGGCCCGCGCCAGTGGCTCACCGTTCCTGCCGTCGCCTGGTCAGTTTATCGATTGGTGTAAGCAGGGTGAGCACCGCGCCGCCGGGCTGCCGTCAGACGAAGAGCTGTACGACATGTTCCGCCTGTACTGTCGCGACCGTGGCATGTACGACAGCAGCGAAGAGTTCCCATGGGAAAGCCCGGCCTGTTTCCATATGGTGACAGCAGTTTACAACCAGATGCGCTCGTTCAACCTGACTGATTCTGAATGCCGCAAACGCCTGGGTGACGAGCTGCGCAAGATGTCCCGCCGCATCGAAGCTGGTGAAATCATCCCGCCGCCGCGCAAGCAGATTCCCCAGTTGCACATCCCGACCGGTAACGAGAAGGCACTGGACCATCTTGCTGACATTCGCCGCCGCTTTGGTCTGAAAGGTGGACGCCATGACTGAGATGAACCGCATCCGCTTTGAGCGCCTGTATCGCAGCGTTCACGGTGACAGACACAACCTTACCCGGTCACATCTCGGCTATCAGGATGCCACGGTAGACCGGGCGTTTTTCTTCTGGCTTGAGGGAAGGGAGAGCGCAGCATGACACAGGTAACTCAACTGGTAGTCCCAATACCGCTGATGCGGCAGGCTCGCAATCTGCAACTGGCAATTATCGACCTTGCTAAGAAACGCGACCTGAAGCCGGAGCAGTTCCGGGCGCACCTGAACGCTATCGACATGCTGGCGCGCGAAGCACATGACCTGATAGTCGATGCTGAGTTTGAAAAGGAAGGAGAAGGTCATGATCCACTATCACGGCGGACCAATAACGCCTGACACCTGCGCAATTCGGGCATGGAAAGGGCGGCATGCTTTCATCTCTTTTGCTCATGCTGGCCAAACAAATCTCGCCTCAGAGTTCTGTCAGTCATTCGCTCTGGACAATGGTGCGTTCACAGCCTGGAAGGCAGCAGGCCGAAACAAAATCGACTGGAGTGATTATTACGACTTCGTGGCACGATGGAAAAACCATCCCGGATTTGACTTCGCCATCATCCCTGACGTTATCGACGGCGGAGAGGCTGAGAACGAGGCGCTACTTGATGAGTGGCCACACGGTGATTTCTATGGTGTACCGGTATGGCACATGAATGAAAGCGATGAGCGTTTTATCCGACTTTGCAATGAATACCCACGGGTAGCAATAGGCAGTTGCGGCGAGTATGACGTTAAGCGTCCTAAGATAGCCGTTGCACGGATGAAAGATCTGATCCGGCACGTTACCGACGATTACGGACAGCCAATTGCGAAGCTTCACGGGCTACGCATGCTCAATCCGCAGATATTCACAGAAATACCGCTGGCGAGCGCTGATAGCACTAACGTTGCTAGGAACATCGGCATCGATAAAGCATGGTCGGGTGCCTACGCACCGTCTTCCAAAGAAACGCGGGCGGCCCTGATGGTCGAACGTATCGAGTCACACAACAGCCCCGGCTCACTGCATTACTGCGAGCAACGGGACCGGTTCAACATGCAGCTACAGCTGGCTGTATAGGAAGAAGCATGAATAACGTAATCCCTCTCAGACCCAAGCACCAACTCCTCAAAGACTCACACTCAGCGATACTGACGGTCCTCAGGATGTTTCGTGAAGGCGGACACAGTAAGCAGAGCATTGACCTGTTGTTGAGCGCCGTAGCCGACAACATCCATGACTACGTGGAGACAATCGAAGGGAGGTAACAGTGGAGACGCAACGTTTTCTACTGAGAGACAGCAACATCCGACAGAACTGCATCAGCGTCATCCAGCAACTCCCCGCCAATCCCGACAAACCTCTGCAGGTAACCATCCAAGAAGACACCAGAAGCCTTGCGCAGAATCGCATGCTTTGGGCCTGCCTGCATGACGTATCAAGTCAGGTGGTCTGGTATGGGAAGAAACTCGACTCAGAAAGCTGGAAACATATTTTCAGTGCCAGCCTGAAAGGACAGGAGACGGTGCCGGGTATCAACGGCGGCTTTGTAGTACTGGGCCAGTCAACAAGCAAAATGCGCGTCAGTGAGATGCGTGACCTCATAACTCTAATCCACGCCTTCGGTGCCGAGCAGAGCGTCAGGTTTAGCGATGAATCAGCGCGCGCAGCTGAATGGGCTGGAAGATTCGGGAGTACAGCATGACACCACAGGTTACCTCCATTCCTCAGCTGCTCATTGAGACCCGAGGAAACCAAACAGCAGTTGGCCGAGCGCTCAAATCCACTCGCACAACTGTCAGGAAATATGCCCGAGACTTTAACTGCCGGTATCACGTCGTAGTCAATGGTGTGTTGATGGTCAGTCAGGGCGATCGTGGGCTTCACAAAAGGAAAAGCAATGAAGAAAACATGGTTCACCCATGACCCTGTAGATACAGACACTGCAAACGAACTCATTTCCCGTTACAACGCCCGTAACATTCATACCCAAAAGACACTCGCCGCCGATCCCCGCTTATGGCTGGTTAGTGCGCTGTTGCCTGAAGGTAATCGCGAACCACGAAGAGACAAAACTTATGAGAACAAATGCTGGGCGTAAGCGTTGTTGTAGCTGCAGTACTGTGCTGACCAGTGAAGATAAACACCGGTTCGGAGTTAGCTGTGAAATCTGCGAAGAGGATATCTGGTATTACGAGCACCTCGACTATCTGCCAATTCATGCCGCATGGCGATATACCTGCTATCAACTGCGCTGGCTGTGGCATACCGCTGGCTACGGACGAGACATATGCCTGCGTCCGCTGCTGCGCCGGCTGGATGCAAGACGACAACATCAGAATGCACGGAGGGGGCGATGAGAAAAGTCAGGCGAAGATGTAAGAACGTGGATTGTCGCGAATGGTTTCACCCGGGTTACTCAAATCAAACGTGGTGCTCACCAGGATGCGGAACCCTGATAGCACTGGCAAAGAGAGAGAAGGACCGGCATAAGGCGATACAGGAAGCAGAACGACGGCGAAAAGATGAAGCTCAGCAGGAAAAGCGCCACACCAAAATCCGCAAGTTAGCAGTAAAGCCCCTCAGTTACTTCCACAGACAAGCCCAGTCAGCATTCAACCAGTACATCCGCACTCGCGATTTCGGACAGCCGTGCATCAGCTGTGGCCGCAAGACAGGCGCGAAGATGAACGCCGGTCACTACCGCACGGTAGGTGCCAGCAAAGAAACCCGTTATGACGAAACCAACTGCCACCTCCAGTGTGAGCACTGCAATTCATACCTGTCCGGGAATATCGGCGAGTACAGGCCGCAACTCATCGCGAAGATTGGGCAGTCTGCTTTCGATCGCCTGATGGGCCCGCATGAGCTGAAAAAGTGGACGCGTGAGGAGTTGCAGGAGCTGGCAGCAGATTACCGGCAGAAAACCAGAGAGCTGATCAAGCAACGGAGCGAAACACCATGAGCCTTGAAGCAACAGTAAAATATCATTTTCCAAAAACAGCGAGCTTTGCGGGTATGCCGCCTGCAACAGCTTCAGATGCGCTATCAGGCACTGACTACATGGCTGCCATGGGAATGACTCAGAGCCGAGTGCCGCTGGGCTATAGTGCGTTCATGGGTAAGGTTGGAGTGAGCGATAACGACGCCCGACGCGCCGTATCGTTATTAACTGAATATGCATTGAGTACCTGCGATAAGGTTGCCGCCTTGCGCAAGCTAGACACCGATATTAAGACAGCGGTTATGCAAACGCTCGCAACTTATGCCTACATGGATTATTGCCGAAGCGCCGCCAGCGTCAAACCCTGCGAATGCTGCCAGGCGAAAGGATTTATTGAGGCTGACGTTTTTAGCATGAAGTCACCGCTATCAGGTGGCTCAGCACGAAGCGTGAAGGAGGTTGTTCGCGTTATCTGCAAGACCTGTAAAGGTAAGGGCGTCGTGTCATCAGCTTGTCGTGACTGTAGCGGACGTGGACGGGCCGCTGATCGCAAGCTGACTGAAGAGCAGGGCGTGCCGGTCATGAGGGATTGTAAGCGTTGCTGCGGGCGAGGGTATGAGCGCACCCCCGCAGTTGAAGCATTCCGAAGCATTTGCGCATTTACGGAGGCTATCAGTTTGGCAACGTGGGACAGGAGCGGAAAGCCATTCTATGACCAGCTTATCGGCAAGCTGGAAATTGAGGAATCATGGGCTAACTCCTCACTGAATAAACTTACAGTTTGAAAATAACCCACCGTAAGGTGGGCTATTGCTAATTAGTTTCCGCCGGGACGTGAATCTGATGAACGTCCACCACAGCGAGAACCATCTGCTGCCGTATCGTTAGCATGTTGGCAGTTGCCAGCAAAAGCTTGTGTAATTGAGCCGAGAGATAAGGCAAGGAAGAGTATTGCTAATGTTTTTTTCAAGGCATGCACCTTTGCATTTTATTAAATTAATAGGTTAGTAACATGAACCGCCAGCATGGTGAGAACCGGTTCCGCCGTGTGGATGTGTGCCTTTAGGACATGCCATAGCTGAGCTTGAGAAAGCAAATACTGCGGTGAGCATTAAAAGTGCGGCAATCTTTTTCATAAATTTCTAGCATCCTGAACAAGAGAGGAGTGAAGCGATGGTCACAACAATCTATCAGAAGATTCCTATTAATTAATACTGATATATGATCAGTTCTTATGATTTAATTTCTCTTGTAGGCTTAACTGAAAATAAAGGACATAAAATCGCTGGTTATTTTATCGTGAACTATTTACTTTTCAGGAAGCTGGGGATATGATTCCTAACAGTTGAAGTTGCGCGCTGTTGTTTGACGCGTTAACTTAATCCAGTCAGTTCCATCACTGATAATGTGGATGCCAAGAAGCCTCGCGACCTCACCAGTCGGCGGGCTTTTTTATTATCCCCAAGAGCGGATAAAACGGCCCTTATACCCTGTAGCGGGTAAGTAACATCACTAAACTATTTCAAAGGTCAGTCATAGAACTGGCCTTTTTCATTGCAGACTTTCAAAAGATTTCTGACATAACCTGTTGTCGCTTAGCATGTAAAACTTTCAATCAAAGAGGTTAAAGCATGCAAAGCATAAAAAATTATTCGATACCCCTCGGTAATGTTTCGCCATCAAATCTTGATGGGCTGTCCGCATTGTTTGAAGAGTACTCTTCATATTTTGATGGGTACCTTTTAGCAAAGTATGGCGGTGATGGGCAATATCAAGTAGTGGATGGGTCATTCGAAATTAAAGGTGCAACAGAAAACTTTATTGAATTCATTGCAGTAGTAAACTATTTCTCCGGATGCAAAGACCAAGACCATGATATTGATGTAGGCGGAAGTGCTTATTATGAAATCACTAATGGTCATTTAAACGTCAGCTTGGATGAGACAGTCTGGAATCAAGATTAAATTTCATTTCAAAAGCTCACTTCGGTGGGCTTTTTTCGTTTTTCGCCCCTGCCAATCAATATCGACTCTCACCCTTTCCTGTGTGGCAGCGGGCGATCTTTTCTTCTGACTACCTGCAGCACCGACCGTAATCACGGAGGTGTTATGAGTATCGATATGAGCAAACTGGCTTCAGGCGCAGCATATGGCGCATCTGCCGGGACAATCGCCAATGGTCTTCTGACCCGGCTAAGTCCCGATGAGTGGAGTGCTGTAGGCGTGCTGGCCGGTATTCTGGTCGCGCTGTTCACGCTCGGCATCAACTGGTATTACAAACGCAAGGCTACCCTGGCGCAAATCAAAGCCCTTCAGCGCTGGCCCACCGCGCCTGGCATCAACGAGGAATAATCCATGGCTATGTCAAACAGCCTGCGCAATAAGCTGATTGCTGTCGCGGGTGGCGGAGCTATGGCTATCGCTACGGTATTCCTCGGTGGAAAGGATGGCGTTGAGGGCAGGGTGTACGAGCCTTACAAGGATGTGGCTGGCGTCTGGACTGTTTGCGATGGTCATACCGGCACAGACATCATCAAAGGCAAGAAATACACCGACCGGGAATGTGATCGGCTTCTGTGGAGTGACCTGCAACCGGTTAAGATGTCGGTAGATGGGCTGGTCAAGGTGCCGCTGGGTGAATATCAGCGCGCTGCGCTCTACAGCTTCACTTACAACGCTGGCACTTCTGCATTTTCCAAATCAACTCTGCTGAAGCGGCTTAACTCAGGTGATGTTGACGGTGCCTGTGAAGAGCTGCGTCGGTGGATTTACGCTGGCGGTCAAAAGTGGCGGGGATTAATGAACCGTCGCGATATGGAGCGCACCATGTGCCTGGCGGAGAGTGCTGATGACCTCAAAGGCTAAAGTGCTCACTGCTCTAATCCTGCTGGTTCTTCTTCTCTTAGCCACGTCAGTAGCGTTTGCGCTTTATTACCGTGGCAATGCCATCGACTACAAGGCGCAGCGTGACACGGCAAGCAGCAACCTCAATCTGGCAAATGACACTATCACCGATATGCAGACACGCCAGCGTGATGTGGCCGCACTCGATGAGAAATACACGAAGGAGCTAGCAAGTGCTAAAGCCACTATCGATCAGCTGCATGATGACGTTGCTACTGGCAAGCGTCGGCTGCAGCTCAGCGCCACCTGTGCGAAGCAATCCGCCACCGGCACCCCCGGCCTGGATGATGCAGCCAGCGCCCGACTTACTGACTCCGCTCAACGGGATTATTTCACCCTCAGAGAGCGAATCGAAGTTGCCGGAAAGCAAATAGCCGGGCTGCAACAGTACGTCAGAGAGCAATGCTTTTATTAGATATAGCTACTGAATAAATTTTAAATACTAGTGTGATCTTATTGCACACGGGCACTCCAAATATTTCCTATAAATAACTGATAAATATTGCTTTATACAGTATTGCACCCATAAGTCATGAAGCGTAAAATTCAATTTCACTGTTTATTTATACAGTGCTTTTAATTGGTTTTATTTTACGTCAAAGAGGAATTTTTCTATGGGTTCAGGAAATGGTTTTGACAATGCTCATAACAACCAGTTTGGCGGTGGTGGGCGAGGACCGACCGATGGTGTTAATACAGGCTCCGGCCCGTCTGGCAACGCTGGTAATGGTCGATACGTTCTGTCACCAGCAAAGCCTGGAGAAGTTGTAGGGCGGTGGGTTAACGGTGAATATCGGATTGAAATCTCACGAGGCATGAATTGGGTGCCAGATAACTCGCTTCATTGGTCAGATGGCCATTCAGGCAGTGAAGGTCGCGATAATCTTCGGACTAATGTAACGGCACCTGTTCCATCGGGATTCCGTTCAGCAGTTGATGGCTATATTTATACGGTAACCGTTGACGGTAATGACAATATTACCGGGGTAAGCCTTTATTCGCGGCCGATTTTGAATAATCGTAAAGACTGGAAAAATGGTGAAACTGCACGTCAGGCACAAGCTCGTGCACTCGTTCAGGTGCAATTAGATGCGAAGAAAGCTGCTGCAGCCGCTGCAGCGCAAAAGGCAGCGAATGATGCAGCTGCCGCAGAAGCGCAACGTAAGGCCGAAGAAGAAGCCCGGCGTCAACAGGCAGAATGGGATGCTGCACATCCTGTAGAGGCGGCTCAGCGTGATGCGAATATCGCTCAGGATGCCGTAAATGTTGCTAACGCTAATCTGAATAATGTGCAGAATTCTTTAAATGCACAAAATGCAGTTGTTGCTCAGCGACAAAATGAATATGACTCTTCTAAGGCTGCTTACGATAGGTCTATGGAGAGGGTTGCAAAGCTATATGGTTTTTCAAATGATGTTATTTCGCCAAACTATCGTCAATATCTACTAGCTCTGGCCCAGTCGGCTAAAAATAAAGCTGATATGGATGGAAAAAAAACTGTATTGGATGCTGAAGTTAATCAGCGTAACACTATTCAATCCAATGTTGCTAATGCTCAGGCAGCAGCTAACGCAGCGAATTCCAACAAATCAACTGCTGATGCCAGGCTTTCCGGAGCTCTATCTGATGCAGAGGCAAAGCGACAGGCCGAGGTTGCACGCCAGGCTGCAGAAGCTGCGCGCTTAAGCGCTGAGCAAGCAGCAGCAGCCCAAGCAAAAGCGGAAGCTGACGCTAAAGCTAAGTCGGAGGCAGAAGCTGCAACTAAAGCTGCTGCACTTGAAGCTGCGCGTTCAAAATTAGAAGAGCAGAATGTATTTGGCTTTGCTGGCTTTCCTGCAGTAGCCGCCTCTGCGGCGCCAATTACCTTTGCCGAAACAGGTTTGGGCGGTTTTACCTTGGGTGAGGCTGCAGTTGCGACCGCATGGACCTCTGTACGTACTGTAGTCGCTGAGTTAATCGGCACAGTCATTTCAGGAAGTGGTATTGGTGCACTGATCGCATCTGTTGCATATATTCCTAGTGCGGGTGAAGGTAGCGATAAGGTACCAGGACGAGAAGATATTAATATGTTCCTGTCCGCCATGCCTGCAGATGCTATTAAGCTTCCATCTGACGCTTCCTTAAAAGCTGCTGCTGACGTTAATGGCTCTGTCAATATGGCCGTTCGTGGCCGCCTTTATTACACAGAGAATGCACTCAAAACATATCTGGTACGAACTGTTAACCCTAGTGCTGTTCGTGTATTGAATGCTTCGATTGATAAGGTTACAGGACTTTATTCAGTATCTATACCAGCAGAGAGCGGCCTACCTTCGCGAACAATCCTAGTGTCACCTGAGAAAGCTCCTGGCTATAAAGGTTTGCCGCCTCTTGTAACGCCAGCTCATAGCGATGCGGTGCCAGGTAATACAGGCAACCAAAATCCTGTAAACACATCGCCGGTGATTGAAAGCTTCCCAATGGCGGATGACATGGATTTCAGGGATGCAATCCTGATTTTCCCTGCTGATTCTGGGTTGAAACCTATCTATGTCATGTTGCAAAGTGGACGTGACCTGCCAGGTAAAGTCGAAGGCGTTGGTGCAGATGTCGTGGGCAAGTGGTTAATGGCTTCTGGTAAAGAATTAGGTGTACCAGTACCAACACGGATTGCTAAAAAATTGGCTGGTAAAGAATTCCGAAGCTTTGATGCGTTTCGCGATGCTTTCTGGAAGGAGGTTGTGGCCGATTCCGAGCTGGCAGGCCAGTTTAACACTAACAACCGTCAGCGAATGAAAGAAGGATTAGCACCTCGCGTACAGGCGAAAGAAAGTGTTGGCGGCCGTCGCTCTTATGAGCTTCATCATGTCGAACTTATCTCACAAGGCGGCGAGGTGTATGATATCGATAACCTTCGCGTTCTGACACCAAAGCGTCATATCGAAATTCATTCAAAGAAATAAGGTGAAAATATGGAACTGAAGCATAAATTTGAAGACTACACGGAAGCAGAATTCACCCAACTTGTGAGTGAAATCTGCAGCGCTAAAGGCGGAGAATCTCATCAGGATAAGTTGCTGGAAAACTTCATTTCGGTAAGTGAGCACCCTGAAGGTTCTGACCTGATCTTTTACAGCGCAGATAAAGACGCAACTCCTGTCAAGATTGTCGCCGCTGTTAAAGCATGGCGCAAAGCCCACGGTAAGCGTGGCTTCAAGTCATAAATTATAAAGCCTCCTAACGGGGGCTTTTTTGTGAGCATCACAAGGCGCATTTACGAGTGCGCCTGATGATGAATCTCTCCGACAAGGGATAACGGTTAGCCACGCTGTGAAGCGTTGCAAAGCTGGGTTAGTATGACATTTCACTTCATTGAGGAAATATCATGACTAAACAAGAATTGTTTTTATGGGGTGTTCAGACAATGGTGTTGAGCAACAACGGCAATGTAATGAGGAGTGATCCTGAAGGCAAGAAAGCGCATATTTATAGCGCGACAGGAATCTACAGCATTGTGCAGGACGCCATTTATGCTAGCGAAAGAATTCCTGAGAAAATGTCAGCAGAGGATGCCATTCATGATTTCTGCTTTTACATGCTAGAAAATCTTCGGCGTGATAATAAATGCCCTCATTGGTTCACAAGAATGTAGAAATAAGCCGCCTCCGGGCGGTTTTTTTATTGCCACATGAATCGTGTCGTTTGTGTGGTAAAGATTATAGTGGCTTCACGCCAGTTTTCTTCGTTAAGAATTTTCTCTATGCAGTGTGTGGCGTAAAGGTCATCTGGTGGAGTGAAAGACATATATTCACTTTCGCTGGTTAACTTGAAGTCATGTATAGCTGCAATTGCTATGCGTCCTTCACTATCGATGTTACGGAAGCAAGAAATTCTCGCCTCATAAAATTCATCTGGCAAACCTTCTAACATGCAACCGGTGGCCCACTGCAAAAGCTGTTCATCTGAATACTCTGGCTCAGCGGTCAGCGCCGTCTGCTGCTTGCTTATGAGCCGCTTGAATGTGTTGAGAAAGGAAAACATACCACCTCCTTGGTTTTGCCAAAGTTAACATAGTATTGCCATCACCATTTGCAGTCTCATCGTAATGGCAAGATCCACACATGCGGATAAAGAGGCTCTCAATGTCCGACATCTACCGCATCACAGTAACCACTAAATCCGGTGAAACGCATGAAGGCCTGATGAACAGGTCACAGCCTTAAATCGTCAACGGCTTCATTGGTGTAGAAAAAGAAGATGGCGATGGGTATATCTAGCTCCTGATGACGTGCTTAAGATGGAGTATGTTCCGATTCATCCGGACTGACTACTACTGAGGCATCCTCAGAGTTGCTGGCTTGGCTATAACTCTCATCGAGAAGAGCGATAACATCCTCTATTTTATGATTAAAACCAGCAAACTTTATGGTTCTTTGCGTCATTTTACGTCCTTCCCCATGAGCGCCAACCTGTAAGGCAGTATCGTCTTTACGTATGCCCGCGTTACCTTGACCAGAAGCCTCATAAATTTCAGTTATCTCTACTGATTCAGCAATAAGAATTCTTCTTGCTATAGCGAGTTCCTGTTGAGCTTTCGCCTGAATGTCAACGATTGAATTCGCCGCATCAACTGTTTCTGCCTTCTCTTCCGGGGTAACTATTGAGCCGCCAGAGCTGTTTTTATAAAGGTCATAAATTGACTTAATTGCCAATTCAACGAGGGTCGGAGCAAAAAATAGGCCCATTATGTATATATCCTTTTTATAAAAATTCTTGATGACTTATCGGCTTTTTTAGAAAAAACATTAAAGGTTTAATATGGCGACCAAAACTAAAAATGGCCGTCCTTCTGATTATTTACCAGAGGTGGCTGCTGACATCTGTTCACTGCTTGCCGATGGTGAAAGCCTTCGCAAGGTTTGTGAGCGTCCGGGAATGCCTGATAAGGCGACCGTGTTTAGATGGCTGGCTAAACACGATGAGTTTCGCGACCAATACGCGAAGGCCACAGAGACCCGCGCTGATGCTATTTTCGAAGAGATGTTCGACATAGCGGATAGCGTTGCAGAAGAGGCTGCAGCGGTTGGCAAAGCACGCCTTCGCATCGACACCCGTAAGTGGGCATTAGCCCGCATGAACCCGAAGAAGTACGGCGATAAAGTCAGTCAGGAAATCGACCACAGATCATCTGATGGCACCATGGCGACCAAGCCTACAACTATCCAGTTGCTGCCTGTTGAGCCAAAATCATGAGTGACTCCGTTCAGCTCCCGATACCTGCCAAGCTTGCTCCACTGTTCACTGCAGTCGGTAAGCGTTATCGCTGCTCACATGGAGGCCGCGGTAGCGCAAAGACGCGCACGTTTGCCCTGATGACAGCCGTGAAGGCATATCAGGCGATGATGAATGGTGAGAGAGGGGTGATTCTCTGCGCACGTGAGTTTATGAACTCACTCGAAGAGTCGAGCATGCAGGAGGTGAAGCAAGCGATCCTGTCAGTGCCGTGGCTCGCTTCCAACTTCGATATCGGCGAGAAATACATACGCACCATCGACAAAACCGTGACATACGTTTTCGCCGGCCTGCGTCATAACCTCGACAGCATCAAGTCAAAGGCACGCATTCTGCTGTGCTGGGTTGATGAAGCTGAATCGGTGAGCGAGATCGCCTGGCAGAAGCTGAGCCCTACCGTGCGCGAAGAGGGCTCAGAGATTTGGGTCACGTGGAACCCGGAACGAGACGGCAGCGCCACTGACAAGCGCTTTCGCAAAGAGATGGGTGATGACTGTGTAACTGTCGAGATGAATTACACGGATAACCCGTGGTTCCCTGACGTGTTGGAGGGGGAACGTCTGAACGATGAGCGCCGACTCGACCCTTCAACCTATGCGTGGGTATGGGAAGGCGCCTATCTGGAGAACTCAGATAAGCAGGTGCTTGCTGGCAAATATCGTATTGCTGAATTCTCTGATGATCTGTGGAAAGAGGCTGAGCGTTTGTTCTTTGGCGCTGACTTTGGTTTCGCCAAGGACCCGAACACACTGACCAGATCATTCATTCTGCATAACCGGCTTTACATCGAGTACGAGGCATATGGCCAGCAGACTGAGCTGGACCACATGCCAGAGCTTTACGACACCATACCCGGATCGCGTGAATGGCCTATCAAGGCCGACTCTGCGCGACCAGAAACAATCAGCTATCTCAGGCGTCAGGGATTCAACATCTCTGCGGCTGATAAGTGGCCGGGAAGCGTTGAGGATGGGATAGCTCACCTTCGCGGATTCGATGAAATCATTATCCATCCGAGATGCAAACACGTCGCAATTGAAGCCCGCATGTGGTCGTACAAAACTGACCGCATCACAGGCGAGGTGCTTCCTAAGCTGGCTGACGGATTCGAGCACTGCTGGGATGGCATACGCTATGGCCTTGATGGTCACATCAAACGTAAAGGCCAGATGGCAGGAATGCTGCTTCCCAAGCGGCTGCAAGGCAGATAACACACCAACGGACAAACCATGACTGACAAAATATCACTAGCCGTCAATCACGCGCTGAATGACGTCAGGATTGCCCGTGCGCGCGCCATGGCATTTAACCCCGGCATGGGTCTGGATGCGAAGCGTGAGAGCGCATGGTGCGAATATGGCTTCAAAGAAGACCTGACATTCGATGACCTGCACAAGCTGTATCGCCGCGGCGGTATTGCACACGGTGCGGTAAATAAGCTGGTTTCAAACTGCTGGAAGACAAACCCGCAGGTTGTTGAGGGCGAGCAGTCCGATGAATCGCGAGAACTTACCGCATGGGAGCGCTCCAGCAATGAGGTATTCACTCACCGCTTCTGGCGCACCTTTGCTAAGGCTGACGCTCGTCGCCTTATCGGTCGATGGGCCGGTATCCTGCTGCACATCAAAGACAGCAAGAAGTGGGATGAGCCAGTAGTTAAAGGCAAGACATTACAAAAGATAACGCCGGTTTGGGCGAGCGCATTGAAAGTGGGCGGTCGGGATAACAACGGCGCCATCACAATGTGGCAGTACACCGAATCGCTTTCCGATGGCAGTACGGCGCAGCGCAACATTCACCCCGACCGCGTGCTGATTGTCGGCGACATGTCCGAGGATGCGATCGGCTTTCTTGAGCCGGGGTACAACGCCTGCGTCAGTCTGGAGAAAGTTGAGGGTGGTTCGGGTGAATCATTCCTGAAGAACGCAGCACGTCAGCAGAACATCAACTTCGACAAAGATATCGATTTCAACAATCTGGCATCAATGTATGGCGTCACAGTTGATGAGCTGCAGGAGCGTTATAACGAGGCAGCACGCGAGATTAACCGCGGCAACGACACGCTGCTGATTACGCAGGGTGCTCAGGTCACGTCAATGGTCAATGCGGTTTCTGACCCATCACCTACCTATGACGTCAACCTGAAGACATTCAGTTCATCAGTTGATATGCCTTCTCGCATCATCGTCGGTAACCAGTCAGGTGAGCGCGCCAGCACAGAAGACCAGATTTACTTCAACAGCCGCTGCCAGTCACGCCGTGGCGACCTGTCATTCGATGTCGAAGACATGGTAGATAAACTCACCTATCTGCAGATCATCAAACCGGTGGCTAAGTTCAGCATCGTGTGGGATGAGCTCAACGAGCAGTCACCATCTGACAAGCTGGATAGCGCGGTGAAGATGAGCAACATCAATCAGACATCTCTGGCCTCTGGCGAGCAGGTGTTCACCGTGGATGAGATTCGTGTCGCAGCAGGTTATGAGCCAGGCGGTAGCGATCCATTACCGGAGAGTGAGAAAGATGGCGAAACTGAAGAGGAAGCCGAAGCCAGCAATACTGCCGGCTAACAAGCTCGACCCTACCGGCGTTGACCGCCTTGAGCGCGGCGCAATGCGAGAATACGGCAGGCGCCTTAAGCAAATCAGCACACGATACATCGAGCTACTTAACCGCATACCAGCAGAGCCAGCAGTAAACCAGCGTTACACCTTCCAGTTAGACCCAAACCTGCTTTCAATGCTTCTGCAGAACGGGGATGCCCTCGTTGATGAAATCCTGCTGCAGGGTGGCGAGTTCAATCCGTGGCTGTTTCAGGATTATGTTTCGCCATCTTATCAGCGAGGCACGGGGCAGGAGTTTGCCAACCTGTCTCAGCAATCTCCCGCGTACGAAGCAGATCGCGGCAGTGTGCAGGACATCCTTCTCAGTGATGCCTATCAAAGCCGGTTAATTCTGGTTAGAGCTCGCACCTTTGAAGAGATGAAAGGGCTGGCTGCGGATGTTAAGCAGGACCTGTCGAGAATCCTGACTGATGGAATGGGACGCGGACAGAACCCGAAAGAAATAGCCAGGCGACTGCGTGACCAGATAGGCATTGAGCAGGGGCGGGCTAACCGTATAGCCAGAACGGAAATCACCACCGCGCTACGACGTGCCAGATGGGATGAGCATGACTCAGCCAAAGATGATCTGGGCCTGAACGTCATGCTGCTTCATCTATCTGCCCTGAGCGCCACAACGCGCCGGACGCACGCACTACGCCACGGCAACCTCTATACCTCAGAAGATGTCCGCGACTGGTACAGCATCAACGGTAACGCGATCAACTGCAAATGCTCTCAGGTCACTGTGCTGGTTGATGCGAAGGGCGTGCCGCTCAATTCCTCTGTAATCGACATCGCCAAAAAAGAGTTTGCCCAGACATGGGGAAAACGCATGGCAACCAATAAATCACATCACTGCTGCGACCATAAGCACGCGGCTTAATCGAGAGATAACCATGACTATGCAGGTCAACGTCACCACCAGGGTGAACAGTCAGGCTATTCGCCGTGAAACGTATAACGGACGGCCGCATCTGGTGCTGCCAAGTTACACGCTGCCAGCCAACGTTGTGATGAACGGAGGCCTGTATCCGACATCAGAAATCGACGCACATTATCAGGGGCTAGAAGGCACACTGGCGCCGCTCGGCCATCCGACTGTAGACGGCCAGTTTGTCTCAGCCTTTTCACCTGAAGGCATCAACGCCGGTCACATTGGCGCATGGAACCGCAATGTTAAGAAGTCCGGCAACCGTGTTTATGCGGAGAAGTGGGTTGATACCACCGTAGCGAACCAGAGCGAAGGCGGACGGGAGCTGCTTGAGCGCGTTGCCGCTATTGAGCGTGGCGATGACGTTCCGCCGATCCACACCAGTGTTGCTGTCTTTCTCGACCAGCTGGAATCCAGCGCAGAACAGAAGGCGCAGGGCATCGAGTGGGTCGCGAAGATTAACATGATGGACCACGACGCCATTCTGCTGCACGAGGTTGGCGCAGCGCAGCCCGAGCAGGGTGTTGGCTTGATGGTTAACGCTGACCAGGCGAAAACGCTCCAATCCAACTCTGGTGCGTTGATTGGCGAATCATACCGCGAGCGCGAACGCCGCCTTGAGCAAGCCGCCCGAGATAAGTTTGCTACTGGCCCGGATGATTACGCATGGATTGCTGACTTCACCGATTCACAGGCGATTGTTATCCGTAACGGGGGCGATGCGCAGGTTTACGGTTACACCACCGAAGGCGGCAAGATCACCTTCGACGATACCGGCTCTAAAGTTGCCCGTCAGGAGTCATGGGTCGCCATCGTAGCCAACAAAGTTAAATCCCTTTTCACACCGCAGGATGCTCCTGCAACAAACCACCAAACGGAGGGCGATATGCCTTTAACCAAAGAAGAACTGGAACAGATTGGCACTATCGTCAGCGGCGCTATCGCTGCTAACAATGAAGCGTCACTGAAGCCCATTACTGAGGCGCTGGCAGGCATCCAGGCCAATCAGAAAACGCTGTCAGATTCACTGACCGCCAACTCACGCGCTGAAGAGAAAACCAAGCGTGATGCTGTCGCCGCAGTGCATGGTGAAATCGTCGCTAACGCTCTGTCAGGTGAAGCGCTGGACGCAATGTTTAAGTCTCTGGGTGAAGCCACCCACATCGGCACCAATAGTGCCAAAAACCCACCAGTGACCGGCGCACCGGATCCGGCTGCTTACTTCGGAGGTGCTGCGTAATGGCCCGTTATCGTCGCGTTAATATCGACGGTCAGTCTCTGTACAAGACCGAAACCCGCGTTACTGCTGCTGCTCTGCTGCCGGGTACTGCGGCTGTCATCAACGACGACAATGAGTTTGCGCAGGCTACCGCGCTGGCTGGTCGTCTCTACATCATTGACGTTGCCTACCATCAGGGCCTGAAAATCACTGAAGCAGTTCCGGCTGGCGACTCCGCTGTAGGTAACTACGTGGAAGAAGGTCGTGAGCTGGCGCTACTGTGCGTTGCAGGCACCTACGGCAAAGACGATCCGATCAAACTCGGCACGAACGGTCAGTTCACCAAGGCCACATCTGATACCGATTCGGTTATCGGCTACAGCCAGGATGAAGCGACTATCGCTGCGAGCTCTACCGACCTCATCCGCGTGCGTATGCGCGTCGGCACCGTTGCCGCAGCTGCTGGCGCTTAATCAGGAGAATAAGAATGTATTTTACCGCTGAAACACTGGCTGCTAACAGCCGACTGCGCGGACACTGGAACGAGCTGTGGGCGAACCGTGACATCTTCAATGCTCAGCACGACATGATGGTTAACGCGTTTCGTACGCGCATGACGCATGACATGCTGGCAGCGAATGCCATCGGCGGCTTTACCCGCGAGTTCTGGGCTGAGATTGACCGCCAGATTATCCAGATGCGCGATCAGGAAATTGGCATGGAAATCGTCAATGACCTGATGGGCGTGCAAACCGTTCTGCCGGTAGGCAAAACAGCGAAGATGTATAACGTGTCTGGAGATATCGCTGATGACGTATCAGTCAGCATCGATGGCCAGGCACCATACTCCTTTGACCACGCTGAATTCGGTTCTGATGGCGACCCGATTCCTGTGTTCACTGCTGGTTACGGCGTAAACTGGCGTCATGCTGCAGGATTGAGCACTGTAGGCATTGACCTCGCGCTGGAATCTCAGTCCGCTAAGATGCGCAAGTTCCATAAGAAGCGCGTCAATTTCTACCTGAACGGGGATGCATCTATTTCTGTTGATGGTTACAAAGCCCAGGGCATTAAGAACCACCGCAATACGCAGAAGATTAACCTCGGAAGCGGTGCGGGCGGCGCAAATATCAACCTTACCACTGCTACACCAGCTCAGGTACTGGCATTCTTTGGCCCAACCGGACCTTTTGGCTTGACCGCTCGCACCAATCAGGTGACGGCCTACGACAAGTTGTGGGTGAGCCCGGAAATGTGGGCGAATATGGCTAAGCCGTATCTGGTTGACATCAACACCGGCACTAACGCACTGCTTAGCGGCACCGTTCTGGATGCGATCAGCAAGTTCATCCCGGCGAAGTCTATTCAGATGACCTACGCGTTGTCAGGCAATGAGTTCATCGCCTATGAGCGCCGTCAGGACGTGATTTCTCCGCTGGTTGGTATGGCGGTTGGTGTTGTGCCTCTGCCGCGTCCAATGCCGCAGAGCAATTACAACTTCCAGATCATGTCTGCAGAAGGTTTGCAGATTAAGAAGGACGGCGAAGGCCTGTCCGGTGTGGTCTACGGCGCCAACCTGGCTTAAGGAGAAATCATGGCTGATAAATACGAAGTGATTAAGCCGTGGCACGGCGTAGCTAAGGGTGACGTAGTGCAACTGGAAACAGTGCATCCATCACTGAAGCCTCACGTCCGCAAGCTTTCCGACAAAGCATCGGCTGAGCTGGTTCCAGCAACACCTAGCGCCACGTCAGACAAGCAGGCCCGCAAAGATGCGATCACCAAGCGTCTGGATGAGCTGGGTATTGAGTACAAAGGCAATCTCGGTGCTGACAAGCTGGCAGAGCTGCTGCCGGACGGTGAGCTGGAAAAGCTTTTCCCAACCGCTGAATAACAACCGCCGCGCTGGCGGTTTTTTTATGCCCTGTTCCGGCAGGGCTGAGAGGTATTCATGGTTACCCAGGAGCAGGCAAAAGAGTATCTGGTGAGCCAGGGTATTACGCTGCCAGATTTCATTCTCACGGCGCTTGTTGAGCAGGCAAACAGCATTCAGGAGTGTCTGGATGCTAATTACCCGGCGGCAACCGCATTGCTCATTCAGATCTATCTGTTAGGACTGATGGGGCTGGGACAGGGCGATAAATATATCAGCTCTCAGTCAGCCCCATCTGGTGCGTCGAGGTCATTCCGCTACGGCTCATTTGCAGACCGCTGGAAGGGTTCGCTTGGACTTCTGCGCGGTCTCGACAAACACGGGTGTGCCACTGCATTGATACCCGCCGACCCAACTCAGCAGGCATTTGCTGGACTGTGGATAGCCAAAGGCGGGTGCATGTGCGGAGGTCGGAAATGAAATGGCAATCCCCATCATCACCGCCGAAACCATACGACCGCGTATGGCTGAAAACGTCTACCGGACGGGAAACTACCGGCTACGTGAGCGGCGCGGGTGAATGGGTGTTCAACTGCAAGCGTATAGCTGCTGAAAAGCCCACTGTAATCGGCTGGAGGGCATAATCATGTCTGAGGTAGCTCGCTGGTCATATACCGGCAAAGCGACGTTCTGGAAGCGCCTCGAAGGCCAGAATGAGTATGGTGACCCGTTTGGTTACGCTGCCCCCGTAGTCATTGATTGCGGCTATGAAGGTGGACTGAGCAAGCGCCTTGACAGCCTTGGCGTTGAACGGGTTGTGAAAAACACGTTCTGGACTGAGTTTGCAGATGCCGACACAGGTGACTACATCGCGATTGGTGTGCTTACTGAGTTGGACCCGCTAAGGGCCGGTGCCGACGAAGTAATGCAGGCCGTGCGCTATGAAGACACTTTTGACCGCCTTGTCGATGACTGGGCCATTATCACAGGGGCTTAAGCATGGGCGTAAAAATCAGAGGCGTTCAACAGGCTAAGCGTAATCTTGATGCAGTGGTCGGTGACATACAAAGCCGAAAGGCAGTGCGAGCTATCGTGTCTGCATTTGGCATTATCGGTCCGCTCGCGGCAGCCAGAACACCGGTTGGGAAAACGTCAGTACTTATCAACTCGCTATTTCAGGACATTAAAGCTGACGGCACGCGCATAACTGGCCGCATCGGTTACTCAGCTAATTATGCGCTTTATGTACATGAAGCCAGAGGGACGCTGAAAGGCAAGCCGCGGCCAGCATCGCAAGGTGGGGGGCGTTACTGGGATCCATCAGGCGAGCCGAAGTTTCTCTCACGCGCTGCGGAAGAGACTCGCGATCAGGTAGATGCAGTGATTCGTAAGGAGATGTCGCTGTGACACCGCCAATGTACCAACGCGTTAGAAATTACTTCGATGATGCCGGCTTGCTCTCTGGCTTTACACCTCAGATTCTCATCTGGAGTGACAGCGGCGACTTGTCCGAATCCTTTATCGTTTTCAGGCCGAATGGCGGCACGGCGATTAAGCATGGCCTCGGTTCAGATCGATACGTGACGGTTGATGTGATAGGAGCCAAAGGTAAAAACGCAGTCACGGCATCAGCCGTAGAAAGCATTATCGATTACGTACAGCAAAATCCTATGACTGATAACTGCGTCGGCTATCTCGAAAATCTTGGTGGAGTTCCCACCCCCATCCCAACAGACGAAGGCCGCCTGGTCTTTCGGCTTCAGTTCGTCGCCACGTTCGGCGATTAATTAATGTCAAAGAGGAATTACACATGGCAGATTGCCAGAACAGCAACGAACGTTTGTTCGGTGGTGCCGTTGTGCTTGAAGTTGCCGATGGCTGCAGCGATGCGCTGCCGCAGGAATCGGAATGGAAAGCGCTGGCCGCCGGCACAAGTAAGGGGTGGGACTTCTCACCTAACACAGTAACTTCCGATGCAGATGATGGCGGCGGCTTCGTCGAAAGCATCATCACCAACTCAGATTTCACCATCAGCTTTGAAGGTGAAGTGCGAAAAAAAGGCAAGCTGGACCAGTACGGCGTTGGCCGGTTCATCAAATACTTTGCAGGTGAGCTTAAGGCCCGTCGCCAGCCTGGTATCTGGGTGCGTATGGAGTATGGCGAAATCACCTTCATCGGCTACATGGTGGTGACGGCCCTTAGCTCCGACGGCGGTACTAATGACATCGTTACCTTCACCACCGAGTTCAAAGTAGGCGATGCGAGCACCATTCAGGTTATCGACACTGACGAAACCGTGCCGGCAACCGGTGTAACAGTGACCCCGGCGACGGCTAGTCTGGCAGTTGGTGCTACACGTCAGCTTACCGGCACTGTACAGCCTACTGATGCAACCGACCGCACCGGTACCTGGACGACATCCGATGCGACCAAGGCGACTGTCAGCAGCACTGGTCTGGTTACTGCAGTAGCGGCAGGCTCAGCAACCATCACCTTCAAGTCGAATGACGGCAACTTTACCGGCACTACGGCTGTAACGGTTACTGCTTCGTAACCATTCCAAAGGGCTGGCTTCAGCCCTTGATAATGATTATGGAGGTTCAATGACGCCCTGGAAGGAAATAGGCGAGTGCCTGATTAGCTATGGCGCAGAGGAGTATTTCTTTCGCCCATCGTTTACTGCGATGTCGCGCATCGGAACGCCCGAAGAAATCGTAGAGGTGTTTTATGCGCTGCACAACGATGAAGCCACTCCGAGGTTAAAAGCACTGGCGGATAATTATCAGGCCATCCCGGAACACCAACGTCGATTCTATGCTGCATACAGCGGCAGTGATATCGCACCTGCTTTCGCGCTCAAATGGCTCCTGTCTAATGCATGCTCTAAGGCTGCGATATCAGCCGCAATGATTGTGCTGACAGCCTGTTGTGATTGGGATGCTACTCCGTTGACTGGTGAACTAGTGCCCGGAAGAACAGGGCGCCGCGCATTCGTATATCGTCCCGGTGCCATGCCAGTCAGTGACATGGTGCTGATTGCTCAGTCCCTCATTCAGCATGGCATCATCGGCAAGGCTAAGGTCAGGAAGCTGCAGCGCCATGAAGGCAGCAGTACATCATCTGAGTTCAATGCATTCGAGTACATCAGCGCGGCCCGCACTCATCTTGGCACGAGCAGGGAAGAGGCGGAGCAGCTAACGATGACAGAGTTCCAGATGATGCTTGCTGCGAAGTTCCCTGAACAGAAGGGCTTTACGAAAGAAGAGTACGACACTGTTGCTGATGACTATCTGGCGAGGAAGTCGAGGAAGCTTGTAAAGCAGTGAAACATATCCGGAGAAATCCGGATATGTTTTAGGCTGCTATTCCAATAATCTTGCTAACTGCATGCTCTACGGAATAAACAGCTGACACCGAAACAGAATATGCATCTGCAAGGTCCTCTAAAGAGAGGAAAGCACTCTCAATAGCCAAAATGTTTTTATCTGTATACCGTGGATCATCTGCAGGAGGTCTGAAAACCAGCAACTCATGCCTATTCCTAGGAAACATTTCATCATGCAGTTTAGCCATTGATAAATCAGATATTTTAGCTTTATTTTCAATAACTAGTTGATTCAGATTAGCTGGAACTAATTTACCTGTGTTCAAGGCGCTCTTTTCGCTAAGATAGAAGATCTTTGCCGGCCTGTGTCCATCAGTAAATGTGACGCTTCTATTAAAGTAACGCTCTCTACTTGGATCTTTTGTAAGCACAGCCTGCATAAGCTGCGTCGCCCATCGGTCTTTTTCGGTCCTATGCTTTTTAGTTACCTGTGATGAATCTTCAACGTTCAGGGTTGAAAGGCTAGAAGAGAGAGCGATTGCTTGTCGTAATATCCCAGTGACACTAGTTGAGGCTGCTTCCCGAGACGAACCAGCTGTTACCCCGGTCACGGGGGAAATCCATCCTTCAAAACTTTTGTTAGTAAGAAGATGATCCCTAAGGCTGTTGCACAGAATTTCCACCATAGACAGAAAAGCGTTGGACTTGAAACCGTACATCGCTTCAATCACTTCTTTGCGAATGGCTGGTTTAACAATGGCTTGTCCATCATTTGATATCGCTGCGACCATGATAGTCAAACGCTCCCCTGAACCCAGCATAGGCTCAAGGTAGAACGATCTCCATTGACCTTTGATGCTAGGCATTGGAGGTATGTTTTTCATCAGTAAATCAAGGTTGAGCATTGTAATTCATCTGCTGCTGCTGAGGCTTAATTTGCTCATAAAGTATCGCACCTAGAGTCTCAATTCTAGCTGTTAAAAATGAAATTAATTCGAGTTTTGTGGACTCGCTAAGCACATCCGAGACATGGCTTTCCAATGTTTTTACTGAAATTCCTGCCTTGTTTACAGCCCAAGAGTTAGCCTCATTGGCTGTTTTTTGAACTGATAGTTCATCGCTGTAATCAATATTGTGGATTGCAACCTGCAATAGCTGATTAGAGTAATAATCAATACCAAAGCAATCGTGTTGAATATGCGAAGATATAGCAGACTCGTGATCAATCAATGCAAATGTCTCTCCATTAAATAAGATATTTCCATTGCTCCGGTCATCCATGGCGATCCACTCATCAAAAAAGGCGGCGGCCTTGAGGAGCGGCCACTCTGCAAGCCTGTCCTTGATACCTTTGTCCTCATGATCCAATATGTATTGATGAAAGCTGGGATATGCGGCATCAACACTGGCAAAGTAATATTTTCCAGACTCATCTATCAGCAGTAATGGCTCAGGAATTGGTAGCTCTAGCAACCGACCAACAGTAGCGCAAACTAATTCGATGGAAAGAGCGCGGGGTTCAAGCTCTTTAGCAAAAACGACTAATTCTTCAGTCGAGCCACTATCATTGCTTATTTCAGCGAAGCCCTTGATTGGCCTGTGCTGGCCTTCACTGACTCTTTCTCCACCAGGAAGGAGTCTGCCGATCCTTATCAATTCGATGTCCTTAGTTGCTTAAGGGGGTTCTTAATTAAGAATCATCCTATCCTGGCTTTGTTTGTTCGCCCATCCTGACAGATGATCAGTGCTTATGTTTTTTTGCCAAACCCTCTTCTAATCTTTCGGAAGCATGTTTATGTTAATACTAAACATAGAGGGAGTGGTTTATGAAAGTTAAGGTGATTAGTGTTCATAATCATGGTAATCAAAATGAAGAGTACGTGTTGCTGCGCGTTTTAGAAGATTGCAACATTGGCGACTACATGCTGGCAGATAGCACCTATACCTCGACGGATAGAGTTTCCAACAAGGTGCGCCACACATATTGGTTTCCTGATAAAGATGTTTTAAAGGGAGAGCTTGTATCTCTGAGGACAAAGAAAGGAACGAATATCGAAACAAAATCGGAAAAAGGTACAGTAATTCACCGATTTTACTGGGGGCTAAATGAGTCCGTTTGGAATGATGATGGGGATTGTGCAATTCTTTTTCTGGTTCAGGACTACAAGCTTTTCCGAGTTCATCCTGCTTCGGATTAAGTGACGAAGAGCCCACTCAGGTGGGCTTTTGGCTATCTAATCTTAAGCATAGGGCAGGCTGGGCCACTTCTTGTAAGCGAAGACGAATAGCATGATGAAGTGAAGGCCAGGACATGAAAGCAACAGGGCCATCTTCCAGCCGAAACCAGCCTTTTGAGCCATACGAAGGCTCGGAATAAACATCAGAAACCACATGACGAGTGTAAGTGAGGCGAGCGGGTTTGGCTTTTCCATTAAAGGTTCTCCTTGAGTAATGATTCCATAATGTATCGGCATTCTGATGTAAACATTTAGCCGTGCTGACGTTTTGCACCACCTTGCACCCACTCCATGCTAGGATTTATCCCATCATTTACTTTGGGGATAGGGATATGAAGAAGCTGATTTTTGGTGTGAGTCTTATTGTTGCGGCCGGTAACGCCTTTGCTGTAGATGATGAAAAAATAATTGAAGCGGTAGAGAAGAGCGTAAAGACAACTTTCTTCCCTGCTGATGTTAAGGTTAATAGCGTAGAGGATGTAAGGTTTTTTCCAACAGGTGATGACACTGCTTATGCAAGATTCGGCAATGTTTGCGGAACTGCTTTTGTCAGCAAGGATGGAGTGAGTAAAAAATTAATATTCATCACCACTGTTGAAGAGAAAACATCTCGGATAAACATACACGACCCATCGTTCTATGATTTAGATAGCAACTCTGAAATAGCCAGAGAAGACCTCAAGAAAAGATGCAAATAAATCAACCCGCTAAGGCGGGTTTTTTATTGCCCGGAGAACATGATGGCAGAAAAAGTAGGTGAGCTTTATTACGAGGTTGACGTTGACATTGCTCCGTTGTTACAGGGATCAACTCAAGCTAGTGCAGCGCTCGACGGTATGGGTAGAGGGGCTAATAGAGCATCAAGTAATATCGATAACCTCGAACGATCTGCGCAAAAAACGAGTAAAGCAGTTGTTAGATCTGCAGATGATGCCGGACGTGCTTCAAAGGTAATGGAGTCACTTGGGAACCAGGTGGCAATACTTGAAGAGAGGCAGCAAAACGGTGCCAGGGCCGCTGTGATGTTAGCGGCTGAGCTTCAGGCGGGCTCTCAGGCGACTGCGGCGCAAAGAAAAGAGATTGCGGCCTTAGCCGGTCAGCTATATGACTTTAAGAATGCGCAAGACGTAGCTTCATCATCAACTGATAAGGCCGCCGCTTCGTCCGGAAGGATGGAGATGGTGATGAATAGGGTTGGTCTTGCTATCGCTGGTGCTTTCACTCTTCAGGCCGCTGGAAGAATCATATCTATTGCGGATCAGATGTCGATATTAGAGGCCAGAGTTAAACGGCTCTCCCCCTCTCTAGATGAAGCTAAGAGCACAATGGCTTCACTAAGTGCAATAGCCGCGCAAACCGGCAGTAGCCTCAAGGACACTGAAACTCTTTGGGAGAAACTGAGCCAATCTTTAAAATCAGCTGGGGTGGCAAACTCACAGATTCTTGCATTAACAGAAACCCTTCAGAAAATAGGCACTGTTGGCGGCTCATCGAGTCAAGAAATGACACTGGCCCTGCGCCAGTTCGGGCAATCCCTTGATAAGGGAGTAATACAGGCAGAGGAATTCAATTCTATTGTTGAGCAAATGCCAGAATTGGCTCGTCAGATGGCGGCGGGGCTTGGCATTTCTGTAGGTGAGTTACGCAAGAGAATGCTCGAAGGCAAACTGACAGCGGAAGATGCATTGAATGCCATCATGTCACAGGCTGCCAAAGTCAGCGAAGAGTTCGACAAAATGCCAGTCAGTGTTGAGCGTGCAAAAAACAGTCTTGATGTCGCTTTTAAAAACGTCATTTCAGATCTGAATGAATCCCTAGGGCTTACGCAGTCTCTTGCAGGGGCGATGGTTCAACTATCAAACAACCTGAACTACTTCAACAAGAATGCAGGAGATGCAGGAAGACTGCCAAAATTACTTGAGCTTCAAAAGCAATATACGAGCGAGGTTCAGGAAGGGCAGAAATGGTGGGAGACGCAGTCTGTTTACCAGCAGCGTGTTGGGCAGGCGGCTTTTAACCTTAAAAATACAGAGTCTGAAATCAGAAGCATTCGTGCTGCTTCTACAAAGGAGCTTGAAAGCCAGTCTAAAATTGTCATTCCGAAATCTACGACTGATAGTAAAGAAGCCAAAGACCTGGAGAAGAAGTCTCAGCGCCGCTTAGAACTTTCGAAACTTGAAGGTCAGGCAAAGGCCCGGCTGCAGGCTCAATATGATGCTGAAGATGCCGGGATAACTGACAGTAAGCGCGTTAAGGCTTTGCAGGAAGAATACGCTGCCACTGAGAAAAACACATCTGCAACGAAAGCCGGAAATGCAGAAGCCAAGAGGTCTGCGTCTCAAGCGGAATCTGTAACTCAGAAGCTGGAAGCGCTAAGAGCCAAGTCAGAGCAGGTTGGCGACACGACGAAGGAACTGTCACGAGCACAGTCTATTCTGGCTGCCGAGCAGTCTTTGGGTTAGGGTGCTACTGATGCTCAGATAGAGCAGGCTGGGAAGTATGCGGCGAAAATTTGGGATCAGAACAACGCTCTTAAGCAGCAGGCCCAAATAAAGCAGGGCATGAAGTTTGCTCAGCAGGAAATTGCCGCCTCTCAGGTTATGCCGGATGCAGTTTCAGGCGCAGTTGAAAATCCCACAGCCCAGATTGACCTGCAGGAGCAGCAAAAGCTTGATGCTTTAGCGAAGTATCAGGCACTGGATGTGCAGAATGCGCAACTCTACGAAGATGCGAAAACAGCTATTCAGCGTCAGGCGGCTAATGCACGCCAGCAGATAGCCGAAAACGAAGCCAACATGCAGTCTCAGGCCATATCATCAATCATCGGTTCTGTATCTCAGGGCTTTGACGGGCTGGCTAACTTAGCTGCCGGAGCAGCAGGGAAGAGCAGCGGCGCCTATCAGGCCATGTTCGCTCTGAGCAAAGGATTTGCCGTAGCTCAGGCAGCACTAAACCTGCAACTGGCAATTTCACAGGCTATGGCTGACCCAACCGCTTTAACGCCAGCTCAAAAGTTCGCTAACTATGCTGCGATTGCCAGTGCTGGCGCATCACTCCTGACCAGCATTGGCAGCATCTCTATGGGTGGCGCTCGCGAGCACGGTGGCCCCGTCAACGCCAGCAGCATGTATCGGGTTGGCGAAGGCGGAAAACCTGAAATCTTCAAAGCCAGCAATGGCAGCCAGTACATGATTCCGGGCGACAATGGCAAGGTGATCAGCAATAGCGACCTGGGCGGAGCGGGAGGAGGTGGCAGCACTATTCAGCAGGAAGTGCATTTCCACATTACGACCACTAACGGCATTGACGACGCCACCATGAATAAAATGGCTGGCATGATGAAGCAGGTTGCGCTTTATCAAATCAAAGATCAAAGCACTCGCCCGGGAGGAATGCTGCAGGGCAGGAAACCTCGATAGTTTTTGGTAAAATGTTTCATTCACTATGCAAAGGAGAAAATGGATGGCAATGGAAATTGAAGTCGGACGAATTGCGGCAATTGATAACCAAAATGGCAAAGTAATTCATGGAAGGGTTGTATTTAAAGACTACGAAGTTCGCAATGATGAGATAGTTGTCGATGTATCTATTCCTCTCAATAAAGAGCTATCACTTTCAGAAGTTGAGGCGCAGGTTTTAGAAAAAGCAAAGCAGCAACTAAAAGACCTGGTCGCAAGCTTCTAAAAATCATACCTGCTTGAAAAACCCGCTCCGGCGGGTTTTCTTTTTTCCGGAGAACCTCATGCCAGAAACTTTTACATGGAGCCCTCAAAAGGGCTTCACGGGCGACCGTACGCCGGATGTAGCCGTAGTTAAGCTGGGCGATGGTTATGAGCAGCGACAGGTAAAGGGCATCAACCCTTTGATTGGTAAATACTCGCTGACGTTCATTGGTTTTGACGATGCCAAATGCTCCCGACCTAACTCAGCTAAAGCGGCCGATGCCTTCCTGACTGCGAGAATGGCTGTTGAGTCGTTCTACTGGACACCATCGGATACTGGCTTGCAGAGACTGTATGTGTGCCGGTCGTGGTCATTAAAGAAAACAGGCAACCAATATGAACTAACGGCAACATTTGAGCAGGTAGCGCGATGAGAGACATACCAGCAGAACTTATCATCGAAAGCACTGATTCCGGTGTTGGCGCGATGCTCGACCTGTTCGAAGTGGACCTGCAGTCATTCGGCGGCGATGTCATCCGCTTCCATGCAGGCACGAATGGCTATTTCGGTGACGTCATCTGGCAGGGCCGACAGTACTCAGCGTATCCGATCGCGGTTGAAGGTTTTGAAACCAAGTCAGAGGGAACCTATTCTCGCCCGACGATGAAGGTGGCGAACATCACCGGCCTTATCACCGGCATCAACCACGATTTCGATGATGCATTAGGTGCTGTGGTGACGCGCCGGCAGGTACTGGTAAAACACCTCGACGCGGTCAATTTCCCGAATGGTAATGCAGATGCAGACCCGACCATGGAAGCTGTATCTCGTTACGTTATCGAGGAGATGGTTGAAGAGACATTCGAGACCGTGACCTATAACCTGGCGACACCGGTTGACTGCGATAACGCCATCATACCGGCGCGAACTATTCTGGCGGATGTGTGCCAGTGGGTTTACCGCGGCGCCGGCTGTGGCTATTCAGGCGGTCCGGTTGCGGATGAGAAAGATAACCCAACCTCGGACATGTCGCGGGATAAGTGCTCAAAGCACCTCACCGGTTGCCGCATGCGATTCCCTAAACCTGAATCGCTTCCCTATGGTGGCTATCCCGGATCTTCGAAGGTGTCCTGATGATTGAAGATGAATGCCGAGCATATGCGGTTTTATCCCGCGATGAAGTATGTGGCCTGATTATTGATGGCGATCGGTTCATGCGCTGTGATAACCAGCACCCCGACCCGGGGAGGAACTTCCGCATAAGCGATACAGACTGGATGAGAGCGGAAGCGGTGGGAGAAATCACCGCCGTTTTTCATTCCCATCCTGAGCCAAAACTCGTTCTTTCGGCTGCCGACAGGGTGGCGCAGATATCAACCGGGATTGAGTGGTGGCTGGCAAGCGCCGGCAGGCTTAGAAAGTTCAGGCCGGTACCTCATTTGCTGGGCCGCCGGTTCGAACATGGCGTTATGGATTGCTACACGCTTTTCCGGGACGCCTACCACCTGTGTGGTATCGACCTGCCAGACTTCGAACGCACTAACGGATGGTGGGTGAGGGGTGAAAACCTCTACCTGAGGAACATGGCTGCCAACGGATTTTACGAAGTTACTCCGGCCGACATTCTGCCGGGTGATGTGATCATTCGGCGCGCGTTCCCTGAGTCGGACCCTTGCCACGCAATGCTCTGGCTTGGAGATAACACAGTGCTTCATCACGAACTGGCCGGGCGCCTCAGCCGCCGCGAGGCCTACCGGCAATCCTATGTAAGCCTGACGCACTCTATATGGAGGCATGAACAATGCTCATCTTTAGATTTGCGGGGAATCTCCGACGACATTTCCGCCAAATCACTCTGAACGTCGATACACCCTCGCAAGGCCTGCGCCTTCTGCTTGCTCAATGCCCCGAATTCAAACGCGATTTCTATAAAACCCGCCTGCGGCTTCGCATCGATGGCGGTGACGTGTCACAGGATAACCTCGAATTCCACATGAACAGGCACCTAAAGGATGGTGCAACAGTCCTCTTCGTGCCGATTGTTGAAGGGGCAATCAGCGCCGTAGCTGCAGTGTGGATCATGGTGGCCGTCACGGTTGCCTCGGTTGCTTACTCGCTCTATATGTCCTCACACATGAAGACGCGGAGTGCAGCAGACCAGGACAAAAACTCCATTACCAACAACTCATTCACCAGTGCTGAGAACCGAATCGGGCAGGGCAGGCCGGTCCCGCTACTGATTGGCGAAATGGTGGTTGGCAGCAACGTTATCTCTCTCGGTATTGATACCAGCAACAATCAGGACTGGGATATTTCCATCAGTTAAGGTGAAAGCATGAGCTCAGGCGGCGGTGGCGGAAGCACTCCCAAACTTATCGATGACAACCTCAAATCAAAGCAGTATCTCAAAGTCCTCGATCTCATTTCAGAAGGTCCGATTTACGGACCGGTAGACCAGAACCACCTTTCCTCATTCATGCTGAATAAAACGCCCGTCACTGATGCAGGCGGTAACGTTACGATTAACGGCGTCAGCGTGGCATGGCGTCCAGGCTCTTCAAATCAGTCACCGATCACCGGCTTTGACGCGATTGAAGCGACCACGGTCGTCAATACAGACGTAACCCAGAGCACGCCTCTTGTGCGCACGGTAACCGACACTGATGTTACCCGGGTGCGAATGAACATCGGCGTAACTGGCCTGGTGGATCAGGATACCAAGGGAAATCAGCACGAAACTGCGGTAACCATGGTCATTGAGACGCGCAATGGCACGTCCGGTTCATGGAATATTCAGAAGACCGTCACCATCAGCGGCAAAATATCAGGCGAGTACCTTGAGGCTCATATCATTGATGCGCCCCTGCAGAAGCCATTTGATATCCGCCTGCGTCGCGTCACTCCTGACAGCTCAAGCGACCTGCTTACCAACGGCACCATCTGGAACAGCTTTACTGAAATCACTGATGACCGCCTTTCATATCCTTATGCGGCCGTTGCGGGCGCAGTGATTGACCGAGACCAGTACACCGACACGCCTACTCGCACCTATCATCTGCGGGGCCTCATTGTCGATGTGCCAGATAACTATGACCCTATAGCCAGAACATACACTGGCATCTGGACTGGCGGCTTTAAATCCGCATGGACCAATAACCCCGCCTGGCTTTTTCGCGCCTTAGTGAAAAATACGCGCTATGGACTGGCGCGTCGGGCAGGCTACATCGATGTTGATGATGGCAGCCTTTATATCCTGTCTCAGTTCTGCGATCAGCTTGTCGATGATGGCTATGGAGGCAAAGAACCACGCTTCACCCTGAACGCTTATATCACTGAGCAATCCAGCGCCCGCGATATTCTCGACAAGATTGCCGGCATGTTTCGCGGTATTGCTCTGTGGGATGGCATGCGCTTCTCAATCATGCTGGATAACCCGCAGGACCCGGTTGCAGCTGTAACAAACGCCAGCATTGTGGATGGGCTTTTTACTTACAGCTCTATGAAGCGATCAGAGCGATTCAACGCTGTGGTAGTGTCCTGGACTGACCCAAACAACGGATGGGAGCAGGTCAAAGAATACGTATCTGATGACCAGATGATAGACCGGTACGGCTATAACGAAACGACGCTGGAGGCCTTCGGCTGCACCTCCCGCGGGCAGGCATTCCGCGCCGGGAAATGGCTACTTGAAACCTGCAAGCGGGAAACAAAGAAAGTCACGTTCAAGATGGCGCGTGATGCCATTGCTTTCATGCCAGGCGATGTCATTGAGGTCATGGATAATGATTACGCTGCCACAAGACTTGGCGGCCGAATCATTTCTCACAGCGGCGCCGTGATAACTGTGGATGCCGATGTTTCATCTCTGGCCGGTGGCGGCGACACGATGTCGCTTATGGGCTCAAATGGTAAGTTCACCCGCTATCAGATCGCCTCAGTTTCAGGGCGCATTATTACCCTGCGCACTGCTCCAAACTGGGTTAAAGATGGAACGATATTCGTCATTTCAACGGGTGACGTTGCTACACGCCTGTTTCGCGTCATGGGGATATCTGAAGACGAAAATAACTCTGTCTACAGCATTTCAGCAACGCTATTCGACCCTAACAAGCAAGCGATCGTGGATGATGGCGCGGTATTCGAAACGCCTAACGATACCCTCAATGGATATCGTGTCTCGAACATCGAAAACCTGCGGATCATCAACGTAAATAGCGAGACTATTCAGGTCACGGCAACCTGGCAGACGGCGACGCTGACCAAGAAAATCGTGTTCGAACTCTACGTTTATAACGCAGACGGGAAGGTTGTTGCGCAGTACGAAACAGACCAGTTCCGATATGACTTCTATGGTCTGGATGCTGGGGTTTACTCGCTGGGCGTCCGTGGTCGCAATGAGAATGGCATGAAGGGCGCTGAAACTCAGGTCAGCCTGGTAATTGGCGCTCCATCAGCCCCTTCTTTCATTCAGTGGAATCCGGGCATCTTCTCAGCTGACATCGTGCCGGTGATGAATGTCAGCGCGACAACCGACACGACATTTGAGTTTTGGTACACAGGGGAAGTTCCGGCCACTTCAATCGGGGCTGTTGAAACCGAAGCACAGTTCCTTGGCAGAGCCTCACAGTGGACGCTGCATGGCCTTAAGGCTGACCATACTTACTACATGTACGTCAGGACCAAAAACGCATTTGGCGTCTCGCCTTTCGTGCAGGTCTCGGGTCAGGCGTCATCAGATATTCCGGGGATGCTTGAGTATATTGATGAAGCCATCAGGAATTCAGATGCATTTGAAAACCTGTCTGGCCAGATTGATAACAACATCGAAGGGATGCTGCAGAACGCGTTGAACAGCGATGCATCTGTTGATCACCAGTTCCGCCAGTTTAGTGAGGTCAGAGCTGACATCATCACTATCCGCACAACTGTAGCTGACGTTTCAATGGCTATGGCTCAATTTGAGACGCAGGTTCAGGCTCAGTACGGTGAGTTAAGTGCTGCGGTGAATGAGAAGCTGACAGCAACGGTTACTGATAACGGCGTGGCTAAAGCGTCGTACACATTACGCGTAGGCATTAATCGAGGTGGTCAGTATTACGGCGCTGGCATGGCTATTGGCATTGAGCCTTCAGGCGGCGCATATAAGTCTACCCTGGCATTCAATGCTGACCAGTTTGGTATCTATACCGGCAGCGATCCGGGGAATTACCAGATGGCGTTTGCTGCGGTAAACGGTCAGATATTTATCAACGACGCGTTTATCAACTATGCCTCGATTACGCTTGCCAAGGTTGGCTCATGGTATTCATCAAATTACGTCGCCGGTCAGACAGGGACGATCATGCGCTCCGATGGTTCATTTGAGCTTAACGGGCCAGTCTCAGGTCAGGGTAAGTTTGTGCTGGATAACAGAGGGGCCGCCTGGTACAACGCAAGCGGTCAGTTGGTGTGCTCGATGGGGATTCAGAGGTAATGGCAGGATTTCAGGCTTTTATTAACGGAACCTCTTTTGATGCTGTAAACGCCATGTCATACAATTTTATTGCTGACGTGGCGTCAGTATCAGGGGATGGCAGCAAAGGTTACAACTTACCGGGATTCACTATAAGTGCGTCAATAATTGGCGGAAGAACTTCAGCCGGGCCAAAAAATATAGACTACACCGTTTCTGTATCGGGCCAGACGGTATCATGGGCCGGGGTAGATATCGTCTCAAAGTTAATCGTAACGGCTACGCCTACTACTACATTAAGCTATGCCGGATTTGTATATAACGATTATTCGGTTAATCCTCCGATATTTAAGCTTGCTCCGACATTCACACCCTTTAACCTCGTTCAGGTTATCGACCTTACTCCTACGTTTGGTCAGGTAGTGCAAACCAACGTTCCGGTAAGCATTCCATTTATAGCCTTTCACAGGAGTCTGGCGGCATCTGGTTTCAATCATGTGTGGTGGACCGAGGTAAACCAGAACGGACACTGGGCGCTGCAGTTCAGGCCTAACTTTGGCTATCAGATGACGGCTACCCGAATCTATGTTTTTGCCAAAATGATGGTGAACGTGCCCTCTGGCGGGTTCTTCATGTACAACAATGGGCAAATGGTATGGCACAGCAACTGCCTCCCGCTTCAGATGCAATCTGGCTCAATTACTAATGCGGGACAGCCGGTTGCATCTACCAGCGGTGTTTCTGTGGTGGTAAGCCAGCCTTTTGATCCAGCCTTCCCGAACACAGGTATTACTCTATATAACTGCTACAGTGGAGGTATAAATAGCTCTGGTCAATATGAGGCTAGCGGTGCCGATCTGTTTTCCTCATCTAACTATCAGGTTCCACAGGGAAGGCCGCCGAGTTACTCTTGCGGACCTCCCGCTTTCATATTCTGCAACGCCTATGACTCTTACTACAGGCAGGCGTTAGGGGTTTAATCGATCGCATGCTGCCGTGTCGGTAAACTGGGATTTGTCTGTCCAGGTATAAAAAGGCTTGCCAGCAAGGTATTTGCCGTCTTCAACTTTAAACACAGCAATGTCGTACTTTTGTTTATAGATAACAGCTTCGTTATAGCAAATGGGTGGAGAGCTTAAGACGCAAGCTGACAGAGACATTGCAACACAAATGATAGTCATTACCTTTTTCATTTAAATATCCTTTTCTGATTATGTGCTGATTTTAGATCATGCACGATTTTTGTGATTAAGTGAATTAACAAGATGGTTGGCTTTATTTTGCTTAATTGAGATAACTGTAAACCATTCCAAATAACACCCGACCTCGCGCCGGGTTTTTTATTGCCCGGAGAAAGCTATGCCAGCAGGTACTATTGCACTAACTAATAATTCAACCGCGGTAACCGGCACCGGAACATCATTTACAGCAGAGCTTAAAGCTAACGATTTCGTAGTGGCTGTCGTGGGTGGTGTTGCTTATACGCTGGGTATTAAGTCAGTCGATTCCAACACGGCTTTAACGCTTGCTCAGTCATATACTGGACCAGCTGCATCCGGGTTAGCATGGACACCCGTACCCTTTGGCACAATGACGGCAATCACCGCTCAGCTGGCTGCGCAAGTGACTTATGCTGTGCGTGGTTTCAATCTGGACAAGGCTAACTGGCAGCAGGTATACAGTGCATCCGGAAATATTACTGTTACTCTTCCGGATGGCAGCCAATATAGCGGACCATCATGGAATGCCGTCGCTAACTCCGTCACAGGCAAGATGGATAAAGCGAAAAACCTGGACGACCTGACAGATAAATCTGCCGCTCGCACAAACCTTGGTTTAGGCGACGCAGCAACAAAGAGTGTTGGAACGGCAGCAAACACCGTAGCTGCAGGCAATGACTCCCGACTTGGAACGCTAGAAGGAAAATCTGGCGGCGCTATAAATGGTGGAATTTCACTATTCAAAGGCAACATGGAATCTGTTGGCGCTGATGCAGCAGGAGGTGCTTATTATGGCACTGGTATATTCCAGATTTTGTATGCTAGAGGAGCTTATAGTGATCCCCGGGGGGCCTTTTCTTTATTTAGAACGGTAGAAGAGGTCGGAACTAAGGCTTATGCGCAAATATATTTCGATGGATTTGGAACTACTGTGCAATGGCAGTTTTTAAACAGTGGTTCTGCATTGGCTGCATCTGGCAGCTGGGTTAATGGATCTGATATTCGGCTGAAAGAAAAACTGGAAAAAATCCCCGATGCGCTTAGTAAAGTTTCCCAACTCACAGGATATACCTACACGCGTGACGGAACCCGGTCTACAGGCTTAATTGCCAATGATCTTGAAAAAGTTCTGCCTGAGGCTGTTGTCAATGGTGGCTCGTACACCTTTCAGAATGATACAGGAGATTTTAAAAAAGGAGATTCGATTAAAAATACGAAAGCAGTTGCTTATGGAGAAATTGCGGGGCTTTTTGTTGAAGCCATAAAAGAGCTCAAAGAAAGGCTCGAATCGAAAGACGCAACCATCACCGAACTGCAAAAGCGGATGAAGGCAATCGACGGTCTGGATGCATAAAAAAGCCTCGGCGACGGGGCAGCTACAGACCGCGCCAGTCTCAGCAGGCTGCGTGGTGGGTGATTTGACATTAGTCACTCACCACGTCCAGCGCCAACTAAAAGCCCTGCACCATCAACCCCTTTACAAATCTGTCCACCGCTCCGCCTTGATCAAATCTACCGATCGATATTACTGTTTATCCATACAGTATTTATCAGAGAAGGGTTTATCATGGCGAGAGAGAGTGACATACACGCGGCATTCACTGGAGCGATAACGAAGGACGGCAGGGGGCGGCAGATTGTCACCACTGCGGCGTTCCAGAAGCGGCTGGATGACGTTAATCACGTGTGGACGCTGGCAGAGTGCAACCGGTGGATTCGCCGTTACCAGAATTTCTTCTTCGAGCTGGTTACCGAGGAAAGCGAGAATAAGACCTGGTCGTTACGCAACATGGGATATGTGAGGTAATTATGGGGTTTCCATCACCAGCTTCCGATTACATAGAGCGACGCATCGACCTGAACGATGTACTAATGCCTCACCGCAACAACATGATCCTGATTGAGACGCCGGATGGGTTCGTGCTGGCAGATAAATCACTGAATCCTGCTCCGGGTGACAAGATAGCATTTCAGATGGGCGAGTTCCCGCAACTGGGCAGATTGTTCACTACAGGGATTATCACCTCAGACGGCGAAACGATCGACGGAGAGGGCATGGAAGGCATCATTGTGCTGGGTAAAGTGACGGCGGAGGTGGTGTCGGTCTACGTACCGCTGCGTCCGACGATTTGAACCGAAGTCACATCAGGCATAATATGATGTTAACAACGACGTGAAAGCCATAGTGAAATTTTATTTAGTACATTGATTAGTACATAAAAAATCATGGTGCTAAAATTTTAAATCGTAAGTTATTGATGGTAAAAGAATATAGATATCAAGCAACTAATTTACTTGTGTAACCTGGAGCGTGAACGCCATTTCGGGCGGGCCGCGGAAGCCAGTTTTGTTACACAGCCAACCCTCTCTATGCGCCTGAAGAATCTTGAGCGCGAGCTGGGCCTGCCGCTGATTAACCGCAGCAATAACTTTGCCGGATTTACGCCAGAGGGCGACCGTGTGCTGGCGTGGGCGCGGGAAATTGTTTCGGTTTATCAGGGGCTGAAGCTGGAAGTGGAATCGCTGAAGCATGGGGTGAACGGTACGCTGCGGGTTGGCGTGGTGCCGCAGTGCAGCATGGCACTGCCGCTGCTGCTGAAAGCGGTGCAGGCGCGTTATCCTCAGCTCGACTATCGCATTGCGGTACTCAGTGCTGACCAGTTGCTGGAAGCGCTCAACAGCCACACCGTGGATGTCGGGATCGGTTTTTTCGAGATGGCAACCCTGCGTGAACTCCATTTTCAGACCGAGATGCTGGCAGATCGGGGCGTTGAAGCCATATTCCATCCCGACCATTTTCCTGAGCTGGTGGGGGAAACCGCGCTGACGCTTGATGAAGTGGCACAACAGCCGCTCTGCCTGGCGGAGCCGACGCGTTATTTCCGGCGTTATCTCGATATGGCTTTTCGTGAAGCGGCGCTGGTGCCCCGGGTGATCGTGGAGAGCGCCTCTGTCATGCAGCTGATGCAGTGCGCGCAGGTCGGCCTGGGGCTGCTGGTGTCGCCGGTCGGTCATCTGCTGGCCGCTTCATTTCAGGGGCTGCAGCAGCGCGCCATCACGCTGCCGCCGATGGCGCGCCAGGCGGCGCTGGTCATCGCTGAGCCTGGCCGTGCCACACCGCTGGCACAGCACTTTTTCGACGAAGCGCGCGGTCTGCTGCCGGTTTAGCCGGCTACTGCGATTCGCCCAGTGCGTAAAACAGGCGGCTGTTCCAGTTGCCTATGGCAACACTCTGCATCAGCGCGAACAGTGCATCAGCCTCCCAGCCCGCCTCCATTAGCGGTTGCAGATGGGCCGCGCTGAATCGTTCTGGCGAACGGGTCAGCTGCGCCGCCAGCGCAATAATCTGCTGCTCCTGGTCTTTTCCCCCCGCATCATCCACGCCCTCAATTAACATCTCATTTCCGGCCAGCAGCCGGAACGCCCAGCGACTGCCCAGAATCCGGGCGGTCGTCGCTTCTGCCAGGGTATTGTCCTGAGTGAGATGCTGGCGCAGTTGCGCCCAGCCATAGAGCACCGAGGGATCGTGGGCCAGCAGCCATACCGCGTCCTGCATTCCCGGCAGTGACTGACAGCGGGTAATAGCAGCGAGCTGCTCAGCACTGGCATAACGCAACTCCAGTGGTTTCAGCACCGGCTGCCAGCGGGCAGGCTGATCAAAACCTGTGGCCTCAGCATCGGGTGGTGCAGTGCTGCCGGGCAGCCAGCGTACCGGCTGGGCCTGCAGCGCCTGTAAACCGGCGACCACCCGCGCCTGATAACTGACAAAGCCGATCACCTGATTCAGCGTCACAATATCAGGCTCTGTCAGGCCGACCGCATCCAGGGCGGTGATTGCGCTGGCGCTGATCAGCTCAGGCTGCATCGCCAGCTGGCGTGCATACTGCGTAATCTGGGTCAGGCGATTATTACTTTCACGTGAGGAGTCGGGCCCGGGCAACGGATTGAGGCGGGCAGAGTAGTGATTACACAGCCGCTGTACACCCGCCACCTGCGCCACTGTCAGCGCCGTGCTGAGGCGATCGTAAAGCGTTAAGGTGTGTGTGAGCGTGGTGACGACGCGATCGGGGAACAGCAGCTGTGCCAGATCGCGCGCCGCCAGCAGGGCCGGCTGATTGGTGCGCAGCAGTGACTGCACCACGTTGTCATCGGCGTAACATCCCAGCAAAAAGCGGTCATCAATATGGGCGGCCTCTGGCACCAGCGGTGCGGCCTGTGAGGTACGTGGACTGGTCTGGCTCTCGTAAAACCAGTGGTTATGGCCCGGATAGCGGCGTTGTTCCATGATCAATCCTTTTGCAAATTCAGGTTCGGTATGCAGGCGGCAGAATCTGAAAATGTGCATAAACCGAAGGGCAGGCTTATCGTCGCTGATGGCCAGTCCGGGGCAAAAGATTGATCGGTGATAATTAATAGCGTTACGGTATAACGGCA
>Ga0308164_10000674_pt1 | contig 49502 bp, 43 predicted proteins | sample PhyTR2_FD_201031 | JGI IMG/M metagenome (GOLD analysis project Ga0308164, IMG submission 201031) | Phyllosphere microbial communities from UC Gill Tract Community Farm, Albany, California, United States - DLSLT.R2 | ecosystem: Host-associated > Plants > Phyllosphere > Unclassified | place: USA...
TGATAGACGAGGATGGTATGAGTCGAATGATATGTTGAAGGCCAGGTGAGAAGAAATGGTGGAGCTGCTTAAAGATTTTGTGACTGAGGGGCAAGAGAAGTTGGTGTGGCTGAGTAAAAAAGTAGCTGGGGTAGTATGCTTGGTGGGGGTAGTTCAAAAGGGGAGTGATAGCCGGCAGAAGTTGAAAAGGGAAGTTCTAAAAGCTAATCGTTGAGTAGTTGTAGCAATGGGATAGGATAGCTTGGATTTGGGGCCACAGGAGAGCGGTTGTTGGCCGGTGAGGTGGTAGGAGGTTACAGGGCTAGATAGTGGCAGGGAGAGGCTGATTGTGGCTAGGGGTGGCTGGATAGTTTATAGCAGGCAGTGGTAGAAATAGGCTAGACTAGTTGTAGCTTGTGGACGACATAGGGTGCCAATTCAACGATTAGTAGCAATAGTTAGCAAGAAGAGCCCTTCAAATCAAAGCTACCGCATTGATTATCAGTGACAAGCAGAGCTTGTCTATAAAATTAGTACCCTAATTAATTGATAGTGAATTAGTATCATCAAAAAACAATCAATTTTAGTTAGTTTTAAGCCCCTTTTCTGTCAACTAGTTAGCATATTGTTTAAAAAAGTGTAATAATTTATTGTATTTCAACTTAGTACATCAAAATACATTCACTTAACGTCCTATGGAGCCCGAGAACGATAATTCACCAGCAGCACGCCCGAAGCGGCGTATTACGAGCACTGCTTTCACCGTGGGCGTCGATGGAAATGCCCACCGCCAAGTAGAAGCCCAGTCCAAAAAACTCAAGGTGAGCAAGAGTAAATACGCCAGCGCGGCGATTAACTTTTTTGCGGAAAGAGGTCTAGACCCGACTAAGGAGCACATGAACATTGAAGGCGTCGCAGTCAAAGTGGGCGAGGGCGTGGCCAGTGTGCGGGCCCACAACGCCGACATTGGCAACCGGCTTTTCGCGTTGACGCGCTCGTTTGAGAAAACGATTTACTTGTTCATGCAGCAGCAGGAGCATAACATGAACTTGTACCTGGAGGGTATCGAGGGTAACCTCATGAAGCGGCTGATTTCGATAGAGGATAATCTACTCTTACCGCTCATCGAGCGCGTGATGAGAGGAGCCGGCGACGCCTACATTGGGCGAAGTCTGGGTGAGCGGATTTACCTGGAAATCTTGAAGCAGCCCGCTTCACTTTGGAAGGAGCAGGATGAGAAGCTGACGGGTGAGCGTGAGCAGGTGTTGGTAGCCGAGCTGCGGAAGTTTATGACAGTCCATGAGATTCCAGCGGCCAAGTCCACGCGCCGGCCAGCGACTACCCCGGTCCCACCAAAGCCAGCTCCGACAGCTGCGGCCCCGGCTCCGACGCCAGCGGCTACGCCACCCAAACCCTAAGCCCAGATGCAGCCACCCGCTGTAAAAACCGGCGCAGAAAACTGCTCTCCCAACCACGGCTGGTAGCGACAACTGGAAGGGCAGTTTCCATACGGGCTCTATCCGGTCTGTTACAACTTCGGTTACAACCGGCGCTCCAGTCCCGGTTGTAACCGTTTCTTTTTTTGACCCCAGCCGATGCTCTAGCCCGAGCCGAAAGCACCCTGGAACTTCTCTCACTCCCTCAATTCCTATTCATGTATGCCAAGGTAATAAATCCCAAAACCAACGGGAAAAAAGTGTACGACAACAAAGGCAGCTCGCTGCGCACCACCAACTATTTGGTGAAGGAGGCAAAGGCAGCAGGAGAAGAAGCTACCTTCTTTGGCGCGCCGGGTAGCCCGAACAAGTCAGCGGAAGAAGTGGTGGCGATGCTCGACGGAAATGTAAAGGGCCTGCGAAAAGACGACGCCAAGTTTTACTCACTTGTGTTGAGTCCGAGCCCCGAGGAGTTGGCCTATATGGGCAACGACCCGAAGGCCCTGGAGAAGTACACCCAGAACGTAATGGACGACTACGCCAAAAACTTCACGCTCAAAAACGGGAAAGAGCTGAGCGAATCCAACTTGGTCTGGGCTGCTATTATTCACCAGGACCGCAAGAACCGTGGCACCGATGATGGCGTGCAGGGGGAGCGTAAGGATGGACTCCAAACTCACATTCACGTTACGGTTTCGGCGCGGGATGCTGAGCAAAAGATTACGCTTAATCCGTTGAGTACTCCCGACCGTTTCAACCGTGTGCAGTTCCAGGCAAAGGCCGTAGCCCAGTTTGAAATCCAGTTTGGCCGGATGGGTAACCTGGACCTGACAAAACCTGAACCCACCCGTAAGCAACTCATCGCGGAAAAGGCTGAGGAGATTACAACCAAAGCCGCTGCTAATAAGCGGGAGAAAAAACCACTGACCGAGCAGCAGATTGCTGCAAAAGATGCCCGCCTCGATACGCAGGTTGCCCGGCTCAATTCCAAGCTCGATGCCAGTCAGCACCTCGACCCTGAGCGTGTAAAAGAAGTGGCGAAGGAACGTAGCTACGATAACGTTTTCTACGCGACTCTGGGAAAGATTGAGCGCAATGCGGAGAAGGGAACCTACACCCACAATCCCTACGACTATCTGGCAACCGGCCAGGTCAGCAAGGCAGGCGAGTTGCGAATGGATGCAACCAAAAATTTCTCGACTCCAGCCGGATTATCTAGGACTCAAAATGAGCAGGAGCTTGGGGGTGGCACGGCACGAGCCATAGAGCAAACGATAAACAAATTATCGCGGGCGATGGCACCCAAAAGCAAAGCCCAGGACGTGCGCAGTGAGGCCGAAAAAGAGCAGGACCGTGAGCACGAAATGTGATAGCTCGTTCTAGCCTCACTTTTGAAGTCTACGTTGTTTTTCATTAACCTGCAGGTCCCCCAAGATCTACTAGCTAAGCCAGTCTGGACGGGCCGGCATGATAGCTTTCCGGGTACTAGTGACTTTGTCGATAGGCGCATATTAGTTTGAAGATGTGCAACGCGCTGCTGCCCTCCGACCCTAGCCAGCTCGTCAGTTGGTGAATCTCGCGCCGCTAAAAGCCACAGCAGAAGTTCAAGTGGAAAAGCCCAGGACTGTCAGGAAAAAAGGCCAGTAGAAAATTGCAGCCAAAAGCAATTCATGTTGCAGCTAATGTTAACAAGTCTACTGGGCAGCCAGCCGGGGGACTGAATGTAAAAACGCTTCCGGTGCCCTGATTGAGCAGCAGGTGGAGACTGGTGGGCCGGGCCTGACGGAACAGGCACTAGCCAAGGTGGGCGAGTTCGAGGATAGACAGGAAGACTGGGTCGGCGCACCAGCCACTACAGGTGTTAGTGCTCCCAGGTGGGTACTACTGCAAGACTGGGTACCGGTTCTGGCGACCCCCCAGATTATGTCTGGGATGTGCAGCTAGTCCAGGCTCCCAAAATGCGCCACTCGACAAGCCCTGCGCCGTATTACGGCGCAAGGCGACCCGGTGGACGCTGCCCGCCGTAACAGCCGCCGCACGGGAGAAAAGAACAAGAGCAGAGTATGGGGGCTAGGCAGGGATCAAATCAGGTACTACAACACTTTGGGCTGAGGCTCCTGTCTGGGGGGCTCCGCGCTCTTCCTAACCGGTACCTCTAGGTCGGAGTTGGTGATGGCCGGGTCGTCGACTAGGTCGCGGACTTCAAGAGCTAGGGCCCGACTCAGGGAGATGAGCAAGTCGAGGGTAGGGGCGAGCTGCCGCAGCTCAATGCGCTTGATGGTGGACTGCTCGACGTTGGCGATGTCGGCCAGCTTTTGCTGAGAATAGCCCCGGGCCTTACGCAACAGGCGAAGCCGATGGGCAAAGACTTGGAGACCGGCCGGATTTTTCACGAGGCAAGCTGGGAAAGCCAGCGCGGGCAATTAAGGGCGGATGCGCCCTTAATTGCCCGCGCTGGCTTAGCTTTGTGCCCGTTACCGTCTTTTCTACTTCCCACGGGCTCTAAACGCCACAGCTGCTTAGCCGACCTGGTGAGCTAAGCAGGGGCACCCCAACTCCTATCGTAGCCATGAAACCTGCTGATTTGCCCTTGCTCCCCCCGGGGTCCAGGCGTATTCCCTTCGCATTCGCCTCGGTGCAGCAGCTGGCGCAGGCGCTGGTCTATGCCACGGAGCGCCTGGCCGCGCACTTTCCGATGCTGGACTGGGCCACGTGGAGCAACACGTTCCGGGACGTCAAACCCGACCTGGTGGTGCTGAGGCTGGCGGTGTGGCTGGAAGGGCCGGTTCTGGAGCGCCTGGTTCAACGGTTGGCCTCCTCCCCAGCCTACCCCGTGCTTGACCCACCCGTGTTCGGACCGGCTGCCGCCAAAATGGCGGAGGAGCGCACCGCTCATAAGGCCCTGGCCCGGCAGGCCCAGGCGCAGCTAAAAGAAACCCTGGAGGGGGGTAACCCACTCCTTTACGAGCTAGTCGTGACGCTGGCCCAAGACGACGCCACCGTAGCGCGGGTCTACGCAGCGACTCACGAACCCGCAGACGAAGCGCAACGGCCGGACCCGCTAGTGCTCGGTCCGCCGCCCGCGTCAGCCGTCCCGAGTTCTCCGGCCGTTGGCGTCCCCTTGGCGGGGGCACCTCTTCCGCCGGTGTCCACCCCGGCGCCACCAGCACCGGTGCCAGCGCCGGAACGCAGCTTGGCAACTACCCGCCGCACGTTCGGCGACATCGTCCGGCATCACCCGCGGGCCAATGGCAAAGTGGGCTTCACGGTGCGCGAATTATGCCGGGCGATGCGTATCAGTGCGGCCTCACTGCGGGAAGCCCACGCGAACCCGGGCCGGCTCTCGTTGAGCGCAATAAGCGCCTTGGCTACCTTAATGCAGGAACCCCTACTGTCGGTGCTGGGTGACCTGCTGGCGGGCGCGGGAACCAGAAAAAAGCGGCGAAACCGGTGACGCGCCCGGCAGGTCGGGTGGGCGCAGGAAATGGTCAACTAACTCAGGGATACGCTCCGCGTAGCAAGCGCTCCCTGAGTTAGTTGACTATCCGTTACCTTATTGGCTGAGCCGCTCCTGGTACGAGGTGTTGCAGGAGGCGCTCGACCACCGGACTACCGGGCGCGGGTCCCCCGCCGGGAATACCCGGGGGCAGTCGGGGGCTGCCGGGTAAGTCCCAGAGTTGGGACTGTACGATCTGCTCGGCCAATGGGTAGGGCCGAGCCGTGCGCCAGAGCAGCGCGCTGAGGTGGGGGCCGTAGCGAACGTCCCGCGTACCGGCCAACTCGGTGAGCACCCCTACCGTGAGCTCGCTCGTGTGCAGCGTGTACTGGGCCACCTCCAGCGCGGGCCGGCAGAAGAGCGGCGGGTCGAGCGGGGGCAGCTCGGGCGAATAGCCTAGGTACTGGACCAGTTGAAAGAGGTCAGGGAGAGTGAGCGTCACCTGCGTTCCACTAAGCAAGAGCGCGGGACGGAACTCTGCCAGCGCCCGGACGAAGGCGCGAGCGGGCAAGGTCGGAAAGTGCCGCTGCAAGCGGCCTTGCAGGTAGTGCACGAGCTGGGCCCGTTGACTCGCCGTGGCCTGCGCATAGGGCAGGGGCGAAGGAGGAAAGGAAGACATTGGAAACCAGTAAGACAAAGTGGATGGAGCATGCGGGGACCAGCCGCTGGGTAGCCAGCCGCGGGACGTATGCAGTAGGGTTGTTAAGCTGCTAGGGCAGCGGCGGGCCGGCGGCCGAGGCGGGGAGCTCGCGTAGCCGCGCGTCTTCCAGCCAGGTAAGCAGGAGTTGCTGGGCTTCGACTTGCAGGGCCTGCCGGCGCTCGCGCAGCGCCTCCCGGAGCGTATCCGTAAAAGGAGCCCCTGTGGCGGAAGTGAGCATGATGGTCACCTGCTGGGTGTGCGCATGGAGCGTGACGGCGGTTAGCCCGGTGAGCTCTAGCTCAGCGAGTTGACGCAGTTGACGCTTGGCCCGCTTCTGAGCGCGGCGCAGCAGCTTGAGGTCGCGGCGGTAGCTCATCGTGCTGGCTGGCTAAGTAGGTCGGCAAAGGTGAGCGCGTCGGCCGGTTGAAAGCTGGCGACGACCCGGCGGTCGAACGTACCGGCCCAGCGGTCGGACCGGTCGGGGACGCAAGCACCGGGTACCCAGCCCGGGGCGGCCTGGCGCAGGCGGGAGCGGTGGCTGCGGAAGCTGGTGGAACCCAGCTGACGTAATGTGGTACCCGTGGCGAGGTCGCGGCGCTGGCGGGCAGCTTCAGCTTGACGCCAGGCGACTTCAGCTAGGACGCTTGCGCCCCAGCGGGTAAGACGGGCGATATCCTCGCTTTCGTGGACGAAATGGTTGGCCCGAAGCTGCTCAGCTTCGCTGAAAAGGGGGTTGCCGATGAGGGGCAAAAGGACGTGCTGGCGAAGCTCGCCCAGAGAAGATGGGGGTACGCTCATAGGCATACTTATCCCAGTTACATGGTTTGCCATGTATTTTTGAAGTAAGGTTTGTAAGAACCCAACCGTAGTACCTGCGCAAACAGGCGCTATATCGGAGGTCAGTCGTTAGCGCGGCTGACCTCTTTTTGCTTACTAGGGTAAGGTGTTCGACTTGAACAATATAAATGTACCATAAAAATACCATTAAAGCGTTTTGCTGGCCTATTATTTTGTGGCGATACGCTAGTACAACTGGGGTATATTTGCAGTATGAGAGCCGAAAAACAGGAAGCTACAGGCAAGAAACAGCTCAGTGTGGTACTGGAAGCAACTGAATTGGAAACAGCTAAGAAGGTTGCCAAAAAGCGTGGTGTAAGCACATCTTCCTTAGTAAGGATGCTTATTCTGGACGAAGCTCGTCGACTTGATATTCAGTAGCACTACTTCTGTAGACATAAGAAAGCCCAACCGATTGGTTGGGCTTTCTTATGTCTACAGAAATAATACGTTGATTATGGGGCCTTTATTGGATGATTTTCCAGGGGGCATTTCCAGCGCGTGGAGGCCCTTTTTTCGAGTGTTTCTCGCTGACCCTTATTGGAGCATCTCTTTTCGGGTTTCTACTATTATACCTCCAGCCACATAATTTCCTGGTCCCATCCCGCCGGAAAGCCCATGTGCTGCTGGTGCAGTCCTAAGGCAATGATGTCGTGTTCGTGCAGCAGGGCCACGATGCGCCGCCCAAAGCTGGAGGTCTGGCTGACCTGCACCATCAGAAAGTTAAAGATGGAAAGTGTGTAATAGATTTTGGTATTGATGGCTGTCACGTTGGGCTCGGTGAGCCAATAGCCAGCATGGCCCCGCTGGTTGGAAAGCATCGGCTTCATGGAGATGTCCCACAGACGGTCGTGGTGCGCGCACTTATTGCGGATGCCATTAATGCTCTGCATCCAAGAATCAAACACGCGCAACGCTAGGTTGAAGTGGTTGGCAATGGCCAGCTTGGGTGATGTATCTACAAACTGGTTGAACAGGTTGTAGAGCGTGCCGAAGGAAAGCAACTCCAGCACCATCCAGGCGGGCGGGTGACGGGGCTGGTCGTAGAAGCGGTAGTAATCGGCGATGAAGGTTTTGCTTTTGGCCCGGTCCAGTTCGCCTCGAATGGTCGAAAGGAGCCGGGCCGAGGCGGCCTGCTCAGCGGGCGTGCCGCGCTTGAAAAAGCGGGCCTGTTCGTACCAGTTGTTGTCGCCGGTGTAGCGGGTAATGTGGTAGATGATTTGGGTGCGGAAGGAGATTTCCAGCCGCTCAATGGCTTCCAGGCACAACAGGCGCAGCTGCTTGTCGAACTGGTAGCGGTGCAGGATGTCGTCGAAGGTGGTACCGGGCTGAAAGTGGCCGGTGCCGAGCACCAGGAAGCTGCCCCAGTAGCCGCTAAGCCGGTAGTAGCTGATATTGGCCAGGTAGCGCAGGGTCCGCGGCTCATCGGCGACCACCAAGCCCCGGGCCTGTAGCTTCTGCAGCTGCTGCGTGAAGTCAATGGCGGGCTTGGTAAAGTAGCGGATGGGACGGGGTGGCATAGCAAAACAGGCAAAAAAAAACCCACCCTCAGCGGGGTGGGCTTCCGGTCAAACAGCAAGCCGAAGCTTGTGACCGAAGAATTTTACGGTACCAACCAAACAGCACCGGCAAAGCCGATGTGGCGGATACTTTTTTTGTGAGGCAAAGATACGACTTTTTGAAAGAAAAGGCAATCAGCTGTCTAGTGCCACTGTAAGTTTACTTCTCCTTCCGTACCCCTGAGGTGGTCGGGTAAAAGTGGACAGGGCGAAAGTAACTTTCCCTTGTCATGGAAGCAGCAAAAGCAGCCGGTAAACGGCCACGAACCAAGTACGATGCGGCCTTTCGGACCGAGGCAGTCCGCCGCGTGAATCAGGATGGGCAGCTGGCGGCGCGGGTTGCGCAGGGGTTAGGTATGAGCGAGGCCGTGTTAGGCAAGTGGGTGCGGGCGGCTCGCCTGCAAGCTGCTCGTCCAGCCGGCAGCGACGCGCTCGAGCAAGAAAACAAGCAGTTGCGGGCCCAATTAGCCCGCGCGGAGATGGAGCGCGATATTTTAAAAAAAGCGCTGACCATCGCCCAACTGCTTGAAGCGCAGTTTCACAAAAGACAGACCGATGAAACGCTTCGCTTTCATTGCCTTATATGCTCCTGACTGGCCCGTGCGGGAGCAGCGCCGGCTGCTAGGTGTCAGCCCCAGCGGCTACTACGCGTGGCAAAAGCGCGTCCCGGTAGCGGTGGCCAAGCCAGCACTTGCCGCCTGGCAAGTGGCCGCTCAGCGCGTCTTCACCACCCATGCCGGTCGCTATGGCCAACGCCGGCTGCGCGCCCAACTGCGACGTGAAGGCCACACCGTGGGCCGGCAGCGTTTGCGTGGCTGGCTCAGCACCAGTGGCTTACGTGTTCTCTGCACGCGCGTCACCTCCCGGCCTCCGCGCACTACCCAAGCTGGCCCGCGGCTACCACTCCGAACCAAATTTGGGTGGGCGACATCACCTATCTGGCCCTGGCTGCCGGATACTGGGCCTACCTGGCCTGCTGGCATGATGCTTTTTCCCGGCGCGCGGTGGGCTGGCACGTGAGCGAATCGCTGCACACGGACTTGATTTTGACCGCTTTTAACCGGGCCGTAGCCGTCTGCCAGCCTCCGCCCGGTCTGCTCGTACATGCCGACTGCGGCAGCCAGTACACCAGCGACGCCTTTTCCCAGCTCTTGGACCGCACCCAGGCGATTGCCAGTCTAAGAGCGTGTTTGGGAATTGGACGGCGAAAAAGAAAACGAGCCAGTAAGAAGTAAGCGGAGTTCCTAGGCTCCGCTTATCTTATGGTTGACGCTTATCAACCCCTTACTGACTCGCAGTGGCAAGTTATGGAGCCCCTACTACCTACGCAACGAAAACGTCGCCACTGCTTACGGCAAATGCTTGACGCAATGCGCTATATCTGCCGTACCGGGTGCCAATGGCGTAACTTGCCCGCTTGTTTTCCGCCCTGGCCCGCAGTCTATTATTACTTCGCCCGGTGGCGGGCGAATGGCACGTTTGAGCGCCTGAGTCAGGCCAGTAACCGCGCCGACCGGCTGGGGCAGGGGCGTTTGCCCACGCCTTCGTTCGCGTTAGTCGACGCGCAAAGCGTCAAGTTGGCCCCGCGCCTGGGCCGGCAGCGTGGCCTCGATGCCCACAAGCGCGTCAACGGCCGCAAACGCCAGGTGCTCTGCGATACAGGGGGCCGAATTTGGCGTGTCGTCGTGCACGCGGCCAATGGCCACGACAGCCGCGGCGCACAGCCGCTATTGCCGGCTCGCCAGCAGATGCGACCAGCCTGGGCTAGTCGGCTGCGCAGCGTGCTGACAAACAACGCCTATCAGGGGCGTTTTGCGCAACAGGTACAGGCCCTGGGCTGGCAACACCACGTGGCCAGTCGTCCCCCAACCGTCGAGCGCGGCTTCGTGCCGGTCGCCCAGCGCTGGGTCGTGGAGCGCACCTTTGCCTGGCTTAACTACTTCCGCCGCGTCGTCATGGACTACGAGCGTCAGCCAGCTAGCCATGCAGCTTGGCTGTTAATCGCCAACCTAACCATGTCTCTTCGACGAGCTTGCAGCACCTAATTCCCAAACACGTTCTAAGAGGGTTTATCGCAACGGTCTGAATAGCACGCACAGGTTTTACGGCGGCTAGGCTCGGGTCAAGATGAACACCTTGCTGTCGGCGTTGAGCACCTGCGTGCCGTTGGCCAGCACTTGGAGCTCGACTGTGGGCCAGTGCGAATGGCCGTACAGCACCAACGTTGGCGGCCGCCAGCGCCGCGGCCAGGTGTACGTCGCCTTGCAAGCCCTGCGCGTTCAGACCCGGGGACAAGTGCGTGCGCAACACGTGCGGAGCCTGTCGCAGCAGGGCCGCCACGGCCTGCACGTAGGGGCCTTCGGCCAGGCGGAAGTTCTTGTCGGGCCGTCCGATGATGCCGCTCAGCCCGGCTAAGCGCAGGCCGTGGGCCTGGGCGGTCCCACGGGCCAGGAAGTGGGCCCGTGGCAAGGCCTGCACCCGGGCTAGGTCGGCGCCAAAGTCGTCGTGGTTGCCGGCGATGCCAATCGTGCACCCAAAGGCGCGGCTGAAGGCCTCCCACACGCGGAAGGGATTGCCGCTTTCCCCGCGCTTGGCCGGGTTGGGGTAGAGGTCGCCACAGCGCAAGGCTAGGGCCTGTCCACTGGCCAGGGCGGGGAAGTGAAGGGCATAGAGCAGCTCCAGGTATTCTACGACGGTTTCGCCTGAGAGCACTTTGCCACCCGGCATCCGGGCCACGCCCTGCAGGTCCGAGGCCACGACGAGGGAGGTAATCGCGAGCACCACCTACCCACGCACCGTGCCGGTGTGCACGGGTAGGTGGTGCTCGCTGGGAGCCGCTTGGGCGGTTGCGGTCGTCCAACACGGAATCGTCTCCAACGGCGTCGCGTCGATGGCCACTAGTTCAAGGGCGAACAGGGGCAGGTAGGGTTCGAACCCCAGAATACGGCGCTGTCGCCGCACAGGCAGAAGTCATGGGCTCAACTCTCCTCGCATGGGAGGCAGCAAGAGCGTTCAGGAAAATGGTGATTTAACCAGTTCTTCTCTTTCGGCTAGGGTCGGCGCCCGAATCTGATGACAGTGCTCTACTAGGCCAGAGTTATTACGCAACGAGGGCGGCTAGGCGTTATACTGAGCTTGTCACATTACTTAAACGAACGTGGCTGTTGCAGAACCCTTACGCTCATTCGACCAGTGGTGGCGGCTAGCACAAAAACACACAGAAAGCAGCCCTAGCGCCAGTTTCTAAGCCTAATTTGACCGCTAAATATCTCGTGCAAGGTCTTGGGCCGAATTCTGCAACAGCCCCGAATAGTGAAGTAATGTCTCCGTTTGCGCTAGTCAGTCGCGAAAGCAGGGTTTATCTGTTGTGACAAGCTACCTGCTGGTACTACCGGTCAAACTACCTGGTGCTCGCCGCCCAAAAAGGAGCAGGCAACAGGGCGCGAAGAATCAGCAATGCGCCTCAGGAGGGTTTGGCGATAAGCTAACTTGACTCAGCAGTAGTTACCGCTTGTTTACTCGGGTAACCTTACGACATCCAGGTCCAGGCTGGCGATGCTGCCCAGCAGGCCAAAGACGGCCTGCTCGTTGCGGGTTAGCAGCAGCTCGTACCCGCAGGGCCGGGTTTCCACATCCGGCTGCTGCTGGTCGCAGAAGCCTACCAGGGTTACCTGATACCGGCCGTTTGGCACGAACACCTGCGCCGTAACGGTAAACGCGTTGGCCGCGGCGTATGCCACAGTCATCGACTGGCGGCCATAGTGGAGATAAGTTTCGGCGTCCCAATTTAGCAGCGCCCAGAGGTCGGAGACCAGCACCCGGTTGCTCGTGACTTGTAACACGAAGGCCGGGGTCTTAAACAGCACCCACTCGGCCGGTACACTGGGCTGGGCCGCCTGCGTCACGCGGACAAGGTAATCCCAAGCGGGAATACTGTAGATGGGCAGCACGCAGCCCGTCGCCATCGCCTCGTTTCCCAAGCTTGGGTTCTGGATGAAGTGCTCCAGCACATCCGGGCCGGGCACCTGGTGACGGGCAAGGAAGGCCGCTAGCCCGACGGGGTCAAAAATGACTAACCCCGGCGTTTGCGTCATAATCTTCACTTCTGTCATGGGGAGGGGGCATGAGCTGGGTAACGGGGAAGCCTTCCAAACGAGCGCTAGGCACCCTCCTTTTCGGGCGGGCTAGCGGCGACTGCATAGCTCACAGGGTAGTGAACGGTAGGCGCTCAAAGAGGGCCGGGCTGATACTGTTCACCTGGCTGATAAAGTCCGCTTTGTAAGCCGGCTTTAACCGGTACTCCCGGGTAAAGGCCGTTGGGATATCTGCATTAGGGTATCAAACTGCTGAAAGAGGTCGGCGACGATGACCCACTGTTCCAACTGTAAGTGTAGCGCCGCCACGGTGGAGCGGGCGTACTGCTCCGCGTTGTGGTCGTAGAACCCCGTTTCATTGCGCTGCTTATGCAGCAGCCAGCAATCGCCTTGTCCGGAACAGGCAAAAACCAGCCACTACCTCGCAACGGCCCGACTGCTTTTCGCTAACTCCTCGTTTTGCCCGTGCAGAAACGCGTCGGCGACAGGAGCTGGAGCCAGGCTACCCATCACTATGCCTGTGTACTATAAATCATTTTCTATTAAACATAATTGCCTCAGTGAATTACTCACTGAGGCAATTATGTTTAGCTTATTATCTAGAAGAATAGCTAACGGGCGCGGCGGCGGTCGCGCAATTTTTTTAGGCCATAAGCCACGCTGCTAGCCAGTAGCAGCGACGCCCCCCCGTCGATGGGCACCGCCGTGGGGTCGACCTGCGGTGTGGGGCCGCCTGTGCTGGGCGTCTGGGCTACTGCCGGGGCGGCGCTAAGTAGGCCAATGACTAACGCGCCAACTAAGAAGGAATATTTTTTCATGAGAACATTTGAAAATTTGAGTAAAAACCGAGCAGGACGCTACGCCAAGCCGCGCTAATGACCTGGCGTAGCGCCTTGTTGCTTATTGCTCGATAACCAGACGCTTGGTTACTCGGGCATCGCTGCCCGACAGCTGCAGGGTGTAAACACCCAGTACCAGATTAGTCACGTCGAATTGCGAGGTAGCGCCGGCGGCGGTCATGGCGAGCTTGCGCTGGGCCACGGCCTGGCCGAGCTGGTTGTAGAGCGTGGCCGTTACGGTGCCTTTGCCAAGCTCGGCGGGCACCACTACCGTGAAGCGGCCGTGGGCCGGGTTGGGGTAAAGCTGCACCTGCTGGGCTAGCGCGGCGTTGTTGACGGCCAGCGGGGCAGCGGGGCCAAAGTACAGGCTAAAGCGACCCGGCAGAGCCGTAGCGGAGGCCGTGAAGGTATACTGCGCCTGCTGCGCCAGGTTGATGCGGTCCCCGGTTTCGGCATCGAGCAGCAGCACCGTGGTGGCGCCGGTGAAGTTGGCCAGGCTGGTGGCGTTCAGGGTGTAGGTGCCGGTAGACGACACGTGCACGTTGAGCGGCACGGTGGTGGCCACGGTCGCATTCAGCGGCGTGAGGCCGTTGATGGACAGCTCGCCGCCGGTGATAAAGCTGCTGATGTTCATACCCGACGAGTTAGCCAGCTTGTAGGCGTCAAACTTCGCGTCGAAGACGGCCGTGGCGCCCTGCTCGAAGTACACCGTAGTTTCGTCGGCCAGCTGCACCGAGTTGCCTTTCAGGCTCATCGTTACTTGCGGGCGCGGGTCGGCGGCGGTGCGGTTGAAGCTCGGCGTAGTGCTGAACGTGGTGACGCGGGAATCATTAGTGAGCGCGAAGCTAGCCATCTGATTGGGGTTGGTAACGCGCTTGAAGAAGCCCTGCATCGAGGCTATCTGCGACGCGGCCGATGAGCCCATGCCGTTGACGTAGCTGCGGTACTGGCCCACGTACTGGCCGGTGCTCTGGTACACGTATACGGCGTCATCCATGTTGGTGCTGGCGATGCCCACGGTCTTGCTGAAATCCAGCGGCGACGGGTAGGGGTTGCCCAGCAGCTGCCAGCCGCTTTGCGTCTGGGTGCCGCGGGCCAGGTTCGCGATGCTCACGGGGCCGTTGTTGAGCGTTCCCACGAGGTCGGTTACCACGCCGGCGCCAATGTTGAGGTCATAGCCACGCAGCACCGTCATTGCATCGCTGGCCTGGGGCACTACAAAGCCTTTGTCAAAATCAATCGTACCCGCGCTGCCGCTGGTGTTCACCCGCGACTGGTCGTAGGCAAACACGTTCGGGTAGGGCGTCACCGTGCTAGGGGTCGCCGAGGTGTTATAGAGCTGGTTGTACACCGGCGAGAAACCCGACGCAGTCGTGAGGTCACTGAGCGTGGTGCTCACTACCGGCGAGCTGTAGTGGCGGTAGCCCGCGCCGCTGTTGTAAAAGGGGTCGATGGCCCGCTGCACAGTAGCCGGGCCGGTTACGGCGCCGTTGGTGTTCACCACTAGGGCACTGCCACTGGTGGGCGTCGAAATCAGCGTCAGCATCTGGCTGTTGCTGCTGGTCAGGTTGCCGTTGGTGAGGGTCACCAATTGGGCCACGGCCACCCCACCGTTGTTCAGGGTGAGGCCGGCCGCGTTGTTCACCGTCAGGCTGCGGGCGCGGCTGGGCAGGCCGTTGCCGCTCAGCTGGGCATCGCCGCCGATGTACTCGTAGGTTGCGTCGTTGGAATACGTGCGCGAGCCCGTGAGCTGAATCGCGCCCGAAGTCGTGCCCGCCGCCGCAATGCCGTTGCTGTCGCAGATGCGCAGCGTAGCGCCGGCTTGCAGCACAAAGCTGCCGGTGCCCGTGATGGGGTTGCAGTTGGTAGCCAGCACGCCGCGGGTGCTCATCACGCCGCCCGTTTGCACGGTCAGGGTACCATTTACCACGATGGGGCCGTTGAACGACGCCACGCCGGTGCTGGTGATGGTGATGTTATTATACGTGCCCGATTCCACGTTCATGGTCGTGCTTATCGTCAGGTCGGGCGTAACCACTACATTGGTGGGGCCGCTGGCCGAGCCCGTGCCCACCCAGGGCGTTTGCACGAAGGGGAAGCTGGCCCGGATGGTCGTGTCGTTGGCTTCCACGCCCGTGGTGTAGCCTAGCACGTTGCCGAGCTGGGTAGTTAAGGGGGTGGTGCTGGTGGTCGTAAAGTCGTCGTACCACAGGCCGATGGCGGCCAGTACCACGCCGCTCACGGCCTTCAGCTCAATCTGGTCCACGGCATCCTCCAGGCGGCGACCGTTGGGGAAGCCGTCCATGTTGGGAATAGTCTGGAGGCTGTTATCCTTGTTGAAGCGCGAGTCGGTGAGGCCCAGCGTAGCGGCGGCCAGCAGGCCCTGGTTGCTGAAATCGGCCGAAGTGCGCGAGGTGGCGGGCACGGCCATGTTCAGGCGCAGCATGTCGCCCACTACGGGCAGGAAGTTGCTGATGAACGGCTTACCCGCCGTGAGGGGATTTACGGCCGGCTTGTTCGCAACCAGCACCGCTTTGCCCGTGGCCAGCTGGTACGGAATGGCATTGGGTACGCCGGTATTAAAAATCGGCTTGATATCGACCGAGCGGGGCGAGCCCGCGGCCCCGCTATTCAGCAGGTAAGCCCCGAAGCCCCCATCAACGGGCGGCGCGAAGGCCGTGCCCGCATTGGAGCCGGTGGCGGGGTTGTACAAGGCGCTCAGGCCCGCCGCACCATTGCGGAAGTCGAAGCCATTGCCGAAGCCGGGCTGGCCGGCCAGCGACTTGGTCTGGATGCGTAGCGGGGCCACGTTCGGAATCGCCTCGCCGTAATACGTCTGGCCGGCGGGCTTGGCAGCCGCGCCGTTCACGGGCGTGTTGTCGGCCATGTACAGGCCTAGCTCGGGGTTCATGAGGTAGTTGTTGGTGCCCGCGTCGCCGGCGTAGGGCGAGCGCGCGTTCCAGGCATCCTTATCCCCGATGGGGCTGATAACCTCGTTGGTAAGCGGCATGCCCAGGCGCGATACCTGCACCCAGTTACCGCTGCTGGCCTGCCCGGTGGTGGGGTCGAAGGTCTGCATCTGGGGGCGGCTAGCCGAGGCCCACACCCCAATCACGTAGCTGGGGTCCAGAATGTTGGACGCCAATGCGGCCGTTTTGCCCCCGCTTTGCAGGCTCGAAACCGGAATGCTGAGCGCAATGCTGTGGCAGTTTTTGCGCGCCAGGCCATCGGTGGGGGTGCCCCCGCCGCCGGTAGTGCCCCGGATGCTGGCCAGGTCAAAAATGGCCCCCAGGTCGGCAAAGAACGGGTCGTCGGACGGGGCGCAGAGCACGTCCTCGCCCGTCGAGGCCGTCTTGATGGCGTTGGTCCGCAGCGTTTCGTAGGGGACACTAGTGCCGATGTTCAGCCCGGCCCCACCCTGGATGGAGCGCGGCCCAATGTTGTTGGCCGGCACTACGCCGTTGGTGATGATGTCGGTGAAGGTGTTGCCCCCGTCCGTGCTTTTCGAGCAGGTGTAGGTGGTTTTCAGGTTTTGCTTGCCCAGCCGGATGTTGAAAAACGTGCTAGGGTCGCCGGTCGGGGCCTGGCTGGTGCGCGTAAACACGAACCGGTAGGTGATGTCGTCGGCCGTGAGGTTGGTGGCCGCCTGGTTTTTAATGTGCACCTCGTAGCGCACGTTTTCGCCAAACGTCGAGTAGTTCGGTCCGCCCTGGGGCAGCTCAAACGGAATGTAGTTGGCGATGACGATGATACGCTCCGAGTTGTTGGGGTCTTTGAAGGCGTAGAGGTCGGTGTTATCGGCCACCGGGTCGTCGGCAATCAGCGGGGCCTCGCGGTGCGAGGAGGCCTCCAGGGGCGTGTAGCGCAGCTGGCTCCAGAGGGCGCCGCCGACCACCGCCGTCGCGAGCGCAGGCAGCGCGACGTAGGTACGTAACTGTTTGGTAGTCATTAGGAATAGGCGATAGCAAAGTGGAACAATGAGTTAGCGGCGGATACGGGTACCCTGCCACGGCGTCTGCACATAGGGGAAGCTGGCGCGGAACGTAGTGTCGTTTTTCTCGACCCCGGCCGTGAAATTCAGCACCCCCTTCAGCTGCGGCGTCACGGGCGACGCGGTGCCGCCGGGATAGTCGTCGTACCACAGGCCGATGGCCGCCAGCACGGCGCCGCTCACGGCCTGCAACTCAATCTTTACTACTTCGTCTTCGAGGCGGCGGCCGTTGGGGAAGCCGTCCATGTTGGGAATGTTCTGCAGGGTCGTGTTGCCGTTGTAGCGCGAGTCGGTGAGGCCCAGCACGGCGGCAGCCAGCAGGCCCTGGTTGCTGAAATCGGCTGAGTTGCGCGGGGTGGCAGGCACGGCCATGTTCAGGCGCAGCATATCACCCACCACGGGCAAGAAGTTGTTGATGAAGGGCTTGCCAGCGGCCAGCGGGTTACCATTCTTGCCAGTGGCTAGCTGGTAGGGCCGGGCATTGGGCACGCCCGTATGGAAAATCGGCTTGATATCGACCGAGCGGGGCTTGCCGGCCACCAGCAGGTAGGGGCCATAGGCGCTTTCAAACACGGTACCGGTTTTCTGCGCGGCCGTGAGGCCCGAGAGGCCGTCTGCCCCGTTGCGGAAGTCAAACGCGCCCAGCGACTTGCTCTGGATGCGCAGCGCACTCAGGGCCGGCACTGCCTCGCCATAGTAGGTCTGGTTGGCGGGCTTGGTAGCCGCGCCGTTCATGGGCGTGTTGTCGGCCATGTACAGGCCCAGCTCGGGGTTCGAGAGGTAGTCGTCGGTGACGGCGGCTTCGGCACCGGGCTTGGCGCGGTTCCAGGCATCCTTGGCCCCGATGGGGTTGATGGCCTCGTTGAGCAGCGGCATGCCCAGGCGCGATACCTGGGTATACGTCCCGTTGTCGGTGGTGGCGCCGCCGGTGGTGCTGAGCGTGCGCATGGTGGGCCGGCTAGCCGAAGCCCACACCCCAATCACGTAGTCAGGGTCCAGAATGTTAGCGGCTTGCGCGGCCGTCTTCCCATTCATCTGCAGGGTGCTGATGGGGATGCTGAGCGCAATGGAATGTACGTTGTACTTGGCCAGGCCATCGCGGGCGCCCTTGTTGGCGCGCAGGCCGGCTAGGTCAAAAACGGCCCCCAGGTCCACGAAGAAGGGGTCGTCGGACGAGCCGCAGAATACCTGTTCGCCGTTGCTGCTGCCGCCGCTGGCCGCCGTCACCGCACCCTGGCGGTAGTTGGTGTAGCTGGCCTGCGCCAGGCCCGCGCCCGAGTTGATGGAGCGCGCGCCGATGTTATAGGCCGGTACTACGCCATTGGTTACGATAGCTGTAAACGCCCCACCGTTCACGCTCTTCTCGCACGTGTAGGTGGTTTTCAGGTTCTGCTTGCCTAGCCGGATGTTGAAAAACGTGGTCGGGTCGCCGGTTGGGGCCTGGCTGGTGCGCGTAAAGGTGAAGCGATAGGTAAAGTCATCGACCGTGGGGTTGGCCGTCTTGTTTTTGATGTGAATTTCGTAGCGCACGTTCTCCCCAAACGTGTAGTAGTTCGGCCCGCCCTGCGGCAGCTGGAACGGAATGTAGTCGGCAATAATGACCACGTTGCTGGCATTGTTGGGGTCCACAAACGCATACACGTCGGTGTTGTCGGCCAGCGGGTCGTCGGCAATCAGCGGGGCCTCGCGGTGGCTGCTGGCTTCGAGCGGGGTGTACTGCACGGTGCCCCAGGTAGCGAGCGCCGTGAGTGCACATGCCCCGACCGCCCATTGAAGAGGTCTGGTAAATCTGTTCATGGAGAAAATGAAAGGGTGAAAGGGTAGGAAAAACAACAAGCAGCAATGCCCCGCCCGGCTAAAGCAGGACGAGGAAAAAATTAAACAATACCAAGCGGCACCAGCTACCCAAAAATCAGGTGGTAGCTGAGCTAGCCGAGGCGCTTACGTAGTAGAGTTAGGGAAACCGGGAGCAGATAACCTGCCCAAACGTGCACTATTCAGCCCATGCGTAGCGTTGGCGCTAACTGCGCCCAATATACTACTCACTGGCTTGATTTAAGTCTTTGATTTACTATAAAGTATATTGCTCAGCTTATCATCACGTCGGCTTCTCCGCTTGTTGACAGGTACGTGGCAAAGCGCCGGCTGGACTTTCGAAAATGAACTTTTTTTCGGAAAAATTTAACCCATCCTATTCGGTGCATAATTCGGGCTTAATTATCCTACTTAAGCGCGTCTAATAAATTGTATTTATTCAATAATACGTCTTCATTGAATATTTACAAAAAAATGGCAATACCCCCCTTTGCGCCCGAATCACGCAGCCTGGCCCAGGTTTTGACTTCGCGCCAAAAAGCAAAAGGCCCGGTCGGGCGCGAACAATAGTTCGCGCCCGACCGGGCCTTTCAGCAGAAAAGCGGGCCGCCGCTAAAAGAAGACGCTGGCGTTGACCTTGACAAAAAACGGTGTGCCGGGCGTGAAATTCAACTCGTTGACCGAGGCCGCCTCGTTGCGCAGGCGGCTGTCGGTGGCAAACTGAGCCTCGTTCCAGGCCACGTTCAGCAGGTTTTCGGCGGTGGCCCCTAGCTGGAAGCGCGGCCGGGTGTAGTTGACCACCGCATCGAGCAAAAAGTAGCCCCGCGCCCGAATGGCGTTGTCTTCCTGCGCCGGGCGGCTATCGATGTGGCGGTAGCGCAGGCTGGCGCTCAGGCCGCCCGGGTTTTTGAGCGTGAGCCCACCGATGCTGGTGAAGCTGGGGGCTAGCGGAATGTAGTTTTCGCCGGCCGGCGCAGCCACGAGGCGGCCGTGGCTGTAGTTGACGTCGGCATCGAGAAACAGCCGGCCCGTGAGCTGGTAGCGGGCCGACACGTCGACGCCGTAGCGGCGGGTGGGGCCGGCGCTTTCGGTGGTGCCCTCGTCGCCCGAGTACACCAGCTCGTCTTGCAGGTGCAGGGTCCAGAGGGCGGCGTTCACGACCAGGCTGGGCACGGGCTTGAAGGTGCTGCCTACCTCGGCACCCACGGCGCGGGGCAGGGCATTAAAATTGCCGGTGCCCTGCACCACGCCCCGCGCATCGTTGGAGTGGAAGCCCAGGCCCGAGCGCACAAACAGCTGCACCGCCGGCGAAAGCTGGTAGTAAAAATTGAGCTTGGGCGACACCCGCCCGCGCGTCACGCGCCCCGCGAGGGGAACGAAACCGGCCGCCGAGTCGGCTTTCTGGCCCCGAAACTGGAAGATGAACAAGTCGGCGCGCACGGCCGCGTTCACGGTCAGGCGGTCGGTCAGCTCCAGCGTTTCGTCGAGGTAGGCGTTGATATTCTGCTCGTAGAGCCGGCCCGTACTCACCGTATCCAGGATGCGGCGCTGGGCGGCGTGGCGCAGGCCCAGGTCGGAGGCGTCGATGCGGGTGCCCAGGCCCACTATCGTGTGCAGGTTGCGGCCGCTAGGGCCCAGGCGGTCGTCGCGGTCGTAGGTGGCGGTGTAGCCGTAGAGATTGCGGTGGTCGGTCTGGTCGATTTCGTCGCCGTTCACCGGGTCATTCTTGAAGAACGTGAAGTTGGAGAACAAGCTGAAATTGTAGCGCGAATAGTACGCCTGCTGGCGCAGCACCGCCTCGTGGGGCAGCGCCGTGGTGAGCACCACCGAGGCGTTGGTGCGGTTGGTGCTGCCGCCCTCGCTGGGGTCGAGGCTGCCGAAGCGCGAGATAAGCCCCTCGGCCACCGCGCGGTCGGGTACCTGGCCGCTGGCATCCCAGCTGGAGGTGAAGTGCGAGCCCAGCAGCGTGAGCGAGGTGCGGTCGGTGAGCTGACCGGTGTATTTGGCTAGCCCGTTGAAGCGCTTGAAGTGCTGCGGCGCGTCGAAATACGAGTTGGTAAAGTTGTATTCGGCGGCCACGTAGGCGCTCTCCGGCCGCTTGCTAAAGAGGTGGCGCGTACCCAGCAAGTCGAGCATCACTAGGGCCCGGCGCGTGTCGAAGCGGCCCACTTCGAGCTTCACCTGGCTGCGGTCGAGGCTGGTTTTGGTGGTAAACTCGCCCGCCCCGGCCGTGGCAAAATCGCCGAAGCGCGCCGTGTAGGGCCCCTTGTACACCCGCAGCTGCTCCACCGTTTCGGGAATCACGAAGTGAAAATCGGCGTAGCCCTGGCCGTGGGCGTGGCTCACCATGTTCACCGGCAGCCCATCAATGCTCACCGCGAAGTCGGTGCCGTGGTCGGCGTCGAAGCCGCGCACGAAAATCTGCTCGGCCTTGCCGCCGCCCGCGTGCTGCGCGATAAACAGGCCCGGCACCAGCCGCAGCAGGTCCTGCGCCGAGTTGATGGGCCGCAGCGTCTGGTCGATGTGCGAGATGGCGGCTAGGGTCTGGTTGGGGTCGCGGGGCTGGCTCACGGTCACCTCGGCCAGGTTGAGGCTGGTTGTGGCGAGCACAGCCGTGAGGCCCCGCGTTTCGCCGGCCACCAGGGTTATCTCGCGGGTTTTGAGGCGGTAGCCCAGCGCGCCCAGCTGCACCCGGTAGGTGCCCGCCGCTAGCCCCACCAGCCGGAACTGCCCGAGCGCATCGGTAGCCGTGCCGCCCGGCTGCCCCAGCAGCGCCACCTGCACCCCCGCCAGCGGCTGGCCCGACAGCGAGTCGGCCACGGTGCCGCGCAGCGCGGCCGGGCGCTGGGCCAGGGCCGCCGGCGCGGCCAGCAGCCCTAGCCCAAATACACCCCACAAAACACTATTTTTCAGTAAATCAATAACTTGCATACCACTGCGCTAACGACGGCCAGCCCGCACCCGTACGGGCGCGCCACTGGCGTCAGCTTCAACCAACGGGGCCCGGCGCGCCGCCCTTGGCTAGGGCGCGCCGGGCTAGCCAGCGGCCGGGCGGGCGCTGGGGCGGGCAGCGTTAGCTGCATTGAGGCGGCGGGTAGTCGTGGGGGCCGGCCCAGGCGGGCCAAGCCCCCGGGGCCGGCGCGGGGTACTGCGCCCGGCTGGCCCAGGCCCGCGGTGGCGCCAGGGCTACCACGGGCGCGGCGGCAAAATGCACGTCGAGCCCCTTCAGCTGGGCCAGATAGTGCAGGCCGGTGCCGGTGGGCACCGGCCGGTGCATGGCGCGCTGGTCGCCGTTGCAGCGCTCGAAGCAATCGAGGCGCAGGTAGTTGTGCTGCTGGCAACCGGGGCTATGCACGTAGGGGTGCGCGGCCGAAAAGGTAGGTTCGGGCGGCCGGCTCACGAGCAGGCCCGCCCCCACTACCAGCAGGTAGTTGAGAAGCAAAAGCCAGGTGAGCAGCGCGCGCAGCATAGGTTAAAGGGGTGAATTTTCAGAAAAGCGGGTGGTAAAAACAGCCGGGCCCTACGCTAGCAGCCGCTCCACGGTCCAGTAGGCGGCCACCAGGCCCACCACCACCGATACTGGCACCACCACCCGCGCCCGGTACCAGGAGCGGTTGGCCGCCCAGCGCCCGATGAGGCCCCAGCACAGTAGAATAATGGAAATCTGCCCCAGCTCGACGCCCACGTTGAAGGAAATTAGCGAGCCGAAGTAGTCTTTCTTCGGCAGGCCCAGCCCGGTGAGCGCGCTGGCGAAGCCCATGCCGTGAATCAGCCCGAACCCAAACACGATGGCTAGCCGCCACGGGCTGAGCTTGGTTGTAAGAATGTTTTCGAGCGCCACAAACAGGATGGACAGCGCAATAATCGGCTCGACCACGCTGCCCGGCGGCTTGATGATACCGTACATCGCCAGCCCCAGCGTGATGGAGTGCGCCACCGTGAAGGCCGTGGCCTGCCACAGCACCGGTTTCAGCCGCGGCTCCAGAATGTAGAGGCTGACAATGAACAGGATATGGTCGAAGCCCAGCGGCAGAATGTGGGTGAAGCCGAGCTTGATGTACGTCCAGAAAATCTCGGTGCGCGAGAGCTTGCTCAGGTCGGCGTCGATGACGTGGGCGACGGCCGGCAGCGTGAGCAGCAACAGAAATGGAAGTAGAAGCGTCCTTAACGCTCTGTCATTGCGAGCGCAGCGAAGCAATCGCACCCGAACGAAATCGTTCGGGTGTCGTTCGGGTGCGATTGCTTCGCGGTGCGCGCAATGACAGGCAGTTGTAGGCGTAGCCATAGTCTACCGCGCGGCCAGCAGGTTTTCGCCCTCCGCCGTTACCTCGGGGTTGAGGTAGGGGGCAACTTTCACGGCCTTTTCGATGAGGGCGCGGCCCGCGGCCGCCTGGCCGGTTTTGCTGAGGATAAGGCCGGCGCGGCACAGTAGCACCGGGTTTTGGGAGTTGGTGCGGCGGGCCACCGTCATGTATTTCTGCGCCTCGGCGTACTCGCCGCGCTTGTAATGCACCCAGGCCAGGGTTTCGTTGACGTCGATATTATCGGGGCGGCGGGCGTACTCGATTTTGGCGTGCTCCAGGGCCTTGTCCAGCTCGTTGGTTTTGAGGTAGGCGTAGGCCAGCTCGCGGTCGGTGTAGTGGCCTAGCTCCTCGTTATCATTGGCTTGCTGGGCGGCATCGGCCAGCATGGCTACCGATTCCTGGGCCATTTTGGCGGCCTCGGCGGGCTGCTTATTCAGGCGGTACACATCCACCAATTCGTCGGTGAAGGCGTAGTCTTTGACCGTGGCGCGGGCCAGGTTCAGGTCGGTAATGGCGGTGGTGTAGTCCTGGCGGGCGGCGGCCACGCGGGCTAGGCCGGCCAGGGCGTAGGCGTAGTTGGGGCGCAGGGCCAATGCCTGCTGGTAGTAGTCCTGGGCCTGGGCGAGGCGGCCGCTCACTTCGTAGAGGTGGCCCAGGGCCACGCGGCTCCACTCAGTTTGCTCAAGGCCGGGGAAGCCGGCTTTCACGGCCATATCCATGGCCTGAATGGCGCCCGGCACGTCGCCGTGAATTTCGCGCAGGTAGCTCACGCGGGCGTAGGCCGTGAGGTCGGGGCGCACCTGGTTCATCTTATCGGCCATCTTCACGGCCTGGTCGTAGTGGCCCAGCTCCACGTTGGCATCAGTCAGCAGGCCATATACATAGCCGCTGTTAGGGTTAATGGCCTGGGCCTGCTCGGCCAGGGCCAGGCCCTGCGAAAAGTGGTGCTGCGTGAGGCTCAGCGAAGCCTGGCAGCACAGCGCCTCAAAGCTCTCGGGCTCGGCCTTCAGCACCTCTTGCAGCAGCTGCATGGCGGCGGCGTCGTAGTAGGGGTGGTTGCCGGTGATGCGGCCTTCCTGCATGTAGGCTTCGGCCAGCAGCAGGCGGCTTTTCTGGTCGCTGGGGTCGGCGCGCAGCTTGGCCAGCAGGCCTTCCATCGCGGCTTTGGTATTCACCCACTCGCCGCCCAGGGCTAGCTGGCCCAGGCGGTTTTTGGGCTCGGGCAGGGTGGGCGCTCCCGGGCGCTTGAAGAAAACAATGGCGGCCACGGCCAGGCCAAAAGCGACTAACAAGCTAGCGTAAAGTTTCTTATGCATAGAAAAAGAGCGTCAGGTACTTGTTTTCAAGCGGTATTTCAGCAGCTTTTCGCCCCGGCAGCCCGCGCACTCCCGCGCCCGTTTCAGCCCCCTAGCGGTAGGCCAGGCGGCGGCCGCTAAGGTAGGGCTTTGCAGCGCAATGCCGGCCTAGCGTACCGAATTAGTTCGCTAGCTTTAGCGGCTAGCTATAAGCAGCTTACCGGGCCGGGGCCGCTACCCGCACTTACGGCCAATACTGCCCCGGCAGATTGCGGCCCCGGCTAGCTAATTGCATTTTTATGGTGCCTGCTCCACTTCGCCCTGGGTGGCGCTAGCTGCTACTTTTGGCGCACGGTGCTTGGGGTACCTTAGCAGCTGGCAGTTCATTTCTAGATAAAACACCTTGCTTTCAAAACCCAAGCGGGCCCTGGCTGGCTGGCGCGGCGGGCTCCTGCTCGTACTCGCGGCGGTGCTCCTCAGCCGGTGGCTGCTAACGGCCTACGTGATACCCTCCGAAAGCATGGAGCGCACGCTGCTGGTGGGCGACCATCTGTACCTCAGCGCGTTGCCGGCCACCGGCGCCCGGTGTCAGCACAACGACGTAGTGGTTTTTTACGCTCCCTACGAGCCGCTGCTCGCCGCCGGGCGGCGCCCGCACCTCCTCATCAAGCGCTGCGTGGCCTTGCCCGGCGATACGCTGACAATCCGCCAAGGGCAGGTGCGGCTCAACGGGCAGCCGGCGCCGGCCCAGGGCGAGCTCCAGATGACTTATTTTCTGGAAGTTACGGCCCCCGGCCCCGAGGTGCAGGCGGCGCTGCGGGCGCACGGCGTAGTCGATAACACGGAGCCGGGCGGCCTGCCGGCGGTGAGTACCGACCCGGAAACGGGGGCCCTGGGCTACCTCATCAGCTGCCCCGACACGACGGCCGCTTACCTGCGCCGCCAGCCCTACACGCGGGCGCTCACGGTGGCCGGCGGCCGCGTGCCCGCTAGCTCCCTCTTTCCGGACCAGGCTGATTTCCGGGTTTCCGGGGTGCGCAGCGCCGTGCCCCGGCGCTGGCAGCTCGATGATTTTGGGCCGCTCGCGGTGCCCAAAAAAGGGCAAATAATCGCCCTGTCGCCGCTTAATGCCGCCATTTATTATAAAATCGTGGCGCAGTTCGAGCACAACCCCGGCATCTCGTGGCGCGCTGGCATGATGCAGCAAAACGGCCGGCCGCTCACGCGCTACACGATAAAACAGAATTACTACTTTGTGCTCGGCGACAACCGCCACAACTCCGAAGACTCGCGTTTCTGGGGCTTCGTGCCCGAAAGCTACCTCGTGGGCAAGGCCGCTTTCGTTTGGCTTTCCCTGGACCCTTACGCGGATTTTCTGCATAAAATCCGTTGGTACCGCGTTAGCAAAGTCATTGAGTAGTTGGGCGATTCAAGCAGTTTTGTTGACAGTCAGTAAGGTGCAGTGGCTGTTGCAGAACTCTTCGCTACTTCGGGGTGCCTGCCCGCAGAGGTTTTAGGGAGTCAGCTAGCGGGCAACCAGCCCGAGAAAGGCCCCTTGCGCTCGCTGCTGCGGGCCTGGTTGGCAGGCCAGCGCCAAACCTCCGCACGCGTTTAGGCTGATACTTCAGGAGCTTTGTGAGGTTGTAGGCAATAGCTGTGAGCAGCACTGTTTTCTGCGCGGCCGCTTGGCCTTTGGTGTTGACTCGTCGCAGGCCATAGTGGTGGAGCAGGCTTCCAAAGACAGGCTCCACCGGGCCTTGGCGCACGCGGCGTCGGCGCTGGCCCGCCCGACTTTGCTGGCGCTGCCAGGCCCGCAAATACGCCGCATCGTAGGGTGAGCGCACGAGCTTCTTTTGCGTGGCCGAGGGCCCGCAGGTGGGTTTGAGCGGGCAGGCCTATTTGTACTTGCCGAAAACCGCAATACAGGGGGTTAAATCCGTGTATAAGTCTTTAGCTAATGATTTTCTAACCAACCACTTACTTATTTGACCTTATGACCTAAACATACGCCCTAAGGTCGTGCTGGCTGCGGAAGGCCACATGCTAGTAGCTTAGCTCACCCAGTGGTCCGGCTGGAACGGGCCGCTCGGGCACCGTGCCATTGGGGCGGGCCCAGGGCTCTAGCGGGGCTAGGGGCAACGCCAGGAGCTGAGCCACGGTCTGGCGGGCCGGGTCGAAGTAGGCGGGCACCCCAATAGTGAGCGCCTGCTGCGGCACGTTCAGGCGTAGGGTGTGGTGCAGGCGGTCCCAGAAGGTTAGGACCACGCCAAAGTTGCTCTGCGACTCGCAGTGTACCACCGAATGGTGAATGCCGTGGGCACGCGGGGTCACGACTACTCGCACCAGCCAACGCTCCAGAGCTAGCGGCAACTGCCAGTTGCTGTGATGAAAAGCCGTTCCGGCCTCAAAAACCGCCTCGTAGGCTAGCACCGTAGCCGGCCGAATACCTAGCAGTGCCGGCAGGCCCGCTCGGTACGGAATGCTGGCTAGCATCTCGCCAAAGTGAAAACGCCAGGCCGTAGTGATATCCATGTCGAGGTCATTGTGATGCACGCGGTGCAGCCGCCACAGCAGCGGCGAATGCAATAGCCGGTGCCAGCTATAACCTAAGTAGTCCAGCACCAGTACTTCCAGGCCGAGGCGCAGAGGCCCCGGTAGGCGGGCTAGCTGCCGGGCCGGGTAGCGCGGAGCCGGCAGCTGCGCTAGGCCTACCATGGCGGGTAGCAGCGTGAGGCGGGCGGCAGGCAGCGCTGGACCAGCCAGTAGGGCATTGCGCCACCACCGCTCTAGGCGCGGGCGGGTGTGCCGCCGCAGTGGGTGGCGGGTTTCGAGCAGTAGCAGCCCCAGGCCTACAAGGGCTAGGGCCGGCGCGGCCCAGCGGTCGAAGTGCTTGAGTAAGGGGTGTGAAACCGGAAAAAGCGGCATGGGACCTACGTAAAATATCAGGAAAAACGCCGCGCAGCTGTCGGGCCCGGGGCCCCGCTGCGCAACGCACCCCGGGCCCCGGCGTACCTACTGGCTCCGGACAGGCCGCCGTTGTTGCCGGGGCTGGCGCGTATACGTATGTTTTTTCCCTTGACGCTGACCAGTACCGTCGTAAGCGCCGACCACCTGCCGGATACCGAGCTAGCAATCAGCATCATCATTCCGACTTATAACGAGGCCGAAGCTATTACGGCTCTGCTGGGCTACCTGAGCCAAGCCACCGCTGGCGAGCCGGCAGTGGAAATTCTGGTCGTAGATGGGGGCAGCACCGATGCCACCGTGCGGCTGGCCCGGCAGTCCGGGGCTACCGTGCTGGCTAGCCCGCGCAAGGGCCGCGCCGCGCAGCTCAACCACGGCGCGCAGCAGGCGCAGGGCGAGGTGCTGTATTTTTTGCACGCCGACTCTTACCCGCCGCCCGGTTTTCTGGCCGATGTGCGGCGGGCCGTGGCGCGGGGCTACGGGGCGGGCTGCTACCGGCTGGCCTTCGACCATCCGCACTGGTTTTTGCGCTTCAGCGCCTGGTGCACCCGCTTGCCCCTCACGGCCGTGCGCTTCGGCGACCAAAGCCTGTTTGTGCGCCGCGACTTATTTGCCCGCCTCGGGGGCTACCGCGAAGACCTGCTGGTGATGGAGGACCAGGAAATAGTGGGCCGCCTGCGGGCGCAGGCCTCGTTTCGGCTGTTGCCCCGTGCCGTGACTACCTCGGCGCGTAAATACTTGGTGAACGGCGTTTTTCGGCTGCAAGGCATTTTTACGCTCATCGTGGTGCTGTATCGGCTGGGCGTATCGCAGCGCCGGCTAGTGCAGCTGTACCGGCGGCTCATCCGGCAGGGCAAGTTGTAGCGGGCGGGCGGGGTTGAATGGTTGGCCGTAGCTTGCCGCTCTCCTTTGCGAGCAACCCGCCCCTTAGCCGATATGAATGCTGCTGCCGTACCCACCCCGCACCTAGTAGTCTTCGCCCGCGAGCCGGTGCTAGGGCGCGTCAAAACCCGTTTGGCGGCGGGTATCGGGGCCGAGCAGGCCCTAGCTGTATACCGCGAGTTGCTGGCCCTAACGGCGGCGGCCGTGACCACGGCCCAGATACCCGCCACAGTTTGGCTGGCCGAAGCACCAGCCGGGGGCCACCCGGCCCAGCCCCGGCCCGAGTGGCCGGGCCTACCCTGGCGCGTGCAGCCGGCCGCTGACTCGCTAGGGGCGCGTATGGCTCATGCCTTCGGGGAGGCCTTTGCGGCGGGCGCGGGCCGGGTCGTCGTCATCGGCACCGATTGCCCCGGCCTGAGCGCAGAGCTGCTGCGGCAGGCATTCGACCAGCTACTAAGCCACGACCTAGTAGTGGGGCCAGCCGACGACGGCGGGTATTACTTGCTGGGAATGAATAAGCTGGAGGCCGAGTTGTTTAGTAATAAAGACTGGAGCACCGCCACCGTGCTGCCCGATACCCTAGCCGACGCCGCTCGCCTGGGCTTGCGCGTGGCCCAGCTGCCGACTCTGCACGACGTAGACTCGGCCCAGGACCTGGCTACCTGGCGCGGGCACCCAGCGGGCGGCCAGTAGTATTCGGCAGTTGCCAGTGGCCTGCGTAGTATTCGGCGGCGGCCCAGGTCAGCACCACGCTGTATTCGAGGGTCAGCAGCAGGCTGCTTTCAGTATAGGCCAGCGTGCGATAGGCCGAGTAAGAAAGTATCGCTAGCCCAGCCCACGCCCGTGCGTAGCGCAGCGGCGAAAAGCAGCTTAGTGCCACCAGCGGCACCAGGTACCAGGGGTGCACGATGGTGGCCAGCACAAAGTAGCCGCTAAGCGTGAGCAACAGCCAGTGCGGCAGGGCCGCCAGGGCCGGCCGGCCGGCGCGCCGCGCTAGCCAAAAAGCCAAGTAAATACTCCCCGCGCCCAGCAGCGGCCCTAGCACACCCACTAGGTCGTAGCCCGTGAGCCATTTGCCCACTGCCAGCAGCACATAGAACACGCTGGCATTGAACTCAAAGCTTTGAAAATACAAGTCCAGACTGAGGCCGATGTGCAGCAGCAAAGTCCACGATACGAAGGGCAGAAACAGCAGCCCCAGGCTACCCGCCAGCACGCCGACCACTTGCCCTAGCCGGCGCAATCCTAGGTGCCGGGCCAGCAGCGGTAGCGCCAGCAGCGGCAGCAGCTTGGTGGCTACGGCCAGGGCGAGGGCCCCGGCCGCCAGGCGCAGCCGGTGGCGGGCCAGCAGGGCCCCCGTCAGCAGCAAAAAGCACACGACGACGCCTTCCATGTGCACGTTGCCCATTACCTCAACTACAACTAGTGGGTGCAGCAGGTAGGCCAGGGCGCGGCGGGCGGGCCAGCCGGCGAGGGGTAGCAGCCACACTAGCAGTCCCGCCGCCCCAGCATCAGCTAGCAACAAAGCCAGGCGCACCACCACCAGAAAGCCGGTTTGGGAAGTGGGGAAAAACTTCGCCGCCGCGCCGTACAGGGCCTGGCACACGGGCGGGTACACCGAATAGTACGTCGGCGAATTGAGCCGGGGCAGCAGGCGGCGCAGCTCGGGCAGCGGCAGGGCGGCCGAGTCGGCGGGCGGGGAATGCAGGAGCTGCCGGGGCGTTTCGGCAAAGGGGTTATGGCCGTGGCTGACCAGCAGCCCATCCCAGCGAAAGCGGTAGAAGTCGTCGCTCAGCGCAGGCGTGGCCGGCAGCCACAGCAGCCGAAACAGCAGCGCCGCCCCCAGGCCCCAGCGCAGCGGCAGCCGCGTGTGCAGCAGCCACGCGTAGGCCGCACCCGCCACCGCAAACAGCCCGAGCAGCTGCCCAAAATGCGGGCGCGGCGTGGCGTAGGCTAGCCCCCAGTAGGCGGCCCCCATGAGCAGAAGTGCCCCTAGGTGGCCGGCGCGCAGCCAGGGGGAAGTAGGGGAAGTAGGCACCAGAAGGAGGCTGGAATTACCAGTATTTAAAGATGGTCCACAGGATTTTGTAGCCCGCCCCCAGCGTGCCACGCACCGTGCCCGACACCTTGCTCACGCCAATGCGGCGGCGGTAGCGCACGGGCACTTCGGCCACGCGCAAGCCCAGGCGAGCGGCTTTCACCTGCATTTCCACCGTCCAGCCGTAGTTGGTATCGGCCATGCCCAGGCGGGCTAGCGCATCGGCCCGGATGGCCCGAAAGGGCCCTAGGTCGGTGTGGGTGCCACCATAGCGCAGGCGCAACAGGCGCGACGCCAGCCAATTGCCAAAGCGCTGCTGCGGCAGCAGCGCCCCGCGCTCGCGCTGGCCCAGCGCCCGCGAGCCAATGACCAGCTCCGCCGCGCCGCTCAGAATGGGGGCTAGCAGGGCGGGCATTTCCTCGGGAAAATCGGAGTGGTCGCCGTCGAGAAATACGATGATTTCGGGCGTGCGGCCCGCCGCTTGGGCGGCGTAGTAGGCCAGCCCGGCCAGGCAGGCCTGGCCGTAGCCAGGGCGCGGCTCCGCCACCACGGTGGCCCCAGCGGCACGGGCAGCGGCGGCGGTAGCATCGGTCGAGGCGTTATCGACCACCACCACTTCCTGCACCAGGCCGGCCGGAATTTCGCCCAGCACCAGCCCGATGGAGCGCGCCTCGTTGTGGGCCGGAATGAGCACGCCGATGCGCGGAAGAGTAGGCAAAGTGAACGACGGAGCAGGTTACGGATGTAAAAGAACGACCAGGACGTCGCAATCGGCTAGCCGGGCCAGCTACGTACGTGCGGGGCTGGCCAGGCTGACTACCGCTGCGTTTGGGCGTTCATTTGCGACTTATGCACCTCGTTATTATCGGTAATGGCATCACGGGCGTCACGGCGGCCATCACGGCGCGGCGGCTGGCGCCCGATGCGCGCATCACACTGGTAGCGGCCGAGAGCGCCCACCACTACTCGCGGCCGGCGCTCATGTACCTGTACCTGGGTCACTTGCGCTACGCCGACGTAAAGCCCTACGAGGACTGGTTCTGGGTGGAAAACCGCCTGGAGCTGGTGCACGCCGAAGCCACCAGCGTGGATACCGCCGCCCGCACCGTGCAGCTGGCTACCGGCTCGGCTTTGACCTACGATTATTTGCTGCTGGCCACGGGCTCGGTGGTGCGCACCGCCGGCTGGCCCGGCCAGCAGCTGCGCGGCGTGCAGGGCTTCTACGGCCTGCCCGACCTGGAAAGCATGAGCCAAGCCACCCAGGGCATCCGGCACGCCGTGGTGGTGGGCGGGGGCCTGATTGGCGTAGAGCTGGCCGAAATGCTGCATTCGCGCGGCATCCGCGTGACCTGGCTGGTGCGCGAGCCGCGCTACTGGCAGTCGGTGCTGCCGCCCGAGGAGTCGGCCCTAGTGGCGGCGCACATTCGCAGTTATGGTATTGATTTTCGGGTAGCTACCGAGCTGCGCGAAGTACTGGGCGACGCCCAGGGCCGCGTGCGGGCCGTGGTTACCACCACCGGCCAGGAGCTGCCCGCCGAGTGGGTAGGCCTGGCTACCGGCGTGCAGCCCAACCTGGCACTGGCCCGCGCCGCCGGCCTCGAAACTGACCTAGGCATCCTGGTAAACGAGCTGCTGGCCACCAGCGCGCCCGGCGTGTACGCGGCCGGCGACTGCGCCCAGCACCGCCAGCCCGCCCCCAGCGAAGTGGCCGTGGAGCAGCTCTGGTACACCGGCCGCATGCAGGGCGAAACCGTGGCCCACACCATCTGCGGCCAGCCTACCCCCTACCGACGCGGCCAGTGGTTCAACTCCGCCAAGTTCTTCGCCCTCGAATACCAGACCTACGGCCGCGTGCCTGCCCAGCTGGCCGCCGACACCGCCAGCTTCTGCTGGCAGCACCCCACGCGCCAGCACCTGCTGCGCATTAATTTCCGCCGGGCCGACCACGTCGTGACGGGCGTTAATGCCCTCGGGCTGCGCCAGCGCCAGCCCGTGTGGGAGCGCTGGCTCGGCGAGCAGACGAGTATCGGCGGCGTGCTGGCCCAGCTGGCGGCGGCCAACTTCGATGCGGAGTTTTCACGCCAGCACGAGCCGGCCATCCGGCGCGAGTTCGCCCGGCAGTTCCCCGACATTGCGGTGCCTACGCCGCGCCGCAAAGGGCTCTTTGGCGCCTGGTAGCACGGGCGCCGCCGCCAGTTCAGGCTACTTATTTTCTATGGTATCATTATGAACGACTTACCCACCCCTTCACTAGCCCTAGCGCAGCCCCCGCCCGCCGCTACACCCCCCGGCGAAAAGCCGGCCCTAGCGGCCGTGGCCCTGGGCCTGCTAGCGCTGGTAGCCGCCGCGGCCGATGCCGACGTGGCCCGCGCCCGGCTAAGCTTATGCCTCGCGCTGGCGCTGCTGAGCGGCGGCGCGCTGGGCTGGGCCTGGCTCGCTTTTGGGCGCTCGACGGCTGGCTGGCACCCGCACGATTTGTGGCGGCGGTCCAGTACCAGCCGGGGAGCCGTGGCCTGGGCCACCGGGGTGGCGCTCACGGGCTTTTACGTGGTGCTGTATTGGTTTCCGTGGCTGCTCGAAAACCTTATCCGCGCCCTCGACCCGGCTAGCCAGTGGCTGCGCCACCGGGCGGCCGACCAGTGGTTTCTCTACGGCACGTTCTACACGCTGGCGGTGCTGGTGCTGGGCGTCAGGGCGCTGTGGAAATACCGGTTTTCGCGCTACCACCTGGCGCGTACCGCGTCGGTGATGTTCTTTCAGCTGGGTTTCGGCTTCCTGCTGCCGGGGCTGCTGCTGGCCTTGCAGCGGCCTGAGTACTACTTTACTTACTTCTGGCCTTTGAAATACGATTACCTGTTTCCGGGCACGGTGGCGCAGCTGCTGCACGGCGGCGGGCTAGGGGTATTCATGGTGTTCTGGGGCGTGGTGATGTCCTTCGTGGCTACGCCGGTACTCACCTATTTCTTTGGCAAGCGCTGGTACTGCGCCTGGGTGTGCGGCTGCGGCGGCCTGGCCGAAACCGCCGGCGATGCCTACCGCCACCTCTCCGACAAAAGCCGGCAGGCCTGGCGCTGGGAAGTGCGCCTCATCTACCCCATTCTGGGGCTGATAACGCTGCTCACGGCGCTGCTCTGGCTAGGGGCCTCGGGCGTGGTGCCGGCGCTGGGCGTGGTCACGGGGCCCCTGGGGCAGTTCTACGGCTTCGTGATTGGCAGCGTGTTTTCGGGCGTCGTGGGGGTGGGCTTCTACCCGCTGATGGGCTCGCGGGTGTGGTGCCGCTTCGGCTGCCCAATGGCCGCCTACCTAGGGCTGCTGCAAAAGCATTTCTCACGCTTTCGCATCAGCACCAACGGCGGCCAGTGCATCTCGTGCGGCAACTGCTCGAACGCCTGCGAGATGGGCATCGACGTGAAGCAGTACGCCCAGCGCGGCGAGCCCATCGTGCGGGCGGCCTGCGTAGGCTGCGGCCTCTGCGCCACCGCCTGCCCGCGCGGTGTGCTCAACCTCGAAAACGGCCCCCGGGCGAACCGCCTGGCTGGCTCTACCTTCATCCACGCCGACTCGCTCCGCATTCTATAGGGCGCCCGGCGCGCATCCTTCGCTTTAGTCCACCCTTCATGCTTTTTCTGGAAACCGGGCTGGTCGTCGTTTACGGCTTGTGCCTGGTATTTATGCTCGGGTTTAGTCTCACGCAGTGGCAGCTCACCCGGCTGGCGCGCCAGGCACAGCCCCTGCCCCAGCCGCCTGCCCCCGCGGTGTGGCCCCTAGTGACGGTGCAACTGCCCTTGTACAACGAGCTACCCGTGGTAGAGCGCCTGCTCGATGCCGCCGCCGCCCTCGACTACCCGGCCGGCCGCCTGCACATTCAAGTACTCGACGACTCGACCGACGCCAGTGTGGCCCTAGCCGCAAGCCGCGTGGCGCACTACCAAGCGCGGGGCCACCGCATCACGCACGTGCGCCGCCCCAGCCGCCAGGGCTACAAGGCCGGCGCGCTGGCCCACGGCCTGGCCGAAACCGACGGCGAATTTATCGCCATCTTCGATGCGGACTTCCTGCCCGAGCCGGATTTTCTGCGGCGCGTCATCCCCTTCTTCACCAGCCCCGCTATCGGGATGGTGCAAACCCGCTGGGGCCACCTAAACGAAGACGCATCCCTGCTCACGCGCCTCCAGGCCTTCGGGCTGAATGCGCATTTTTTGGTGGAGCAGGTGGGCCGGCAGGCGGGTGGGCACTTTCTCAACTTCAACGGCACGGGCGGCGTGTGGCGGCGCACCTGCATTGTGGATGCGGGCAACTGGCACGCCGACACCCTCACCGAAGACCTCGACCTGAGCTACCGCGCTCAGCTGCGCGGCTGGCGCTTCCGGTACCTGCCACAGGTGGTGGCCCCCGCCGAGCTGCCCGCCCACCTCGCCGCCCTGCGGTCGCAGCAGCACCGCTGGAACAAGGGCGCCGCCGAAACCGCCCGCAAGCACCTCAGCCGGGTGTGGCGCGCCCCTACCCTCTCGCTGGCCACCAAGCTGCACGCGACCTTTCACCTGCTCAACAGTTCCGTGTTTGCCGTCATCCTGCTCATGGCGCTGCTGAGCGTACCCCTGGTAGCGGTGCGGGCCCACCGGCCCGATTTTGAGTTAGTTTTTCAGCTGGCCTCCGTGTTTGTGTTTACGCTGCTGCCGCTGACTTACTATTACCACACCGCCTGGCGGCGTGGCGCGCACTCGGCGGCGCAGTGGTTTGTGCCCACGTTCGTGTTGTTTATAGCGCTGTCGATGGGCCTAGCGCTGCACAATGCCCGGGCCGTTGTGCAAGGCTGGCTGCGCCAGGCTTCACCCTTCGTGCGCACACCTAAAATGGGGGCTAGCGGCCCGGCTGGACGGGCCGCTAGCCCTCCCGAAACGACCCCGCTACCCCTGGCCGAGGGCGCACTGACGCTCTATTTTTTGGTGGGGCTAGCGGCGGGCTTTTATTACGGCAGCTATGGCCTGCTGCCGTTTCACGTACTGCTGGTGGTGGGCTTTGGCACACTCACTGGCTACGCGCTGCGTCAGCGGCTGGCCTAGGGCTAGTGAAGCTTGTGGACTACGGCGCGAGTCACCGGTCAACTGCTTTACCTGCCTGCTACGTAGCTAAGCAGCGACCCAACCAGGCCCGGGGCGGCCGTTGGCCCTCATTGTTTTATCGGCAGCTTATGATTCGCTTCTTTTCCTGGGTAGGGGTGCTGGCGCTGTTGGGGTTTGTGGCCTGCCAACGCCGCAAGCCCGACGCCCCGGCGACTACCAATTCTCTCTACTCGGCCATGCTCAACGGCCTGCTCAAAGAGTCGGTACCCTTTGTGAGCGTGGCCCAGCTGCGACAGCAGCCCGCCCCGATATTGCTCGATACGCGCGAGGCCTCCGAGTTTGCCGTCAGCCACTTGCGCGGGGCGCGGCTGGTGGGCTACGACAAATTTTCGCTTGCCGCTGTACAGGACTTGCCCAAAAATGCGCCCCTAGTGGTTTATTGCTCAGTAGGCGCGCGCAGCGAAAAAATCGGGGTACAGCTAAAGCAGGCCGGCTTCACCAACGTGCGCAACCTCTACGGTGGCATCTTCGAGTGGGTGAATGAGGGCCAGCCGGTAGTCTCGGCGGCAAACCAGCCCACCGACCGGGTGCATGCCTACTCGCCCACCTGGGGCATCTGGCTCCAGCGCGGCCAGAAGGTGTATTAACTCACTGATGAGCGGCCCGCTAGCGCGTAGCACAAGCTAGCCTACCCTACTCCGGCAGCAGGCGGATAATAAAGTTCTTAAGCGGGTTCTTTTTGATAATCGTAACCAGCTGCCCATTCGCGTACTGGTACTCATCCTCGCGCCCATCCCGCACGGCCTGCCAGCTGCCCGCTTTGCCCCGGCTCAGGGCAAAGTAGTCGCCGAAGTATTCGGCAAACGCCCGCGCCTGGCCCGCCGGCGGCTCGCCAAAAAACATATTGGTCACCGCGTAGCGAATGGGCGTCGTTTCGGTGGCCTTGTAGTGGTGCTTGTACTGGTCGGCCACGATGTCGTAGTGGTCGCCCTTCCACTCGGCCCGCGAGGCAAAATCGCCCTGGTTGGTGTGGGCCTCTACGGTCGAAAGCAGCAGCTGGCCGTTGTGAAAGCGGTTGGTTACCTGGTAGTAGATTTTGAGGTGGTAAAGCAAAAAGTTCACCTTCACGTCGCTCACTAGCGAGTACGTCACATCGGGGCCCACCGGGGCCTGCCGCGTGGCCGTCATGGTTCCCACCCGGATGCCCGCCACCTCAATACCGTAGTGCCGCACCTCGGCCGTCGCGGGTTTGGTGGCTTGCGCCGACGCCGCTAGGGGTAGCATTAGCAGGAAAAGCCGGGTGGGTAGGGGCATGGTGAGTTTCAGGTCAGCGTAAAAAAGAACGTCATGCTTCGCTTTGCGCAGCATGACGTTCGGAGGGGCTTTTCAGGAGCCGTCTAGCAGCAGCCACCACCGTCGTAGTGGTAGGTCGAGGGCGAGATGAAAATGTCTTCGCGGCCTAAGCCGGCTAGGTTGCCGGCCGTTTTATCGCACACCGCTAGGGGCTGGTTCTGCATCAAGACGTGGCCTTTATGGTCGTCGAAATACTCCTCGCCGCCGTAGTAGATGGCCGTGCGGCCGGTAAAAATGCAGGGCCCATCGGCCGGCATGGGGTCCTTGATGGCGCACACTTCCACGCTTTCGATAAATATCACCTCGTCGGTGGCGTAGTGCTGGGGCGAGAGCACGCGGTAGGCGCGCTTGGCGCGCACTTCGATGGTGCCGAAGCCGACCTCGGCTATCATGTCGAGGTACTGCTGCAAGGGCAGCGAGCCGGTGAGGCACAGGGCACGCAGGCGCTCGTCGGCGCGCAGCTCGTCGCTCATGGGCTGCTCGCAGGTGGGGTCCGACATCACCAGGCGGCCGTGGGGCTTGAGCACGCGGTAGGTTTCCTGCAGGGCGCGCTTGAGGTCGTCGAGCTTAAAGATGTTGAACAGGCAGTTTTGGGCCGCCACGTCCACGCTCTCATCCTCGACGGGCAAGTGCAGGGCGTCGCCGGCGCGCAGGTCGATAAAATCGCTCTTAAACCAGTCGTTCTGCTCTTCGGCCGTTTGCATGTTGGCGCGCGAGGCGTCGAGCATCTCGCTCACCACGTCTACCCCAATCACCGCGCCGGGCCGACGGCTGAAGTAGGCAAATTGCAGCAACTCCATGCCGCCGCCCACGCCCACGTAGAGCACAGTGGGCGAGTTGGTGAGGTCGCGCGGGTTCACGGTGCTGCCGCAGCCGTAGTTCATGCTCAGCATACGCTGCGGAATGCTGAGGCCGGGCAGCTGCCACACGGGGTTGGTAGTGCAGCACAGGCCCACCTGCGGCTCTTGGGCCGCCTGGCGGTACACGTCGGCGGTAGTTTCGAGGTAACTCATAGGAAAAGGGAGGGAAAGTAGCGCGGCGCCGGCCGGCTTACTGCTTGTTGAGATTCCAGTTGTAGTCCAGGTACGTAATCTTGGTATTGTCGTCAATCTTGGTGGTAGAGTAGCGGTTGACCCACTTTACCACCGACTGGCCATTCTTTTGCCAGTCGCCCTTGTACCAGTCAAAATACTTCGAGAGCTGGGCCTCCGACTTGCTGACTTTATTCTTGGCCGGGTTGTTCAGAAAGTCGCGGCCCTGGTCTTCGAGCTGCTTTTCCAGCTGGGCGGCGGTGTAGGCCTCGTTGCGCAGGCGGGGGCAGGAGATGGACGCGCACACCAGCGTGAAGTGGATGCGCGGGTCGTCGAATTTCTTACGCAGAATGCCGTGCTCGATGTTGTCGAGGCTCATCTGCTCGCCGCCGATGCTGAAAAACTTGGCCGCCCAGGGTGTGGTTACGAACGGAATCTTGATTTTCGAGCCAATATCCTTGATGCTTTGCACCGGGTAGTGGTTGAGGATGAGGCGAATGGTGTAGGCGTTGTAGGCATTAATCCAGTACGCCATCTGGTCGGCCTTGCTCCAGTTGGCAGCCGGCGGGTTTTTGCTCAGTAGCGCCAGGTATTGGTTGAAAACCGCCTCATCCGCCTTAAATCCTTGGTAGTCAACTAGACCCTGGGACGTAACGTGCTTTTTGAGCAGCTTGTCGTAGGCGCTGTGGTCGACCAGGGCCCCGGTGGCAGCCACGGCGTAGGTGGGCGTCGGTACGGGGTTGAGGCCGGGCACCACTACGGCCACGGCAGTGAGCGTACCAGCCGCCAGCACCAGCGCAGCCAGGGTCGAGGTTTTCATGAGCTTGTTCATTGAGGGTTACCTACGGAAAAGGGCCACCGTAAAGATTGCCGGGAAGCAATCTCCTGGCCGCCACAATTTCGTAGGCAGTACAAATTACCTTCCCTGCCGTGTTCCTGACCACCGTACTGCTGGCCCTGGCCGGGCTAGCCCCCGCCGATACGGTGCGCCCCAAGCGCCTGGCGCTGCTGCCGGTGCCCCTGGTGTACTACACGCCCGAAACCCGGCTAGCCTACGGCGTGGCCGCCACCGCTACCGTGCACTTCAAGCGCGACGATGGCTTTGCCGCCGCCCGCCCCTCGCAGTTCACGCTAGCCCTGGCGTATACCCAAAACCGGCAGTTGCTGCTATACCTGCCCTTCCAGGTTTTTTACGACCACAATCGCTATTACGCCTACGGCGAGGCCGGCTACTACCGCTATAACTACTACTTCTACGGCGTGGGCCAGCACGAAGTGCCGCGGGAGCTGTACGGTGTCAATTTTCCCCGCGTGCGGGTCAACGTCTTCCGGCGCGTGGGGGCCGGGCTGGGCGCGGGCAAGCTCTACGCGGGCCTGCGCTACCAGTACGAGGACTACCGCGTGAGCAGCATCGAGGCGGCAGGGCTGCTGGCCAGCGGCACCGTGCCCGGCGGGCTAGGCAGCCGGCTGACGGGCGGTGGGCTAGGCGTGTTTTACGACTCGCGCGACCAGGTTTTCTTTCCTAAAAAAGGGGTGGTGGCCGACCTCAGCGCCTTTATCCGCAACGGGGCCGTGGGCGCGGGCCTAGCGGGCGAAACCACGCGCTTCGACCGCTACGTGGCCGATATATCTGGCTACCAAGCGCTGGGGCCGCACGCCGTACTGGCCGGCAACGTCTACGGCAGCTTCATCGTGGGTACTGCGCCGTTCAATGCCTTGTCGCTGCTGGGTGGCTCGCGGCGGCTGCGCGGCTACTACGAGGGCCGCTACCGTGACCAGAACGTGGCCCTGGCGCAGGCCGAGCTGCGGGTGGATGTGTACAAGCGCCTGGGCGCGGTGGTATTTGGCGGCGTAGGCACCCTGGGCGATGAGCAGGCCCTGTTGCGCCTCAACGAGCCGAAAGGGGCTTACGGGGCGGGCCTGCGCTTTACGGCCAACCGTCGCGACCACCTCAATGTGCGGCTCGACTACGGCCTGGGCCAGCAGTCGAGCGGCTTTTACCTCACCGTTGGAGAGGCATTTTAAGCTGGCTAGCCCCTTCTTTACCAATTAATCCGGAAGTTGCGACACCCTAGCAGTTCAGCCCGTATGCTTAGCGTCATTATTCCTACTTATAACGAAGCCGCCAACATCGGTCGGCTGGTGGCCGAGTTGCGCCGCCACGCCCCGTCCGGTGCGGTTGAGATTCTGGTGGTGGATGCCGCTAGCCCCGATGGCACCGCCGAAGCCGCCCGCACCGCCGGGGCCACTGTGCTGGCCGCGCCCAAGCCCGGCCGCGCCGCCCAAATGAACTACGGGGCGCAGCAGGCGCGCGGCGACATCTTCTACTTCGTGCACGCCGACGTGGGCATTCACCCCGGCTACGTGGCGACCGTGCGGGCGGCCGTGGCCCAGGGCCACGCGGCGGGCTGCTACCGCTTCCGGTTCGACTCGCCGCACCCGCTACTGCGCATCAACAGCTACGGCACTCGCTTTAAGGGAATTATGAGCCGGGGCGGCGACCAGACGCTGTTCATCACACGGGCGTTGTTTGAGCAGCTAGGGGGCTTCAATGAGCAGTTTGTCATCATGGAAGACTTTGAGCTTATCCAGCGCATTCGGCGGGTGGCTAGCTTCCACATCGTGCCGCTCGACGTGGTAGTATCGGCCCGCAAGTACGAAACCAACGGCTGGCTGCGCGTGCAGCTGGCCAACCTGACGGCCTTCGCCATGTATTTTCTCAAGCTGCCGCCGCCTCGCATTGCCCGCACCTACAAGCTGCTGCTCAACTACCGCTAGCCCGTTGCTACCCATGCTCCCTCGTGTGCTCGTGACCGGTGCCAACGGCTTTTTGGGCCGCCACCTCGTAGCCGAATTGCTGCGCCGGGGCTACCCCGTGCGCGCGCTGGTGCGGCCGGGCAATGTGGCTAGCCCGGCCCTGCCGCCCCTTCAAGCGATGCCCATTGAAGTGTGCGAGCTGGACCTGGCGCAAGTGCTGCGCAAAGCGGCCCTGGCCGATGCCATCGGCGGTTGCGGGGCCATCATTCACGCCGCCGCGGTGGCCCAGGTGAATCCCGCCCGCAGCCGCGTAGTTCGGGACGCCAATATCCAGGGCACCGAGCAGGCGCTGCGCCTAGCGCGCCAAGGGGGGCTAGCCCGCTTCGTATACGTAGGCACCGCCAATGTCTTCGGCTTTGGCACTAAAGCCCGGCCCGGCGACGAAACCCGGCCCTACGCCGGCGGCCGCTACGGCCTCGACTATATGGACAGCAAGCGCGCCGCTACCGACTTAGTACTAGCCGCCGTAGCCCGCGAGCAGCTGCCCGCCGTGCTGGTGCACCCCACCTTTATGCTCGGCCCCGGCGATGCGCGGCCTACCTCGGGCGCGCTGCTGCTGGCGCTGCGCGCTAGCCAGCTGCCCGGCTATCCGCTAGGGGGCAAAAACTACGTGCACGTGCACGATGTGGCCGTGGCCACCGTCAACGCCCTCATCCAGGGCCGGGTGGGCGAGTCGTACATTTTGGGCAATGAAAATATGAGCTACCGAGAAGCCTTTGGGCTGATGGCCGGCGTGCTGGGAGTAGCGCCGCCGCGCTGGCCGGTGCTGCCGCCGCTGGCTAACTTCTACGGGCTACTCTGCGACTGGCGGGCTGCGCTCACCGGCCGCCCGGCCCAGGTAAACGCGGCTATGGCGGCCGTGGCCAATGACGGCCACTATTTTACCCCGCAGAAAGCCCGCACCGAACTGGCCTTGCCCCAAACGCCCATCACCCAAGCCGTGGCCGAGGCCTTCGATTGGTTTCTCACCCACGGCTATGTCCAGTAAAAATGCCCGCCCTTTAGCGGGCCAGGTCGTGCTCATCACGGGGTCCGAGTCGGGCATCGGCCGCGAAACGGCCCGCGCCTTTTGCCAGCTAGGGGCCGCCGTGGTGCTCAACGGCCGCCAGGCCGAGCGCCTCGAAGCTACCCGCCAGGCCCTAGCCGCCGAGGGCTACCAGGTAGCGGCCTGCGTAGCCGACGTTACCGACTACGCCGCCTGCGAGCACCTCGTGGCAATGGCCATTACGCACTACGGCCGGCTCGACGTGCTGATTACCAACGCCAGCATTTCCCAGCGAGCTTACTTTGCCGATATGCAGCCCGCCGTGTTTCGGCAGGTGCTCGACAGCAACGTGTATGGCTCGGTGTACCCGCTGAAGGCAGCGCTGCCGCACCTTATTGAGGCCAGGGGCAGCGTGACCTTCATTTCCTCCATTTCGGCTCTCAATGGCATGCCTAGCGGCTCGGCCTACTGCGCCGGCAAGGCGGCCCTAGCCAATCTGGCCCACACGCTGCGCCTGGAACTTGCTGACACCGGCGTACATTTTGGGGTGGTGCACATCGGCTTTACCCAGAACGACCCCGACAAGCGCGTGCTCGACGCGGCGGGCCAGCCCGTGCCCATCGCGCACCGCCCGCCGCGCTGGCAAAAGTCGCAGGCCCAAGTGGCGGCCATCATCCTGGGCCACGTGCGGCGGCGGCGGCGGCGCACGGTTATTTCGGCCTTGGGCCGCCTCATCCTGGTGGTGCATTCGCTGCTACCCCGCCTGGGCGACTGGGTGGTGCTAACTTCCCAGCGCCGGATGCGCAATTTCTACGAATAGCCCGCCAGCAATCTATCCCCTGTCCTTTCTTCGTATTTTAGTAAAAGTCCGCCCATGGAAACGTATTACAACCCCGCTGACCTCAAGAAATTCGGCAACATCGGCGAGTTTCAGAAGGAGTTTGCTGATAAATTCTTCGCCTACTACGGGGCCGTATTTGCCGAAGGGGCCCTCACCGCCCGCGAAAAATCGCTCATCGCCCTAGCCGTGGCCCACGCCGTGCAGTGCCCCTACTGCATCGACGCCTACTCGGCCGATACGCTCGAAAAAGGCTGCACTGAGCCCGAAATGATGGAGGCCGTGCACGTAGCCGCCGCCATTCGGGGCGGGGCCACCTTGGTCCACGGCGTGCAGATGATGAATAAGGTTAAAGAGCTATCAATGTAGGCCAGTGGCGTGGACGTTGTGCGTCCGCGCCTTGCGCCGTTACCCAACGTTCTCCCGCGCGGACCCTAGCAGCGTCCACGCCACTTCTTTTCCATGATAAAATCCCTCAAAGCCACTGGTAACCAGCTCGCTGATTCGGCTTTCCAGCTCACCGTGCTGCGCCAGGAAGTGGTAGATGTGCTGCACCTGCCGCCCTTCCACCAGAAGATGCGGGAGGCGGGCTTGTTTCCGCTCACGCCGGTGGCCCCGGCGGTGCTGCAAATCAACGTGGGCAAGATGTGCAACCAGGTGTGCAAGCACTGCCACGTCGATGCCGGGCCCGACCGCAAGGAAATTATGACCCGCGACACGATGCAGCTCTGCCTCAACGCGCTGGCCGCTACCGACATCCCGACGGTGGACCTCACGGGCGGTGCGCCCGAAATGAACCCCGATTTCCGGTGGTTTGTGGAGGAAATCAGCAAGCTGGGCCGCAAGGTGCTGGTGCGCTGCAACCTGACCATAATTGTGGCCAACAAGAAGTACCACGACCTGCCCGAGTTCTTCAAAAAGCACGGGGTGGAGGTGGTGAGCTCGCTGCCCTTTTACTCGGCCGACAAAACCGACCGCCAGCGCGGCGATGGCGTGTTCGACGACTCCATCAAAGCCCTGAAAATGCTGAACGCCGTGGGCTACGGCCAGCCCGATAGCGGCCTAGTGCTGAACCTAGTATATAACCCGGCCGGCGCGTTTATGCCCGGGCCCCAGGCGGCGCTGGAGCGGCAGTTCAAGCAGGCGCTGCTTAAGGACCACGGCATTGTCTTCAACAGCCTTTTTGCCATCACTAACCTGCCGGTGAGCCGCTTCCTCGACTACCTGGTCGAGTCGGGCAACTACGCGGGCTACATGGAGAAGCTGGTGACGGCCTTCAACCCCACTGCCGCGGCCGGCGTGATGTGCCGCGATACCATTTCGGTGGGCTGGGACGGCGGCCTCTACGACTGCGACTTCAACCAGATGCTCGACCTGCATGTGGCCAGCACCAGCCAGCACATCCGCGACTTCGACGCCGTGGCCCTAGCCCAGCGCCCCATTGTGGTCAACCAGCACTGCTACGGCTGCACTGCCGGCGCGGGCTCCAGCTGCGGGGGCACCGTGGCCTAGCTGGCCCCGGCCACTTGTAGCCCTTTTTCTTTCTAATTAGCCGCTCGCGCCCCGCACGGGCGCTTATTTTTCCGTTTTCGAAGCTAGCCACTTGCATGACGCCTACCCTCCGACAATGCCTACTGGCCGAAGTAATCGGCACAGCCTTTTTGCTGATTTTTGGGACGGGTGCGGTGGTGGTAGACGAGCAGGCGCACAACATTGGCCACGGTGGCGTCGCCGCCGCCTTCGGGCTTATCGTGCTGATTATTATCCAGGGGCTTGGGCACGTGAGTGGCGCGCACGTCAATCCGGCCGTGACCATTGGCTTTTGGGCTGCGGGCCGCTTTCCGGGCCGCCGGGTGCTGCCCTATGTGCTGGCGCAGCTGCTAGGGGCCTTGCTAGGTAGCGGGGCCGTGTGGGCGCTGGCCACCCCAGGCTCGTCGTTGGGCGCCACGTTGCCAGCTCACAGCGTCGCCCAAGCGTTTGGTGTGGAGCTAGGCCTCACCTTTTGGTTAATGCTTGTCATCCTACGCGTCACGTCGAGCTACTATGAGCAAGGGTTGCTGGTTGGCCTCACCATCAGCGCTACCGTGGGCCTGGAAGCCTTAGTGGGAGGTCCCCTTAGCGGGGCCTCCATGAACCCGGCTCGCTCGCTAGCCCCAGCCCTACTGAGCGGTAACCTCACCGCTGCCTGGGTCTACGTAGCAGCCCCCCTCGCGGGTGTGCTACTAGCTGTGCTGGCCAACCGCCTATTGGACCCTAAGCCGGCCGCGGATACTGAAACCTCTAGTTAAAGGTTGGGCGGAAGTTTCGCTCTATTATTCCCGTACTGTAGTTTTAAATGGTCCTGCTTTATTGTCCTCACCTCACTGGTGACTTGTATCATAAAAAACATCACCATTGCCATAATACACTGTTTATCAGCATCAAATACCCCAATAGAAGCCTCAACAACTAGTGTCTCTCCCTATCCGTTGAAATGAGGCATGAACACTATTCGTTTTCCAGATGGTACCCAAGTACCGGCGCTGGGTCAAGGCACCTGGATGATGGCCGAACGGCCCGCCCAACGCGCCGATGAACTGGCAGCCCTGCGCGCAGGGGTCGAACTTGGCTTAACGCTTATTGATACGGCGGAGATGTATGCCGACGGGGAGTCCGAGCGGCTGGTCGGCGAAGCAATTCGCGGTCTGCGCGAACAGGTGTTCTTGGTGAGTAAAGCTTATCCCCAGAACGCTTCACGCCAGCAGCTACCGCTAGCCTGTGAAGCGAGCTTGAAGCGGCTAGGTACTGACCGGCTCGACCTGTATCTGCTACACTGGCGTGGCCGCGTCCCGTTAGCCGAAACGGTGGAGGCGATGGAGAACCTGGTGGCCGCGGGCAAAATCCAACGTTGGGGCGTGAGCAACCTTGATACGGCGGACTTGCAAGAGCTCGTGGCCGCCGGAGGTGCAGCCTGTGCTACTGACCAAGTGCTCTACAACCTCACCCGCCGCGGCCCAGAGTATGACCTGTTGCCATGGCTCGCGGGCCGAAGCATACCGGCTATGGCGTACAGCCCCATCGAACAGGGAAGATTGCTCACTAATACGCGGTTACGGGAGGTCGCGACGGCCCTGGGCGTGTCACCGGCGCAGATAGCCCTAGCCTGGGTGCTACGCCAGGACCACGTGCTGGCTATCCCCAAAGCCGGTAGCGTCGCCCATGTGCAAGAAAATCGAGCGGCCGCCGAAATACAGCTGTCGGCCAGCGACCTAGCCATGCTTGACGCTGCCTTTCCCCGCCCCATCCAGCCCCGGCCGCTGGAGATGCTATAATGCCCGGCAAGAGCCAGTAATTATAGTTAGTTGCTTCCTCCCCCCATCAAGCCCTACCTACTTGACCACTGAGTTTAAAGGCTAGCCTCGATGTGCTACACAAACGCCTCGGTTGATGCACGATGCAAATGGCTGCAATAGTAGCGGCATCTAGCCACTTAGCCTCAGAGATGCTTACCTGACACCGTGAGAAGAGGCATCCTCTAATGCCTCAACCCCGACCAGCCGGCCACTGCGCACCTGCTCTCCTATCAAGATACGGTTGATGAGCAGTGGGTGATGCAGGCGTCGGAGGCCATCGACCCAGCCAAAATCCGCTACGTCGACGCTCCCGACTACGCGAAGTTTGCCCCGGCTGCGCCGACAGTCCCACCCGCATAGCTTTGGGATTCTCGACTGACTTGAACTGCATGTGGTCTTAGCTAGCCTGCCCCCGGCCGGAGTTTCATGTGGTTGAGAGGAATTGCAGAACTGTGAAGGCAATAGCGGCGGACAATACCAGTTCCACGAAGGCCCCAATGCGCGTAAATGCCGTGGCCGTATCCACAGGCAATTGACCGAGATGGCTAGTGCCAATCATTGGGCAAGGTTTCCCACTAAGTCAGGTCGTGTTATTCGTCAATGACTCCGGGCACTATACTCATCTGTTGCCCTAACCCGGTCGGTATCTAATTTCTTGCCCTGCACCGCCCGGTGGCTGCTAAGCTATGGTCCCCACCTCCACAGGCTATAGGCTTGTTTTGGTCACGCAGCTGACCGTAGACGATACCAAACGCAACCTGCACTTACCTGTCCCCCCTGGTACGAGTGTTCCTCTTAGAACGTGTTTGGGAATTAGGTGCTGCAAGCTCGTCGAAGAGACATGGTTAGGTTGGCGATTAACAGCCAAGCTGCATGGCTAGCTGGCTGACGCTCGTAGTCCATGACGACGCGGCGGAAGTAGTTAAGCCAGGTGTACGCTTCCCCGGATTGAGAGCCAGTAGTTAGTAGAGAAAAACGTATTTTCACTATCTGACACCTGCGAGATGAAAAAAGGACGATTCAGTGAGGCCCAGATTGTGGCCATTTTGCACCAACAACAGAGCGGCCAAACTGTGGCCCAGATTGTGCGCGAGCATGGCCTGAGCGAGGCCACCTTTTATGCTTGGAAGAGCAAGTATGCGGGGGCCAGTGTGGCCGAACTGACCCGGCTCAAACACCTGGAAGAAGAGAATCGCAAGCTCAAGCAGATGTTCGCCGACCTAAGCTTAGAGAATCAAGCTATCAAGGAGATACTGCGAAAAAAGTAAGTAGCCCTGCGGCGCGGCGCCAAGCAGCGCAGGGCTTAGTAAGTAAGGGTTGGAGCCAGCGCCGGGCGTGTGCGTTAGTGGGGCTTTCGCGCGCTCGTTACACCGAAAAACCGCCGCTCCGGGCAGCCGACGCGCCCGTGCAGGAGGCCCTGCGGGTCTTAACTGGACGGCACGGCGGCAGGGGCTTCTGGAAGCTGCACCACCGATTGCGCAAAAATGGCTTGAGAATCAACCACAAACGTACGCTGCGCATTTACCGGGCGATGGGGCTCCACTTGCCCCGCCGCCGCACCAAACGGCTGCCCGCGCGCGTCAAGCAGCCGCTGGCGGTACCTACTTCGGCCAATGTCTGTTGGTCGCTCGACTTTACGAGTGACGTGTTAACGGATGGGCGCCGTTTTCGGACCCTGAATGTGCTCGACGACTACAACCGCCAGTTGCTGGGCGTAGAAGTGGATTTCTCCCTGCCCGCCAGCCGGGTAGTGCAGGTGCTGACGCGCTTAGTCGAGTTTTATGGCCGGCCTACGCAGTTGCGCACCGATAACGGACCAGAATTTATTAGCGCCCGATTAAGTGACTGGTGTGAAAAACAGAAAATTGACTTGCACCTGATTCAACCTGGCAAACCAACCCAGAACGCTTACATCGAGCGCTTTAACGGCTCGTTTCGCCGCGAGCTACTCGATGCCCACCTGTTTCGGTCCCTGGCCCACGCGCGCCAACTCGTGGCCGACTGGATGCTCGACTATAACACCCAAAGGCCCCACCAGGCCCTGAATTTCATGACGCCCATCGAATTTAAACAAGCGGCTTAACCTCTACTAACTACTGGCTTATCAAACGGGGAAGCGTACAGAGGGAAGTACCATCAGCTTGAGAAAGCTCGGGAGATGCTTTTTGTCCTTCCTGATGGCTAGGTTGCTTGGAAAACCATTACTTTTCACCGTAGCAGTCACTATAGCAACCCATTTGCTCCATTCGGTCAAAGCTCTATAACTACAATTTTAAAGCGTGATACTAACTTCTACCCCACTTTTGACATCTGTGCCACCTGCTCCAGCGTGGCCCGGCGGTAACCGCAAGAGACTGTTGGGAACTGGTGTATACATTGAGCCAATAAAACTGTTAACAGTATTTTCTCCAGAACAATTTGAAATTTTTGTGCTCCAATGGATTGAGGGCCACCTTTCAAAAAATTACTGTGAAGTACAGTGGAGAGGGGGAGCTAACGATAAGGGGCGAGACGTAATAGGCTGGATTAACGATTCCAGTTCCAGCCCCCGCAAATGCGACATTTATCAGTGTAAGCACTATGATGCTCCCCTTTCACCAGATGAATTCTGGAAAGAACTAGCTAAGCTGTGCCATTACACCTTTATAAAGGACTACCCAGTGCCAAATAATTATTATATAGTTACGGCAAAAGGAGTAGGCAATACACTACAGGACTTGATTGATGCTCCCTTAAAACTTAAGCAAGAGTTAATAGCAAAATGGGACAAAAAGTGTGAAGGGAAAGCAGGGAAAGGAATTCCCGGTCCCCTGACGGGTGCCTTAAAGCAGTGGGTGGAGGATTTCGATTTTTCTATTATTAAAACAATAAGTCCTAGTAGGCTTATAAACGAGCATTCTAATACAAGATTTCATGAATTTGTATTTGGTATTGCTATTAAGGAAAGAGCCCCAGCTGTAAAACCACCAAAAGAAATCGACAGTACAAAAGAGGTATTATATATTAAGTGCCTCCTCGAAGCGTATGGTGACCATACAAAGTCAAGCACGTTCAAAATTGAAGATTTCACGCTTTTCCCTCACTTAGAGAAGCACTTCGCAAGAACACGTGTAAGCTTCTACTCTGTTGAGACGTTAAAAGAGTTTGTGCGAGACAATTACACAAATAATAAGCACTTCGATGACCTTTTAGAACATTTCGATTCTGGCATTTACCACTCGTATTGTAGGCCGTGTGCTGATGGATATGTCCGACTCTTAGATGTATGCAACAGCGCAGTACAGTTATCAGTCGATAGTAGCGTTCTGAAATCACAGCTTAGCCCTGATGACCGCGCAGGAATGTGCCACCACTTAGCTAATGAGGGAAGAATAACAACTTGGGTTTAGTATGTTGAATAATAATCTTGAAAGACCATTCAACCACCCTGTTGAGGTCGGCGTGCGTGTATTGTACATTCTGAACGCATTTGAAGAAGAAGAATTTGACTTACAACGGCTTCTTTACTTAGACTACCTTTTAGTCCATTCTGCCGATGCGGATGGCCCGCCAAGCCTACATGCACCAGTCCCATTCAGAACAGGTGAATGGCTAGTAAGAAGGAAAACTTTAGAGACAGGGCTCTCTCTTATGTTCGCAAAAGAGTTAGCGGTTAAAATGTTTACAGACAGTGGAATTTCATATAAATCGTCTGAATTAACAGGAGCTTTTATTAAGCACTTGCGGTCTGAATATGCTAGTTCATTGTCTGCTCGTGCAGCCTGGCTTAGAAAAACATTTCAGCATATGAGCGAAATAGAATTGAAGGACTATATGACATTAAGGCTGGCTGCTTGGCGAAAATAATTCTCGCATAGGCGAATACAACCATAAATCCTATCAATAATGAACAATTTGGGCTTCCAGATAAACAA